>Ga0265594_1001819_pt1 | contig 16034 bp, 21 predicted proteins | sample saktaG_11_FD_190147 | JGI IMG/M metagenome (GOLD analysis project Ga0265594, IMG submission 190147) | Saline water microbial communities from Sakinaw Lake, British Columbia, Canada - sak_2011_5_24_80m | ecosystem: Environmental > Aquatic > Non-marine Saline and Alkaline > Saline ... | reverse complement strand
GGCGCCCTACACTCACTTTGTTCATTTCGGGTCGGCCATTCGCCCTTGGAATGCTCCTACTCGTCGCATTTCAAAACAGGGCTCTCTTCGATTCCTGCAAAAAAACTGGTGCCCCGAGCAGGAATCGGCGCCCTACACTCACTTTGTTCATTTCGGGTCGGCCATTCGCCCTTGGAATGCTCCTACTCGTCGCATTTCAAAACAGGGCTCTCTTCGATTCCTGCAAAAAAACTGGTGCCCCGAGCAGGAATCGAACCTGCAACCTCCAGATTCGAAGTCTGTCACTCTATCCAATTGAGCTATCGGGGCACAGGATAATTATAGCAGTAATATCTTTATCTAACAAGCGGTTTCTGTTGTCTTCTGTTGTCTTTACGGCGATAAAAAACCCCTGCTATTAACAGGGATACCATGCCCATAATTGACGTCGGGCACGATAAGTGAATTAATTGTGATTTAGATTCTTGTTAGACCGTATGGGAAATGTTCTAAAAAAATCTTGTTTGAATTACTTTTCTATTTTGGTGTGGATAAACATTAGGATTATAAATGCAAAAAGTTTAAACAAATCCTAATAATCTATTGCCAGGCCCCTATTGCTATCCAGTTTAAATAAAGTGATGTACTATTTTTCACTCCTTCATGCGCATCCTCATATTCAAGGCCCCAAGACTGCCATACTGAAAAATAATCATTTCTTGTTTGCTCTTTAATCTGAAAAGCCGTAGTATATTCTGTTTCATCAGGCCTAACCTGTGTAGCAGTTATAACTGGCCATGTACCCGCTTTAAAAGGCGCTGGAAAATAGATAAAATAATCGGGATTTGTTCCAGGCTTCCAGTCCTCGCCTCGCAGATAACACCGCCCCCATGCTATCTGCACATTACCAATTCTTATATATTGCGAGTTAAACCAACAACCATTGGCTAATATTCCTGATTTTTCCCATGTGTCAGAGTGGTCACCTCCCCATGTAAAACTATTATCGCCATCGCCTCCATCATTTACATTTAATTTCCAATTGCCAGGTGTATCGGTTCCAATACCAACGTTACCTCGTTTATAATACAAATCCGTTCCGTTTCGTTGCCACATACTTCTGCCGCCTATACTTGACCAGGTATAAGTTTGGGGAGTGGGGTTACCAGGATCTCCAGCATAGACCCTCATATCTTTAGAGGTAGTATCATAATAGAGCAAACCCTCATCAGCTGCTGTTATGCTGGCTGCGGCAGGTTGAGCCATTGGATTTAGCAACACCATGTTTGCTGAAATTTTCTCATAATCCCCATACGGTGCAGGATAATAGGTGGTGAGCGTTATCTCTTCTGTCTCATCTGCTGCATAACATAGTCCTGTTATAGATAATACCAATATCACCAATAATATTCTTTTCATTGCTTGTACCCCCTGTTTGTATCAAAAGGTCTTTTTATACCAATCAATGGTCTTACTAAGCCCTTTCTCAAAATCCATCTTAGCAGTAAAACCAAACTCCTGCTTTGCCCTTGATATATCGAGCTTTCTGCGCGGCTGGCCATCGGGCATAGTCCGATCCCAGATAATCCTTCCTTTAAAACCTGCTATCTTCTTTATAAGCTCGGCTAATCTATTGATAGATATTTCAAAACCAGAACCGATATTAACCGGATCTGGCTTATTATACTTTTCTGCAGCAAGCAGTATTGCCTCTGCCGCATCTTCAACATATATGAATTCTCTTGTAGGCTTTCCGCTGCCCCACAAGACTATTTCCTTTTTGCCTTCTTTTATCGCATCCGTACACTTTTTGATAATGGCCGGTATTACATGTGAAAACTCAGGATCAAAATTATCTCCTGGTCCGTAGAGATTAACCGGCATAAGAAATATTCCATTAAATCCATATTGGAGTCTATAGCTTTGAGATTGGACCAAAAGCATTTTTTTAGCAAGGCCATAGGGGGCATTAGTCTTTTCAGGGTATCCATCCCACAAATTTTCTTCTTTGAATGGAACGGGCGTGAATTTCGGATAACAGCATATCGTTCCTAAAGATATAAATTTTTCAATATTTCTTATCCTTGCCTCTTCTATCAGTTGAACCCCCATTATCAGATTATCGTAGAAAAATTCACCGGGCTTTGATTTGTTTGCGCCTATGCCACCTACTTTTGCGGCAAGGTGTATAACCATATCAGGCTTTGAATCATCATATACCCTTCTTATATCATCGGTTTCTGTAAGGTCATAATCCTCTATCTTCGGGATAAATATATTCTCGCAACCTTTTGACTTAAGATTAGAAACAATATAGGAGCCTAAAAATCCAGCTCCTCCTGTGACTAATACTCTTTTACCTTTCCAGAATTCCATTTAATCTGCCTTCCACCATCTATTGGGAAATTTCTCCTTCAAAATCCTATCACCATCTCCTATGGGCTTAAGCCCGGCAGCTCGCATGTCGGCATCTACCATTATTTTCACTAAATCTTCGGCCTTTACCTTGGGTTTCCAGTTAAAAACTTCTTCCGCTTTCCTGGTGTCCGCGATTAACTCTTCCGTTTCTGTAGGCCTTAAGTATTTTTCATCTAATTCAATATATTTCCCCGCATCCAGGCCCGCATATTCAAAAGCTAAATTTAAAAAATTTTCCACTGATATGGCTTTGCCTGTGCCTATTACATAATCACCTGGCTTTTCCTGTTGCAGCATCTGCCACATAACCTCTATGTATTCAGGGGCATACCCCCAATCTCTTTTTGCTTTTAAATTGCCGAGATAAAGTTTATTTTGTTTCCCTGCTAGTATATTCGCTATGGCAGAGGTTATCTTTTTCGTTACAAATGTCCCGCCACGTCTTGGAGATTCATGATTGAAAAGTATGCCGTTAGAGGCAAAAATACCATAACCTTCTCTGTAATTTACAGTCATCCAGTAGGAGTACACCTTGGAAGCTGCATACGGGCTTCTGGGATAAAACGGAGTTAGTTCATTCTGAGGAGGCGGTACCATGCCGAACATTTCACTGCTTGAGGCCTGATAAAATTTCATCTTTTTTTCACTTCTATTTATTGCCTCTAGTATCCTTGCCGCACCAAGAGCAGTTATATTACCGGTATATTCTGGTATATCAAAACTTACTCTTACATGGCTTTGAGCGCCGAGATGATAAATTTCATCAGGTGATATTTTATATATAATATAGCCTATCTTTTCCGAATCCCCCAAATCACCATAATGCAAAAACATTTTGGATCCGGATTTATGAGGATCAATGTATATATGATCTATCCTATTCGTATTAAAGCTGCTGGATCTCCTTACGATGCCATGGACTTCATATCCTTTGCTTAACAAAAACTCTGCCAGATAACTGCCATCCTGGCCTGTTATGCCTGTTATTAATGCTCTTTTCGCCATTTAAACTCCCTGATGTTATACCTGTTGGGGCCTTTCTATAAGCTTATTTATCTTGTCAGCCAGCGTCTTGAGTTCGTCTTTGTCACGAAGCTTTATAGGGCCTGTTTTCTTACCATCTAACCTGTCACTCAGCTCTTTCTCCAGCCTATAAACAGGGCCTGCTATCCTGTGAGATAATTCAAGTGCTACAAACCATATAACCAATAAAGTGGCGGGCAATGAAACGAGCATAATCATATTGACTTTTCTGGCGACAGGAACCAGGTTATACGCTATTATTTCGGGAATTCCCAATTGCCATGCCAGCATATTAAATATAAGATAATAAAGGCATACAGACACTATTGTTACCGGGACAACAGCCGCTGCAAAAACCAGTATCAATGTCTTGTTCTGAATCGGCGTATTGATAAACTTCACCTTCCTCATATTAAAGTTTATTTTAATTTTGTGAGTAGACATCTTTTATAACCTCCGTAGTTATTTAATGCCCCTCTCAGAACCGAACGTGACCATTTCGGTCATTCGGCTCCCCGAGAACACATCCTAATACGAGGACAGTACATAGGTTAAATGATATATCTTTGGTCTCGGCAAAGGATTGTATTTTAGAAAGCGATTGAATTGCTCCCAGTTATAGCTTTTCTTCTGGCTCCGCCTATTTATCCATTTGTAGACAAGCGAAAGAATTCTTTGATAGAACTTTCTTATCTGAGACATGTTGCCGCTTATCCCATAATAATTGTAGTGGCCTATTAACTTCTTCCCTAATATCCGCCACCACTCTCTTAATTCTACAAGATTTCTCACGCTTTTAAGCCAGAGATTCGCCGCTTTCATCTTTTGCCTGAACCTTGGACTTGCCGTCTTTCGGCCTAATTTGAATTTGCCTTTTCTGGTCTTGTCGCAGTAATGTGTAAACCCAAGAAAGTCAAAGGTCAAGACTTTACCGCCTGTTGCTTGCGCCTCATGCCAAGCTTGGCGGCCAAAGTCAATTATCCTTGATTTATCTTTGGCGGTTTTAAGGCCAAATTTATCAAGACGTTGTCTTAACATTTCCTCAAACGCCTTTGCCTCATCGAGATTCTGAAAGCAGACGATGAAGTCATCGGCATAGCGAATAAGACAGGCGTAACCTTTAAGCTGTCGTTTGACACGCCTTTTAAACCACAGGTCTAATATATAATGAAGATAGATATTGGCGAGGACAGGACTTAGAATCCCGCCTTGCGGCGTTCCTTTGTCCGTTTCGCTAAATTTACCCTCTTCCATAATACCCGCGTTTAAGAATCTGCCGATAAGTCTCAATAGATTTGTATCAGCAATCCTCTGCTCAAGGCATTTCATAAGCCACTTATGGTCTATGGTATCGAAGAACTTCTCGATATCCATATCCACGATAACATTTACCGGCTTGGTCATTACCGCTTTATCCAGAACATCCAACGCCTGATGACAATTTCTGTTAGGCCTGAAGCCGTAGGATACATTCAAGAAGTCGGTTTCAAAGATTGCCTCAAGGATTTTCTTTATCCCCATTTGGACAATTTTGTCCTCAATGGCCGGAATTCCAAGCGGCCGCATATCCCCGTTACTCTTGGGAATATAGGCACGCCTCGTAGGTTGTGGCCTGTATTTCCACAACTTCATCCTTTCGATAAGCCCCTTGATGTTGGCGTCTTTGTTGACTTCATACTCCTCTAACCTTACTCCGTCAATGCCCGGGGCTTTGTTTGTTTTAAGCTTCCCAAGACACTCCAAAAGAGAACCCTCGTTGATGAGGTGTATAAGAGACGTAAACCTCATCTTCGGATTTTCCTTTGCCCGCATAGTTAGGATATTAAGTTTCGTTGCCATCCCCTCTCCACCTTTGAGCGTGGCGGATGTCTCCCTTATATCCTGTACTGTTCCCTCTATCCCCTTTTCTCCACAGGCATTACCCTGCTTCATCGATACTATGGGATAGTCAGACTGCCGAGATATCTTTTGCGGCTCCTTGTCTTTTAGGACTTGTTGCCGCATACTCCTACCTTGAGAATATCTTGGCTCTCCCGAGTTCATATCAGCTCCTTGACATCTTGACACGGTCTCAGACCCCGTCGGGCTTTTATCACCTCGCCAGTTACGGTGGTAAAAATATTGCCTGCCGCTAAATGAACAGCGTCGACCTCCGACACATGGTTAATTTCGGGGCTCAATCCCTTCACTCGCGTTGTATCCCGATGTCTCCCGCCTTCCAGCTTCATTTAGTTCGTTACCTCCCTAAATGTGGAATTTAGTATTGGGCTGGCGGCTAACCTTTGCCCAAGTTGGACTTTCACCAACAGGAACTTATACGCTTTACTCGGCGCACTCATTTTAAAACCTCTATTAAATAATACTAAAAAAAGCAAACCTTAATCAAAATGTAATAATCTTATCCGCCTCTTTTACCCATTCCGCTAATTCCGGCATCTTCGCTTCGCGGGCACCTTCAAAATAAGGCTCACCCTTATGCATGCCGCATCTTACCTTGCATGTACCGCAAACTTTAACCAACACGGATTTAGCTATTAAATCTTTTAGCATGTTACCTAAATCAAAGAATCCTTTCGGAGGCTTACAGGCATCCCGGGCTATATCCACCGAATCATTCATCAAAAAAAGCCGCACCTCTATTTTTAAATCAAGTAATTTTTCTACCAGTCTTAATCCGTTCCAAGTCACATCTGTTCCATCATATGGATTACGATTAAAAATAATTAATATTTTCACTTTTTTATCTCTCGTTCAAGAAAATTCTCTAACGGGATTTACCCATTATAAAATTTCCCAAATGCGCTTTCAACTACTTATAATAGTTGCTGCGATTGTTGGTTAAGTAATTCCAGTTCCTGCTCTTTTTGAAACAGGATGGTTGAAATCTTTTGGCATTTGACCTGAAAAAAGCTGCCCTTGATACATTCTTTCTCTGCCACGGCCTTCTTTTCGAGCCTTTTTACAATAGAGCTGGCTTAAATGGAAAAAATCTGCTATAGCGCATTCTTATTTACTATAAAGTATGGCAAACGCCTTTTCAGCAGCTAGCGCTATAGGTTCCATCCCTGGATCGGGTGACAACTCTGGCTGGCCAGCGCATCTTAAAGTAGTTAAATCCAGAGCCGTCAAGCCAGTACGTATTGCCATTGCAATAACATCAATATGTTTAACGGGCGAAGGAGCTAAACTGATTATCTGGCCGCCTATAAGTTTTTTTGTCTGCTTGTCAAATATAAGCTTGAGAGTATAGGGCTTTTTTTCTCTCATCATAGAATGTTTGCTCATAGATTTCTGTTTTGTGCTGATTACATCGATACCATTCTCTTTCGCTTCATTCTCTGTAATACCTGCTGCTGCAATTGCTTGGTCAAAAAACTTTGTAGCAAAGCTATTAATCAAACCAGGAAATTTTACCTTTAACCCCAATAAATTCTTTGCCGCTACCCTACCACCAATTACTGCATTAGGCCTTAACTGGCCAAATATCGGTTTCCCCGTAATAAAACTTTTATACTCTATTAAATCTCCTGCGGCAAATATATCTTCATCTGAAGTTTGCAAATATTCATTTACCTTTAAACCAAATCTTCCCATTTCTAAGCCAGCCTTTTTAGCTAAATAAGAATTGGGTTCTACACCGCCTGAGATAATAACCATTTCTGTTTTCAACTGCTCTCCTGAAGAAAATTTAACCTCTGCTACTTCCTTTCCCCCAATAACTGCTTCAACTTTCTGACTTAACTTTAAATCAACACCCTTTGTTTCAATATATTCTTCTATTTCTTCAGCCATATCTTTGTCTAGAGACCGTGCCATAACGTTATCAAGCATTTCAACAACAATAATCTTCAGGCCATGCTGAGCAAGAAGGTAGGCAATTTCTATTCCAATCGCTCCTGCACCAACAACTATTACATTTTTTACGCGCTTTGAATTTATCCAATTTAAAATATTAATTGCATCGCCACTAGTACGAAGAGTAAAGACACCTGCTAAATCAATACCTGGGATAGAAAAAATTATTGGTTTCGCCCCTGTTGCCAACACAAGCTTGTCATAAGGATATTTAATTCCATCTGCTGTCGTAACAATTTTTAACTTTCTATCTACGCCTACTGCTTTCACATTTACTAGTTTTATGCCTTGACTTGTAAAAATTGCGTCATCTTTATATGAAGGATCCACCATCACATTTCCACTGGCAATATAAGGAGTGGCACACCTAGTTAAAAGTCCTTTTTCCTCCTGTTCACGGATTATTGTTACATCCAAGGATGGATTAATAGTTTTAACCATTTTTGCCGCCATTGCACCGGCACCTGAACACCCAACAACCACAACTTTTTTAAAAGAGCACATTTAACAATCTCCCTTTATAGGACTAATTCTGTCTTTTTTAAAAAACTCATCTACTATCTTTCTGTGAGATAAAAATGGAATATTTGGTACATCCTTTCTGCTAAAAAATTTTCCTTCTTTTAATTCACTATTTAACAATATCTTCTTTTTAAAAACATTGACTTCATAAGCAACTACAAGAATAGAGCCATAATATCGAGTATTTTGTATATAGACCCCTATTAATCGCTTGATCCTACCCTTGAAGCCCGTCTCTTCCTCCAGTTCTCTCAAGCAAGCTTTCCATGGGCTTTCATTTGATTCTATAAAACCACCTGGTAAAGCCCATTTGTTTTTACCTGGCTCAATATTTCTCCTTGCTACAAAAATCTCGCCATTTTTATTTCTAACTGCAGAAACCACTACTGGTAAAGGATTCTTATAGTATACCCAACCACAATTTTTGCATACTAAACGTTCCTTTCCATCTATATGCGCTTTGGCTAAATCAGATTTGCAAAAAGGACAGTGCTTAAACAAGTTTTTTACCATATATCATATTCTTTTTTTTGAGGCAATGTAATGTTTTAAAATATAATTTTCTTAAACCTGACTTTTATTCTTTGTCAATAATTCTGTTACTTTCATCAACTAAAACAATTTTTCCTTTTACTTTTCCAATATCTTCATCAGTAACAGATGCATAAGTGATAATACATAACTTATCATTAATTTCGCCACATCTAGCGGCAGGCCCATAGAGAGCTATTGTTTTAGAATTCTCTTCCTCTTCTATAATGTATGTCTCAAACCTCATACCATTATTAAAATTTAATACATGCACTTTTTCACCATCTATCATATCGGCTTCTTGCAAAATTGCTTTATCTATACCTATACTTCCATTATAACCCAGCTCTTTAGCTGTAATTCTTGCATTGTGAATCTTAGATCTTAGCATATGCCTAAAAATTGACATACTAATCTCCTATCTAATCATAAAACCGTTAAAGAACATAAATAAAGCTGCGATTGATGTTGTATAAACAAAAATTTTCTTAATTTGCTGTGATGTTACCCCTTATGCTTAATTAGTTTTTAGAAATTCTTCTAATTTTGCAATTATCCCAATCATTGCTATAGCAGCCTGGCTATCTCTTCTAACAGAAAGAAAAGGTTTACCTGAATCCCCAAATTTTACCATCTCAGGTTCAAGAGGCATCCTTCCTAAAAAGGGCACGCCTAAATCATGTGCTGTCTTTTCTCCAGCTCCTATTCCAAATAGGTTTATCTCTTTTTTACAATGTGGGCATAAAAATAGACTCATATTTTCAATTACACCTGCAACGGAAATTTTTAATTCTTTTGCAAATAAAACACTTTTTCTAGAATCTAGGATAGCTACGTCCTGTGGTGTGGTTACAACAATTGCCCCATCTATATCTGGAATAAGCTGACACACGCTTAACGGCTCATCGCCTGTACCAGGCGGAGAATCAATTATTAAATAGTCTAGTTCTCCCCAGTTAACATCCGATAAAAATTGTTTAATGGTTAGCATCTTTAAAGGGCCACGCCAAATAACCGGCTGGTCTTTACTCTCTAATAAGAAAGCTGAACTAACCACCTTTAGATTATGAAAGGCCTCAATAGGCTCTATACCTGATTTAGACCCCAGGAGTCTTTCTTCTTCGACACCTAACATTTTGGGAACATTAGGTCCATGGATATCAACGTCTAAAATACCAACTCTTTTACCTTTAGCAGCTAACTCATAAGCTATATTCACAGCAACTGTTGTCTTGCCAACCCCGCCTTTTCCGCTAATAACAATAAATTTATATTTTATACGAGACACGTGGTCCTTTAAACGTTTATCTTGTTCAGCTCTTTCCTGCTCAATCATTTTTAACCTCTAATCATTTTTTCACCACATTTAGGGCAACGCATATTATAACATGGGACACCTACTTTGTGAGGGACTGATAAATTACATTTAGAACATAAGCAAATCCCATCAGGGCCTGCGCCTGGACGGTTACCACCCATTCTACCGCCTCCGCCACCTCTACCCGTGCCTGTTCCTGCTCCTTGGCCAAAAGGGCCTGTTCCATCTCCGCCTGGCATTTTATTTACCTCCTTTATTTATGCTGTTTATTTTGCCTACAAGTATTGCATATACCAAAAAAATCTATGCAATGATTTTCAATCTTAAAATCATATTTTTTTGAAAGATTTTTTTCTCTCTTTTTTATAAAATCTCTCTCGTTATCTATGGAATTTGAATAATCGATAATGCTATTGCACGTTTTACATATCAAGTGGTGATGATGATTTTCCTCGGGATTCTTGGCTAACTCATACATAGCTTTGTCGCCACCTGCACCAAATTTCCAAACCAAGCCGATACGAACTAACAATTCAAGATTACGATAAACGGTAGCCAAACCTATGTTGGAAGATATCTTTGATACAGCTTCGTGAATTTGCTTAGCACCTAAATGTTTTCCTGCATGAGCTAAAACATCCAATATCACCTGCCGTGGTTTAGTCAACCTGCAACAGTATTTACTTAATTTATTATAATACCAATGTTTTTCTATATTATGCAAATTCAACGCCCAACCCCTTATTGAGAATTATTCTCATTAATAATTTGTACCTTATCACTTTGTGTTTTATATGTCAAGCACTATTGTTTTACTACAATCTTAGTGAATACGTGTTAAAACATATTCCTTGATAAAAAATGTTAACCAGCAATAATCGCGTATTGTTATATCCATAAAAACAATAAACAGAGATAAAGACCACCATTTTCAGTTTCTCTCCCCATTTTCAGACCACAAAAAGGCAAAATAGTTCCAAATAACCGCGACACTAAACTTGAGAAACTAAACCGCAATTCAGAGATAAAGAGATAAGCAGGTGAGGTTTGTTAGGGGATTTTGGGCTAGCTGTGGGATTGGCCGCTCGCGGAGCTCACGGCACTTCCTCGGATATTGCGTCCTCGGTCGCTTCGTCGTGCCTTCGGCACTTCTCGCAATGACGTGGGGGTGAAGATTTGACGTAAATCTTTGGCACGTGCGGACATAAGGTCCTTCGACCCGCATAAAATCCTCCTTTTTATCGGATTTTATTGCGCTTCCTTGACGCCAAATTTTACTTTATTTTAGGCTCTTCGGAGACTACAAATGCTCCTATTCGTTGCATTTGCTGCGTCTCCTTAGAGCCAAATTCGCCGCAGGCGAATTTGGCTGCCCCGCTTGGATTAGATGCAATCAAATTGAAACTCCTTGCAGTATAACAACTTACATCATCGAATGCAAGCCGGTATACAACAAGTATACAGTTTCTTACTATTGTCCTGGGTGCTTCGCCGCCTGTCATCCTGAGCACAGCGAAGGATCTAGAATCTGATAAACAACTTCTTAACTTATCAGTAAAAGATAAGCAAGCAAAGAACTTAGTCTTTATATCTGTTTTTGGCATGTCTATATCCTCATTGCGTCTAGCTCAAAACGTGACGCAGTGCGCCACGTTTTGGGTAAGTAATCTAAAACAACCTGATATCATATAAATTTGACTCATTAAGACCTTCACCAAAATCGTTGGATTGGGGCATTTTAGAGCACACATTCTGTTTTTTTACGCGCCATATTATGCGCCGTATTTTAGCTTTACGCGCCATATTTTCAAGCTCTATACTTTGTCGCCTTGCCAATGCCTTCTGTCTTAATTTGGCCGAATTTAATAAGTCCTCGTAAATCCCTTAATGCAGTATTGCGAGAAACCTTGTTAATCTCCTGATATAGTTCATTTGAAAACACCTTTTTCTCATTTACCATTAACCGCAACACCTTTATCTGCCGTTCATTCAGGCCTAACTTCTTAAGATCAGTTTGCCTATGATCTGGAACGCTAGGAACTAAATCGAGAATTCTATCTCCTGGCCCATAGAATTTAACCACGAAGAAATCGCCTTCTTCTGCTAATTTAGGGGCTGGCAAACCATGCTTTTTCATTAGATATTTCATCTTGCCGATTCCTGTTCCGAAACGTTCCATGTCTAGCGTTTCATGAAAGATGCCACATATCACTTCATTTCTAGTAAGGTGACGGCCTTCGAGAGTTTTAATGTTAAGTCCAGGTAAAAGCGCTCCCAGATTACTCACCTCAACTCTATCATCAAATATTGCTACCATTATCGGTGCGCCGCGGCGTTTATAGTCTCTATGTGCGATAGCATTAATAATAGCTTCTCGTATCGCTTCGTAGGGATACTCCGGTATATCAACTCTTTTGAATTCCACGATTTTGTTAGCTAATCTTGTATTTCGCTTGAAAAAGGCCTCGACTTTATCCAACATCTTATATATGGGCCCTTTTATTTCTTGCGAATCGATAAACTCACTTCTTGTTGTACCTTTAAATCGGGCGATTCTTATTTCATGATGTGAGATATATTCATAAGGGTCTTTCCCAAAGAAAAGAATAGCCGCGTTCGTTGGGCAGGCTTGCCCATTTTCTTCTTTCACCACTTTTAAAGTTTTAATGAGAAAATTCTTAATAGAAACCCTAGGAACAGAAACCTTGAGTTTAACCGCACGGTTCTGTAGAAAATCCTTAACTACTTTTTCATCTATTGCCTTATAATCAGTGTCCCTGCATATGGCTTTATCAAATGGTCCCTGGCTTAACTCACCCTTATCATCAAGAAAAGAAATAAGGCTGTTTAATGCTTGTGTCTGTAAGCTTTCAACACTATTAAAGCGCTTATAAACAAAAGCCGCTTTAATAATGTTTAAGAATTCCTGAATATCTTTATCACGCTTTGTGTCGTTCCTGTTGCTACCTTTTATAAAAGCTAAAATTTCACCTTTAGTTTTCTTTTCCAGAAATCGCCTGAATTCACGTTCAGTCGCTGACAGATCATCTTTTCCTTTTGTTCCATATTCTCTGCCGATAATACAAATATAGATATCACTGTTATCGATATTCTTTAAGTACATTCTTGCAGGTGACTTGCCTTTAGCGGGAAGATCTTCGAATAAAAATACGTCAAAGAAATCGCGAAGCGTCTGGTTATCATTTATAACCCTTTTAATCGCAAACCGCTCTTTTCGCAATTCTTTCTGATTAGCGCTTACAAAAATTTTGTATTTCTTCATCTTTTTTCTCCGAATTTAGTATAAATTATAGCATAGCCCATTAATCCTGTCCATATCTTAATCCTTTGAATTTCTCCCCTAAAAACTCCGGCCTTAAGTGAGTGTATCTCCTGGTCATACTCGGCGTCGTATGACCTAAAACCTCCTGTATTAGACGCTCACTATACCCTTTTACCGTTGCTATCGAGGTAAAACTATGCCTTAACGAATGTATGTGTACTCTTGGAAGCCCTGCTCTCCTGCAAAAATTAACCAAAGCATCATAAATCTGCCTCTGCTTCATAAATTTGTTCTTTGAATTCGGAAATAACAACTCAGATGTGCTGCAGTCTAACCGCTCCTTGATTACCGGCAGGAGCTCATCAGGAAGAGGCACATAACGATTTCTTTTGGTTTTCGGCCTCCATATCTCCTTCTTTTTCCATTGCTCATCATAAATAATCTTCTCTCTTATCCAAAGTAATCGCTGTTCTAAGAGCACGTCCTTCTTAGTCAATGTCAATGCCTCTCCTAATCTCATGCCCGTATAAGCAAGTGTAGCAAATAACTGATAATACGGTAGTCTTATATTAGTCCGCTTTTTTATGCGTTCTAAAAGGATCCTTATCTGATACTCATCTAAATGCTCAGGCACATAATCAGTTAATTTCTTCTTAGGCAACCTGGAGCCTGATATGGGGTTTTCTCGTATCCATTTACTTTCAAGACAATAATTGAAAAAATTAACCAGTATGTTCCTATCTGTATTCCAGGAGGCATCAGATATGCCATGCTCCTGTACCCTGTAATTGAAGAACTCCACAACTATATCTCTTGTAATCTCAGCAACCGCGGATATAGGGCGATGCCTTAGAAACGACTGGAAGAATCTTATCGCGTTAGCATACTTCTTTCTTGATTTGCGGGTAGTCAATGTTGTAGAGTTTTTGTGCAGCAGATACTTCTCCAAGGCAAGATCTATATCAGCCTGAGAATTGAACCCCTGACTTCTTTTTAAATCTCTCTGCCTTTCATAATCTGAAACAAGCCTATCTGCCTCTGTCTTTTTATCAGACAGATAAACCCATTTCGTTCTACCGCTTTCGGTAGGACGAATATACCAGCCTCTGCATTTAGGACGTTTTATAACTTTAAGCTTTGGTTTCATACAAGAATTTTCTTATTACTCCCATTCCCCCTAAAAGCCCTCTCTATCTCTTCTAAGCTGAATCTTAGCTCATTCCCTATTTTCAGAAAAGGTATCCGGCATTGAGAAGTCATTTTATAGAGCTTGTTTCTTTTAATCTGATATGTTTTACATACCTGCTGAGGTGTTAAGTATATCATTCTGAACCCTCCTGTTCTTAATTGTGTATATATTTATGTTATCAATTGTGAAAAAAGCAGGCAAAAAAAATCCTCCTCCTACAATCCTGCTTCCTTAATCTTTCTTTCTAAAAGATCCGCCATGTTCTTAGAAATCTTGCCTGTCTGTAACCAGCGGTGTAATGTCGTCTGCTGGATATCTAAACGAGTAACTAGCTCATGAAGAGTGTATTTTTCTTTTAGCTGTCTTAGCTTTTGAATTGCTTCTTTTTCTGACATTATACCCTCGTTCTTAATTACACAAATGATTATACATTATGCTACACGATTTGTCAAGAAAAATTTTAGGATTCTAGAATTTTTGTAAGCAGGGGTATCTTTGGATATATTGAATTTCTTAAAGACTAATTATTGCTGAGGAAACACCTGTCCCTCTTGTTGCTTCAGCCATACCAATATTATTTCTCTTATGCGTTTAGGTTCACTTTTTTTCATCCTCAGCAGGCACCTGGCACTTTCCTTTTAATGTAGCGCCTTCATTAACAATTAATATAGGAGCTTTAATATTGCCTGTAACTTTTGCAGTTGCGGAAAGTTCAAGGCGTATGCTACTTACAATATTTCCTTTTACTTTACCTGCTATAGTTATATCCTCTCCTTTAATTGCTTTAGATTCCACTTCTGCTTTTTCGCCTATTATCAAGATACCCATTGTTTCTAAATTCCCCTTAAATTTACCGCTTATTCTCAAGTTGACCGGACTGCTAAATTTAACGTTTCCTTCAACACCGGCTTTGATATCTACAAATTTATCTTCTTTTGATCTTGATTCAAACTTTTTCTTAAACATAGAATTCTCTTTTGTGTAATAGCTTAGCTTTCTATAGCTTTAGCTAAATTTTCATATTCTTATGTGTGCCTACGTAAGATAGTACGACAACTTAAGCAGCACGGATTTCCAGCATTATAATTCGAACATGTCGATAGAGTTTTTACCTCAAGCATAATATCCTGAGTGTAGTATTGTCTCTCTTTAATACTTCTTGCCTCTTCTATTTTAATCTCAGCGTTTTTAATGGTTTCTTCGGCATTTTGAAAGACGTTACATTCGATACCAAGACCAAGTTTTGTAAGTTCCATTTTATAAGTTCCTATAATCTTATAGATTTCTCTGCTGCAACCTGAGCATCTACCCTTAATGATACGATGTGTCTTTTAGTTAGATACACCTCTTCTTCGCTTATTATCTCTTTCTTGGCCCTACAGCTGGCACAGTAGATGTTCATTCATATACTTACTTACCCAAAATCTTAAACATGCCAGTGCCGCAATCAGAACACGTGCCTTTCATAGCCCGATGGCCGTTCTTCATAGTAATCTCTTTTGCATCTTTCATCTCTTTTTTAGCTTTACATTTAAGACAATATCCTTCCATTTTTAGCTACCTCCTATTTTTGAATCTATATAGCGGTTGAGTTCTGACTTATCTGTGTCTTCCAATAAATCAAAACAGACGCCATAATAATTTTTTTCTCCCGTTGCCTTCTTCCATACAATATGCGCTCGGATTCTCAACATAGGAGCCTGCTCCCCATAGAAAAATAACCTTAAACTAATCGGCTCATCTTTCTTTAATTCTCTTTTTGTCCCAAAACATAGTCCTCCAAAGCTAACATTCTCAGCAAGACTCTTTATCTTTTGCGGCAGGTCTTGGGATCCAACTCTTAATATTATTGTCTTATTAAAATCTTTCGATAAAGGCAAACGAGGAAAGGCTCTTTTTTCTTGTGGCTTTTCAGG
>Ga0265594_1001818_pt1 | contig 16036 bp, 21 predicted proteins | sample saktaG_11_FD_190147 | JGI IMG/M metagenome (GOLD analysis project Ga0265594, IMG submission 190147) | Saline water microbial communities from Sakinaw Lake, British Columbia, Canada - sak_2011_5_24_80m | ecosystem: Environmental > Aquatic > Non-marine Saline and Alkaline > Saline ... | reverse complement strand
CCCAACTCAACATCAACACCACCGACGCCAACAGCCGGCAAAAACCGAAATCAAACAGCCGCAGCCCCAACAACAATCACAGCCGCAATCAAAACCCAACCCCAAATCGCCTTCGCCTCCATAAAAATCATTAGAAAACATATTATATAAAACTATTTAATTACCCCAAATACCTCAACCGCCCAGGACGAGGCTCATAAACCAAACCTTCTTCCAACAACTTCTTGACCTCTCCATTAATCGCATCCGGGCTCGCCTCAGTATCCATAATAATCGCATCAACATCAATCCCACCATCCGTCTCAGCCGCTTTAATCTTCCCCATAATAGAATTCTTCAACTCATTACTCCCCCCCTCCTCAACAGGCATATTCTTCTTCGCATTCTGAATCTCCAACTTCCGGACCAACAACCACCGCGAATCAACCTTCTTCACAATCTCAGAAATCACATACAACTCCCCATTCCACTCCCGTACATTCCCAACAATCTGCAACGTATCCCCCTGAACAATACTCTCAAACTTCCCAACATCCTCACCAAACGCCTTCAACTTCATCTGCCCCGACGCATCGTCAATCGTCAAAGTCGCATACTTCCGCTCCCCATCCTGCACAAACTTATCAACACAATTCGCAAGAACATTAACCCGAACAACCTTCTTATCCCCAAGTTCAAGAAACAAAAATTTCCCCTCGCTAACCATCGGCCGCCCCTTCAAAATATCCCCAATCCTAAGTTTGTAAGCTACATTTCTTTTCCGAATCTCCTGTCCCGACGCATCTTCAACCATCCAACAGAATAAATTCAACCCTTTATAAGAATTTATGAGATTGAGTTTGGTCAGAGTTATTTTTATAAGAGAAATAACAGATCAATAAACAAAAGGTTTATATACTACTCTAAAGTTAAACAAATTATGGATATAACGACCAGAATTAGAATTAAATACACTACAGCGTACGCAACAATAGCATTAACACATCTTGCATGTCTTGGATCAGGTATTTATAATGGAGTTATGAGAAGTCGGGGCGTAGAAGCCGAAATTCCATTTAGAGAATTATGGGGCGCGAATATTCTTGGAACTGGAATAGGGAGTGCCATAATAGATTCATCAAACACTATAAATAATGATAAAAATACAATAATGGAAATAGGGAGAAAAAGGAGTAGAAATAAAAATGTAGCAATAGGAACTACTGTAGGAGCAGTTGCAGCACCTATTGAATATATGGTTGGAACTGGGATCGGCTGGGTAATTGACAAAGCAATTCTTTAACAATAAAAATTTCTTCAACTTCTATTTTATTGATATATAAAAAGATTATCTAAATAAAAATCACATCCTCAACACAAACCCCCACCTCAACTCAAACCCCCAACACTCACTCGCCAAGCCCGGTGCAAAGCACCTACCATCGGTATTTCCAATGCCTACCATCGGCGATAAGTCGCCTATCATCGGATGCAAAGCATCCTACCCCAGGTTACATTCTTTGAACGAACCCGCGACGGGGTCGGAAAAGGTCGCCTGATTTGAGCAGCTTCCCAACAACCTCATCAATATCAGCCTCACTCATCTTCCCAGCCAACGCCTTTGTAATCTCCTCAAACGGAATCAACTTTCCCATCTTCTTCTCCAAATTTTCAATAACTTCCTGCACAACATGAATTTTATTCCTCGACGACGCCGAAGTCCCGGTAATCCTGTCAACATCAAAAGTCTTCGTATCCTTATCGTACCCAACCTGCATCAAATAACTCTTAACTAAATCAATCGCCTCAATCGCGTCCTTAATCCCAACCTCCTTACTCAATCTCATCCGAGCATGCGCCTCAGCCAACCGAACCATCGCCTCCAACTGCCTCGCCCCAATCGGAATCGGCTTCGACGGACCGTCCCCAATCTGAGGCATATTCCTCAACCCAACATAAAAATCCTTCATCACCTTCACCGCCTCGTCAGTCAAAACCGGATTATACTTCTGCCTCGCATAAGAAATATACTTCCTCAACAAATCATTATCAATCACATCATGCTTCGCCTCCTGCTTATGCTCCAATAAAACATGCGTCGCAATCGCCTCGTCATCCTTCCGACTCGGAATATCCCTCATAATAAAAATCGCATCAAACCTCGACAACAAAGAAGGCGCCAAATTAACCTGCTTAGGAATTGATTGCTGCGGGTCAAACCTACCAAACTTAGGATTGGCCGCCGCAAGAACAGAAGTCTGAGAACGCAAACACGCCTGAACAGTCGCCTTCGAAATCGTCACCGTCTGTTGCTCCATCGCCTCATGCATCGAACTCCTATCCTCCTCATTCATCTTATCAAACTCATCAATACAAACAATACCCTTATTCGCCAAAACCATAGCCCCCGCCTCCAAACTCCACCCCTTCAACAAATCATCTTTAACAACAGCCGCAGTTAGCCCAATCCCCGTAGCCGACTTGCCAGAAACATAACGAGCCTTCGGCGCAACCCCAGCAATAAACCCCAACATAACAGACTTCGCAACACCCGGATCCCCAACCAACAAAACATGCACATCCCCCCTCATCTTCGTCCCATCACTCCGCGTCTTCTTAACCCCACCAAACAACTGAAACGCCAAAGCCGCTTTCACATCACGATGCCCCCAAATCGACGGCGCAATACTATCAATCATCTTCTTCATCAAATCAGGACTCTTAGCCAATTCCCGAATCGCTCGCTCATCCTCCTCGCCAATATCAACCTCATCATAACTCTCATCCAACGGAATAATATTATTAGCCTCAATCGCCAAATCAAACCTCGTCAAAATCGCACCCGACGACGACGACAGAGCAATCTCCTTCAGAATCCCAATAATCTTAACCCTACTCCCAGGCGTCGTCCTCATCTCCATATTCGGGTCAACCAAATCCTCCTTCAAAAAAATCGTCATCCTCTTTGGCTGCTCACCCCCATGCAGATTATCACTAGACTCTTCAATAGTAATAATCTGCGCATCAACCATATCCTTCGAAATCTCCTTAAACCCACCACGCCGCCCACACGAACACCGAGTCGGCTCCTTAAACTTCTTATCAATCTGCAAAACCGAAATAATCGTCCCGCAACTCGGACATTCAAACTTCGCATTCGTAACCAACGGCCGAACCTCCGACGCCTTCCGAACAATTCCCTCAATCCCAATCATCTTCCCCAAATACTTCGACCGAATATTCCTAATATAAAGTTCCTGCCCCTTCGAAATGCTAACAAACCTAACCCTCGCGTCATTCGGCGCCCACTCCAACTCCTCCAATGCAACCTCCAACATCTGCACCGTTTCCTCTGGCCTATCAATCAAGGCCTCAGATAAACTAGGCGAATGCGCCGACAAGACATCAAAATCAACCTCAACAACTTTCTCCCCGCCCTTCGCAACCTTCCCAATTTCCTTCTTATTTACCTCAAAAAAATCCTTAGCCTCAATCAAAAACTCATCCTGTTTTATTGCCTCACTGCCCATCTTATCCTCTTCCATTATCCAAGTAAGAACACTCCACTTAAAAACAAATCTATCCTACAACCTATATATTAATTCTTCACAAACTCAGCCCGCCCGAAAAGAGCATCTCCCCCAATCCTCTTATATGTCCCAACAAAAACATCCCCACAGAACAAAGCAAAAACCTCATCCTCTTTAATCTTATAACCGTTTCCTGTCACCTGTAACCCGTCACCTCGAGAAACTACATTTCTCGCCAGCAACGGCCTCCCAATATAAAGCGATTTCAAAGCAGACTTATCAACCTCAACCACAGGCAAAACCTCCCGAATCGCCTCCTCAGCCGGAACAACCATCCTCCTCAACAAACTATCATCCCCATTCTTCCAAGCTTCAACAGCAGTCTCAAACTCATACAAGCTAACAAGTCGCCACCTACCACCTCTCACCTCCCTACTCCCACCTATCTCTTCGGAAAATATACCAGCCTCAATCCTTCGAAGAGACGCCATATGTCCCCCACCAATCATATCCCCCAAATCCGAACACAACTTCCTAATATAAGTCCCCCCCTCAACCCTACACTCAAACAAAAAACTCTTCCCATTATCAGAAGCCTCCAACAATTTCCAAAAGAACACTTCCCTTATTCTTTCTTCTCGCTTGACAGCCGACCGATGCGGCGGCGTCTGCCTAATCTTCCCAACAAAATTCTCATCAATCAACTTCTGCAACTCAACAATATCACAAACCTTATGCGTCTCCAAAACCCCAACATAACTCTTATCATGCTTAATAAAATACCCAGCCAACTTACAAGCCCGTCCCAAAGTAATCGGCAAAACCCCAGTCACCTTCGGGTCCAAAGTCCCCATATGCGAAGTCTTAGACAATCCCAACTTCCGACAAACAAACTCACTCACCGAAAACGACGTCGGCCCAGCCGGCTTATCAATATTAATCAACCCAAAATCCAACAATTCTTTAATATCTTTCATAATCACCCAACAAATATTTCTTTCTTAAATCCTCCCCAAACCTCTCAATCGCATACCGCAAAGTCGTCCTCGGCAAATCAGAATAATTCTCCCTCAAAAACTCCCTCAACAAATCCACATCCCTCTTCCCAACTTCCCTCAACATCCACCCCACAGCCTTATGAATCAAATCATGTTCATCCCCCAACAAAACCTTAGCAATCCTCAAAGTATCATCAAACTCCCCAGCCCGAATAAAAGCAAAAGTCGAAACAATCGCAATCCTCCTATCCCACAAATTCTCACTCCTAGCCAAATCATAAAGCACATTCCGGTCTCTCTTTGCCAAGTCTCCAGCGAAGCTGAGCTTTCCCGACGAAGTCGAGCCTTTCCCAAAAGGGAGTCTTCCCTCCCTTGGCGAGCTTTCCTCTTTTGGTTCACCCAAAAGATACCCCCCAACAATCTTCGGCGCCGACAAATCAACCAAATCCCAATTATTAATCCCCTTAGAATTCCTCAAATAAAAGTCATAAACCCCTTTAGGATTATCCTTAAATAATTCAACCAAAATCAAAACCCCAACCAACCTCTCCTCATGAAACTCAGACTTCAACAATTCCTCAATCACATCCAATCCAACACGACCAACAGCACTCCTAGCAACCCTCCGAGAATTCGGCACACTCACCCCAAGAAAAACATCCCCCTCTCCATACTGCCCAATCCCAGTCTTAAAAAATCCCTGCAAAATTTTCGCCTTCTCAGAATCAGCAAACTCTCGCAACTCATTTCTAATAATTTCCATAAAACATAAAAATCATTCAAATTAATAAACTTACTTCTTCAACGCCTTCCGAACCGGCATCGTCTTCTTAAAATGTTTCCCCTGAGCCGTATGCTTCATCTCCTTAGAAACAGCCTTCTCAACCCTAGCCGCCTTCTCAGCCCCAGACCTAACATCCTCAACCTCTTCCTTCTTATCATCAACCCCATCCTTATCAGCATCAGCCTCTTTCTTCTCTTCAACCTTCTTAACTTTCTTAGTCTTAGTAATATTAGCAACCCTCTTAATATCCCTCGCCTTAGCAAAAGCAACAACATTAGGCAACTCCGCCAACTCAACATAAACAATCCCACCAACCTTCCTAGCCCTAACCTTAACCTTACTCAATGGCTTCTTAATCCCCCTAAACCAAATCTCATTATTCAAATACATATCAATCTTAACCTTCCCCAAATCCCCATCGCGAACACCCATATGCCGAACCATAAACTCTTTCAAAATCCGAATCGCCTTCTTCGCCCTCTTATATTTTGGCACATTCAAAAACCCACGTCTCAACGGCACGACATACTCCCTCTCCAACTCAACAACTTCCTTGCCCTTCTTCTTATCCTTCTTCGACTTCTCAACCCTCTTTTTTTCTTTGCCCTCGACTTCCGACTTCCGACTTACAACCTCCGACTTCATCTTCCCCTCGCTAGCATCAATCGCTGCCTTATTCTCAGGACTATTCTTAACATTATCAAGCTTCTTAACTTCCTTCTTCTCTTCCTTGGTTTCCTTATCTTCAGCCATTTTGTCCTCCCGAATAAAATACACAAACTCCATAATCATCAGGATGCCCATATACATCATTATCCCCATTAGGATTACAGCGTCCGGTCGAAAGATTTTCATAACATCTACATAGAGGCATAACAGAAGCATCATTAAAAACAAGTAAAACAATCTCTTCTCTTTCTTCAAAAACTTTTTTACCATTAGAACCAACTCCAAAACAACTTCTCGGAATAGCTTTAACAAATTTTTTCGCCATCATCCTAAATTCGCCTTCCTCATCTTCCGCGGTTTAATTTTCAACTTACTTCTAGCCCAAGCCCTCTTAACATGCGTAATTCTCGAAGGATGAACCTTCTTCCCTTTCCCAAACTTTTTCAACACAGTCCAAAACGGCGCCCAATTCGTCTGTCTCTGCGCCCGATCCAAATGCCTCTTCTTCGAGCTCCGCATCTTTGCTTTCCTACTCGCCATCTTCAACAGCCTCCACATTTTCTTCCTCAGCTTCTTCCTCAGCTTCTAATGCCTGCCCACTAACCTCTACCATATGCACCAAGGGTGCCACCGTCCATCCAGAACCATCAGGCATCACCTTCTCAGGCACCTCAATAGAATCCAAAAAATCCCTACCTTTCTCCGTCAGCCTCCGACCATGTTGCATCCTATCAACCTTCTCAACCAGCCCAGCCGCCTCAGCATGTTGCAAAATCACTCTAATAATTTTCCCACTCGCTTTCTTAAAAACACAATGCTTCCCTCCTCTGTCCTTTCGCGAACCATATCTCGTCCTCAATCGCCCAACACCGACGACACCCTTAATATACAACTGCCTCAAAACACTCGCAGCCCGAACATACCAAAAATCATCATCAACCGGCGGCCTCTCTCTCGAAACACCAGACTTAACAAACTTAGCCCACTCCGGAATCTCAAAATCAGGCAACTCTTTCAACTTCAAAGCCAAAGCTGGCACAAACTTTTCAGCATCCTTCGCAAATATTTCCTTCGCCATTTTATTAAGCTCTCCTCTCGGAGATAGACAAGCCGAAGCCCGTTAACTAAAAACAAATCAAAAAATTACTATATAAACCTACCGTCGCTCTTTCCTAAGCTTAATCACCGTCAAAACATACCCAACCAACTTATAATCATATTTCTTCCCAAGCAACTCAATCAACCTCCTCCCAATCTCATCAGCCTCTCCTTTATCTCTACAACAAGATCTCAAAATACTAATCTTCAAAATTTTCTCGTTCTCAAAAATAGACCTAACCTGCTCAACAAATGCATCGCTAAGTCCCGCCTTCCCAATCTGCAATCTCTTAATCGGTTTCATTAGATAAAAAGTTTCTTAAACCTCTTAAATCTTCCTACCAGATGCAACCAAAAAAATTCGGCGTAATCGGTCACCCAATCGCACACTCCCTCTCAAAACCAATGCACGAAGCAGTCTTCAAAAAACTAAACCTCCCACACACCTACGACGCCATAGACGTCATCCCAGAAAACCTAAAACAATTCATAGAAACAACAGACTACGACGGACTCAATGTAACAATCCCACACAAAGTCGAAGTAATGAAACACCTCGACGAAATAAAAAACGAAGCAAAACAAATCCAAGCCGTAAACACAATATCTTTCTCCCAACTCCCAACTCCCAACTCCCAACTCCAACAATCAAAGATTGTTGGTGACAATACCGACTGGGTAGGTTTCCAAGAATCCCTAAAAGAAGAAGGAATAAATCTACAAAACAAAAACGTCCTAGTCATAGGAGCCGGCGGCGTATCACGAGCAATCCTAGTCTCCCTAAAAAACAACAACGCAAACATAATCCTAACAAACCGAACCAAACAAAAAGCAATCAACCTAAATCAACAACTAAACCTAAACGCAAAAATCATAGACTACCAAGAACTAACAACCAAAAACCAATTACCAGAAGCAGACATCATAGTCAACACAACATCAATCGGAATGCACCCAAATACCGAACAATCCCCAATTCCAAAAGAATTCCTAAAACCAAACCACATAATCTTCGACGCAGTCTACAACCCACTTAAAACAAAACTAATCAAAGACGCAGAATCAATCGGATGCAAAACAATCTCTGGAGTAAACATGCTCGTCCACCAAGGCGCACAGAGTCTTCGAATTTGGTTAGGTATAAATCCACCAATAGAAATTATGAAGAAAGAAGTTTTAAAAAAATTAAATAATTAATTTCCCAAACCCTAAAATTTCATTCTTCTTAACAACAACCCCCTCAGACCTCCCAACCTTCCACAGCCCAGCCTTCATCTTCAAAGACTTATTCATATCCCTACGAAAAAACTTATTCACAACAACATCCCTCTTCCCATCCCGCCAATCCTGAGAATATCTCGCACAAAAAACCGCCGCCTCTTTCAAATCCTTCTTCGACGGTTTTTCCCCAACATTAACAAACGGACTTCCCGGAGCCAACGTATGCAACATAACATCATTCTTCCCAGCCCCCTTCACCAACTCATCATTACTCTCCGCACTCTTCCCGCCAAAAATCCTTAACCCCGACGCCGTAACATATTCCCTAAAATTAACCATAACAAACCCAACAATCCAATCTTTAAAAATCCGCCCATATCCGCCAAATCCGCCCAAATCTCCCCCCCAAACTTTACCCTACAAGTTACACCCTTTCTTATTAGTATTCAAATAAATCTGTCTTCTAAACTTAGGCTCATCCCCAAAGTTCATCAACAACCCAACCTCAACCAGAGTCCCTTTCAAATAATTCTTCAATTGCCTCTCATCCTTATCTCTCAATTCAGGAATCGCCTTAATCTCAACCAATACCTTTTCCTCAACCAAAAAATCAGCCAAATACTCCCCAACCACAACTCCCTCATAATTAACTTTAATCGGCATCTCCCGAACACATCTCAACCCAATCCTATCAAACTCAACTTTCATCGCCCCAATATAAACCTTCTCCAAAAACCCATCTCCAAGTACATTATAAACTTTATAAAAAACCTTAATAATCTTCTCCGTAATCTCTTCGTATTCTATCGCCATAAATAACCAGACAATCCAAACTTTAAAAACCAACCTACCGAAACAACTCACTAACCGACCGTCCATGAGCAATACGCCCAATTGTCTCAGCAAACAAATCAACCAAAGAAACAACCTCTATCCTTCCCAAACTTTTCTGCGGAATAGAATCACTGACTATCACCTTGTCAAGACACGAAGCACTCAACTTCTCCAAAGCATCAACGCTAAAAAGCCCATGCGTCGCACAAGCCCAAACATTAAGCGCCCCCTTATTCCTCAAAATCCCAGCCGCCTTGCAAAGCGTCCCAGCCGTATCAATCATATCGTCGACAAGCAAAACATTTTTCCCACTCACTTCCCCAATCACTTTCATCTCACCAACAACCCCAGCCCGTTCACGAGATTTGCTCGTAATCGCAACATCCCCACCAAGCCTCTTGGCATAAGAATTCGCCATCTCCGCACTCCCAACATCCGGCGCAACAATCACAAGGTTCTTCAAAAAATCCGGATACCTATAATTAAGATATTTTATAATTGTGACATACGCTTTCAAATTATCAAAAGGAATTTTATAAGCCCCAGTAATAGCCGGATTATGTAAATCAGTAGTTATAACCCCATCAGCCTTCATCCCAATCATCTCAGCCAAAACCCCAGAACTAATCGGCGTCCGAGGCTCAGTCATTCTCTCCTGTCGAGAATATTTCATGCAAGGCAAAACATTGTAAATCATCTCAGCCGAACTCCGAGCCAATGCATCATTAACTTCAACCAAAGACATAGCCCAATCCTGCGGCGCCATCGACGAATCATGCACAAAAAAACAACTCTTCTTCCGAACACTAACCAACACCTTCACAAAAATTTCACCGTCGTTAAACTTCCGAATCTCAACCTCCCCAAGTCGATACTTTACAAGCCTCTCGGGATTAGAGTTCAACTTTTCATAAACGCTCCTCGCAAAATCCCAAGCCCGACCATTCGGGTCAGCAAGAATTAACACCTCGCCATTCATGCAAAAAAAACAAATCAGCCCTATATAAAAACTATTATACTCCACAACAACTAAAACTCATCCCCACCCTTTTTCTTCGCCATCTCCTTAATCCTCTTCAAAGCCGCTCCAACATTCTTATTCAACTGCACAATCGAATCATCCAATTGCGCCCGATTCTTAGTACCAGTACAAACCAACTTCCCATTACTAAACAACAAAAACGTCGCCGTCGGATTATCCAACTTATAAACCAAACCAGGAAACTGCTCCGGCTCATACTCCGTATTCTCCAACTCCAAAGCCAAAACATTCAAATTCAAATCCAAATTAATCGCTCCCGATGCCACAACATTCTGCACCGTAATCTTCGGCTTAATCGTCACATTCACCCCAATCTTCCGCAACTGCTTAATCACCTGTTGAACAACATCCTTAACCTGCGCAACCGACTTCGTCCCAGTACAAACCAAATTCCCCGACGAAAAAACCAAAACCGCACTCTTCGGATTCTTCACCCTCAAAACTAACCCAGGAAAAGTATCAGGATTATACTCCGTATTCGGCTGCGTCCTCGCCAGCTTCGTCAACGAAACATCCTTCTCTAAAGAAGTAGTCGCAACAATATTCTGAATCTTAAAAAAAGTATTCTTCTTAGATTTCGCCACTGCCATTCAATACTATATAAAAAATTCCCTTTATAAAGGCTTTGATTAATCCGTCGACAAACTCGACTAATTACTCTCCCTCTCAACCTCATCCAGCGTCGCTATATCATCAACACCCCTATCTCCCCTTAGCCTCAATATTCTCGGGAAACGAAGAGCAAACCCAGAAGAATTCGTCGGCGACCTCTGCACATTCTGATACTGAACCGAAACAACAATCTCAGGCCGAACCTTAATCTTCCTCCCATCAACCTCAACAACCAACTTCTCCAACATATCCGTCATTTCCTTATATGTCACCCCGTCACCCGTCACCCGTTGCCCGTCACCAGATTCCGAAGGAATCTCTTTAAGCCCCGTCGACACTTTCCCAATTTCCAACAGCTCCCCACTGTCATCTGTCATCTGTCCTCCGTCATCCACCGAGTTTCGACATGCAATATCGAACGAGGTAAGCCACCCAGCCCGTTTCCCTGTCCCCCACTCAGCCCCAGTAATCACCAAATCAAAATCATTATCCTCCGGCTTCAGCTTCACAGCATAACCAACACGAGCCCCAGGCTTATACGGCGCCGACAAACTCTTGCCCATCAACCCCTCCTGCCCCTCACTCAAAGCCTCCTCATAAAATTTCTCAACCTCAGAATCATCCGAAGTAACAATCTGCTTCGCCAAAACAATTCTCTTCTCATCCTCTCTAACAACCTTCTCAATCAAAGCACGTCTCTCACTAAACGGAACCTCAATCAAACTATCCCCATTATAATAAATCACATCAAAAACCGTCAACTCAATAGGAAGTTTAGACCTCATCTCAGAAATCCCATGCTTCCGCTTAATCCTCTGGCTAATCGCCTGAAAATCCGTATATTCCCCAGTCCCAGCATCAAACCCAACAACCTCACAATCCAAAATAAAACTATCACCATCGACATTCTTGTCAACATACTCAACAATCTCAGGAAACTGATTAGTAACCTCTTCAAGCCGACGAGTAAAAACCTTAACCCTGTCCTCTGTCCTCTGTCCTCTGTCCTCTGTTTTGTTCACCATAACCCGAAACCCATCATACTTATACTCAAACGCCGCAGGCCGCCCAACAATCCGAAACGCATCCTCAACATCCTTCGCCTTCGGAAACAACATAACCTTCACCGGCTTCCCCGGCTTCAACTTAATCTTCTCCAGCGAATCATCACAAGCCCGAGAAAAAACCTCAGCAAAATCCGTCGCCTTATCATATGCCTCCTGAACCGCCTTCACACAAACCTTCTTGTCCTCAATATCTTTAGGAGAAAAACAATACACAACAATCGCATCCCGCAAAATCCCCGACCCAACCCCAATCTTCAAATCCCCAAGCACAGTCCGAACAACATACTTCGCCTCCTCTGCGCTAGCCGAATGCAACAACTCAACAATTAACCCAACCTTAAAATCAACAGTCCCTTTACCCTCAAAAGTCGGAATCTTCCTCAGGTTATCCATCACCTTTTCAACACTCAACTTCCCAGAAAACAAAGATATCTGTTTCTTCTTCCTCCCCAAAACAGCCTCGGCAACCTTCCCCAAATCCCCAAGTTCCTTAAACTTATCAACAACAGCATTTTCCCCAATCCCAGCCGCCCGCGAAATCGCCTTAATAATCAATTGAATCGAAATCCCCAACTCCCGATTATCATAATCCGCAAACAACCGCCCCTGTAACAAATAAATCAACTCTGGTTTCTCACAAATCTCCCCCAAAAACCCAGCAAGTATATCAGTCTTCTCAAGCCCTTTACTCGTCCCTTCTAACCCCGCATAAACCCCACATATCTTCGAATAATCCATAACAAACCAAGCAACCCATCAATTAAATATCTTCCCGTCATCAACGCTTACCAACATTTATAAAACAAAAAACCTTTTTTACAAAATGCAAATCAACGTAACCGACGAAACATTCGAAAAAGAAGTAATAGAAAAATCAAAAACAACACCAGTCCTCGCAGACTTCTGGGCAGAATGGTGCGGACCATGCAAAATGCTTGGGCCAGTCCTAGAAAAAATCGCAATAGAATACAAGGGCAAACTAATCGTAGCAAAAATAAAAACCGACAAAGCCCCAATCCAATCAGCAAAGTACGGAATCATGTCAATCCCATCAGTAAAACTCTTCAAAGATGGAAAAATAATAGACGAATTCACAGGAGCACAACCAGAAGCCACAATCAAACAATGGCTCAATCAGAAACTAATCTAAATCCCCAATCTCACTCTTACTAATAGTAGAATTATCATCCCCAAACTCAAATTTCCCGCGAACCTTCTTCCCATCCAAAACCCGAGGCAACCAATGCTTATCATCATCCCACATATGCTCAAAAGGAATCTCATCAAACCCATACCAATCACAACTCATCTCCTCACTCTCAACAGGCTCACCATCCCAATCCTCAACCGTAAAAACATGCACTAACTGATCCCAAGCATCATCCTCACGACACGGAAACCTAAAAGCCAACTCTCCAACCTTCTTCAAATTCTCAGGCGCAGCCCTAATCCCAATCTCCTCACCCAACTCACGAACAGCCCCGTCAACAATACTCTCCCCCTCATTCAACTTCCCACCAAACCCATTAATCTTACCCTCGCCAAAACCCCTCTTCTTCATCCCCAAAAGTATCCGACCATTACGCAAAGGCAAAACCAAAGTCACATCCCTCATAACCTCCTTCTTCTGCTCTTCATCCTCACCCTTCCCCCCAACTTCTTCCCCAGAATTAGGCTCACCAGAGTCATCCTTCGAGGAAAGCTTCTTATCCAAAATCTCAAGCTCCTCATAAATCCCATCAATCAAATCATAACCCTTCGCCTCATCCAAACTAACCCAAGCAAAATCAGTCATCCCCTCCCCCAACTTAACATCCTCACTCTTCGCGTTAGCATACAAGCTCACAATCAAAGCCGGAACCTCATCGCTCCTCACAAAAGCCAAACTAGTAACATAACCAATATTCCCAATCTCCAACCCAACCTCCTCCATAATCTCCCTCTTAGCAAGACCCTCAAAAATATTATACCAATGATGCGGAGTATCCTTCTTTCTCAAAACATAATCCAAAACCTCCAACTTTCCTCCAGGCACCGTCCACCGCCCCGGAAAATTCTTCTCCCAATCCGCCCTCTTCGCAATAAGATACCTCCCCTCCTTGTTCACAACAATCACCGTCACAAGAACGTAATGCCCCAAATTTCTATCAACCATAAAAAAACAACACACTTCTAATTAATAAACAAATACCCAACTTAAAAATATATACCTAATTCCCTCTTCCTCTATTCGCAGCCAGCGACGGCCTAACCTTCGGAGCCTTAACTGCAGAATTCCTCAGCCCACGAGCCTCCCGCCCAGAACTAGTCAATCCCCGCAACGCTTTCCTCTTCGGAGTCCTAACAAAACCGCCCAATTGCTTATCCTTCAAAATCCCAGGCTCAGCTCGGTCAACCAAAATAACCTCATAAAAATAATTCATCCCATCTTTCCCAATCCAATACGAACCCAAAATTTCCATATTACTAAACTTCCTAGCCACACGAGTCTCCGCAATCTCCTTATAATTCATCTTCAAATTCTTTCTAATATGAAGCCGTTTAGTCCGACGAGCCTTATTTGGCCTCGACTTCTTATGCCCACCACGCTTAATCTTAATTCTAACAACAGTCACTCCCTTCTTCGCCTTATACCCCAACGCCCTCGCCCTATCAAGTCGCAACGGCTTCTCAACCCGAGTAACAACCCCAGCCTTCCGCCACTCAATCATCCGCGCCCGAAGCACCTTAACATCCGGCTTCTTCCACGCCTCCCGCAAATACTTAGTAATTCCCATAATACATTATCAAAAATTCTCTTTTTAAAACTTCCCCTACAAACTTTTATAAATCGATGTCTCGGTTAGTAGTTGTGAGGCTGTGGCGCAGTCAGGTAGCGCATCGCTCTGATAAGGCGGGGGTCCCAGGTTCAAATCCTGGCAGCCTCATTCACAATCATGGAAAATGAAATGACGTTTAACAAAGCAATAGAATTAGCAAGGTCAATAGTAAAAAGATTCGAAAAAATCGAAGGAAAACCATGGAAAGCAGAAGGTTCCATGATAGAACTCTCTAAACAATTAGGCGAACTAGCAAAATTAATAATGGTTCAAGAAAAATATTATTTCAATAATAGAAACGAGACAAATAATCAATATGAAACCAACAAAGAAAAAATCGGAGACGAAATGGCAGATATACTCTATGCTCTAGTAAGATTAGCAGACCATTACGACATCGACCTATTGCAAGCACACATAAAAGCACGAGAAGCTGAAGATGAATTTCTAAAAACAAAAGGAGTCTAACTCTTCAACTCAACAAACACCCTATCAGGCTTAACACTATAAGAAATTAACTCAACCTTCAACGGAATAAACTTAACATAACACCGATCCTCAGAATAAATCCTAATCTCCAACCCCGTCGCCAACTCAGTCACAACAACATCACCCTTCTCACGAACGCCCGGCGCATCAATTTCATAAATAATCCTATCAGCCAACCTCCGAACTTTCGACTCAGCCTCGACCTTCTTCAAACCCATCCTCCTCTCATTCTCCTTATCAGAAATCTTAGCAACCTCAATCTTCTTCTTCGGCACCTCACGAACAATCTGTCTCGCCTGCGGATTTCCCCGAACAACATTAATCCTAATCCCCTTCGGCATTCCCTGAACATCCCCAAAATCCATATTCCCCATTTGCTTCTCTAATTGCTTCACCAACGACCCCATAATCTTCTCCATCCCAAACGGCAACTTCTGTTCAACTCTCACATTCTCCCCAGAATCATCAACGCCTAACATCCCAAAATCCCCTGACACCTTACCCCTGACACCTGATTTCTGCCCCGCTCCACAGTAAGGACAAAAATTAAACTTCTTCTCAATCTTCTTCGCACACGACGGACACTTCTTCTTAAACATACCAATAAACACAAACACTCCTTTTTAAAATTTTAGATACACCATTAATCTCAAATATAATATTCCTGCCCAGTTTCAGAAGGAACCCTTCTTCTACTTCTCAAATCCATAATGTCTCGCATCGCATTATAATGTTCAATATCAGATTTTCTAGCCATCTCAGCCGCCATAGTCCTTAATCTACTCTTAGCCTCTCTTTTTCGCCTTAAATCCTCAGGTGAACATTCCGAATCGGGTTTTTCATAATAAACACCATTAGGTAATCTCCCCATACAATATTTAACAATTCGATCTA
>Ga0265594_1001815_pt1 | contig 16051 bp, 13 predicted proteins | sample saktaG_11_FD_190147 | JGI IMG/M metagenome (GOLD analysis project Ga0265594, IMG submission 190147) | Saline water microbial communities from Sakinaw Lake, British Columbia, Canada - sak_2011_5_24_80m | ecosystem: Environmental > Aquatic > Non-marine Saline and Alkaline > Saline ... | reverse complement strand
TGTCTCGTGCAGCGATTCTTTCGCCACTGCTGCCGTAAGAAGGCAATCCTTTTCGCCGTCCACCTGGCGATAGGAACATGGCTGGGCAACGATTTCATCAGGTTCTATTGGAAAATCGTATTCTAATGCGGACGAGCTGTGCCCGGTGGTTTGTTCAAATCCGACAGAATCGGTTTCTAAATTTCGGAAGAAAACGGTATTATTCGGCACGGAAATCGCCACGGCCGCACGTCGGTCGAATCCGTATTTCCCGACTAATTTCTTGATTATATCCGACGTCGAGTCTGTGTCTCGCCGTGCCTGTGTGTCGAAGGCTTTTTCGATGCAGAAAGCCTTTCCAATGCGCATAATTTGTACGGCGCACAAATATGAATAGCCAACATCTATGCCAATACATCGCTTAACCATCATCTTCTCTTTGTTTCCTGCTACGCAAATGCCGTAACGGCTTATTCTTAAAGTTCTTTGTATAAAATCACATCAATGTTTTTAATTTCCGTATTTCTTCTAAGTATCGCAGTCACTGTGCGACCAAGGCTTCCGACGTCTCCCCGTGACGTGACATGATAGTATTGGTCCGTCGTTTTAACAGTCGTCACCTTGTTGATTGCCCGGTAGAGGCCGTCCGTCATTCCGGGCATATCCCTTAATTCCGCAATGCTTTCAAAGGGTTTGAAGTTTCGCCGGTCAATAATGAGCTGAGCCAGAGTAGGATCCATATTTTCCGACAGACTTTCGAGTATAAGCTTCGGAGCGCAATTAACGTTTATTTTACCGTCGCCGTAAACCGTCAGGTAGTCACATATGCGATCAAAAATCTGCGGTGTGATTCCTTTAACCAACAGAAGCTCTTCAGTTGTTTCAAGTGACTTGTTCCTGCACCTATAAGGTGGTTTTAACTGGCTATAATAGCTTGATTCTGCTCCCATATTGTCGTTCTTTATAAACGGCAAACATTCAACCTGGTCATCGCTATCAGTCCAATCGATAATCGAGGGCACAAAACCATAGCCAATATCGGAATGGCCGGCCTCTTTCTGACTCAGCAGATCGATAAGCCGAAGTAACTGTTCTATTCTGGTCCGATCCATATTGCCATTTTCGTCTTTGAGATGGTTGACATTCAGTTTGCCGCTTTCCTCGGAGATAGTTATCGAGCACTTTCCTTCATCAACAGCAAATGTGTCTTCACCTGAAAATAGATTCAGCAGCGATTTATCATTATGAATATCAGGAGTATCCTTGGCGGCCGCAATCGCAATATTGAGACCTGCTTTCGCGCAATTGAGTGCCTGCTGGGACTTTCGGAAATCGTCCACGGTATGCAGGTTGGAGCGAGATTCGTAGTTGAAGCCGAGCAGCAGAACGCTCAGCATGATGACCATGCAAAGGACAACTACTACTATAAACCCTCCCTGCTCTCTTTTTATCTTTTTCGGTCTCATTACTTGTTAACTGATATTAATTTCTCGGATTGAATTCTTTCCCCATTCTCCCGGCAAGATACATTTGCAACAGTGGCATAATGATATTGTCGATGATCTTCGTCTTCATAACTGATCTCAATTCTTACAGCACACGGCAGTATTTTCTTATCCTTAAAATCCCAGCTACGCAGCCATTTCTTTCCATCGAAGAATGTTAATTCGAGAGATTTGACACCTTCTGCAATCGGCCGCCAATTTTTTTCTCCGGTTTTTTGAACTGTGCCAACAAACTCTCTCTGGCTTAAAGAGAGGAGACTCGCTCTTTTATCAAATTTGTAAATAACCTCGAATAAGCCATCCGCCGGCTCTTTTTCCCCGAACAATTTATTCGTAGTTACCAGATGCAAGATCTCTCCCCGCGGAGCAACCGAATTGCCGTTGAAATAGCTGGTGCTTTCTTCGAGTATCATTCCTTTCTGCCCTGTCTGCTTAGAGCCGGTTTCGACAGGTTCTTTTTCTGTACGGTCGGCAACTGTTCCGGCGTACGAGCAGCGTATTTGTCGGGCCATCTGCTCCAGCGTTTTGCGTCCCTGCTGAGACACTGTTATTCTGGCTTTGCACGTTTGAGCCGATTTTGAAGTTGCAAAGTAGCTGCCATATACCATAGAGAGAATGGCTGCAATCAGTGCCACAGCCACGAGCAGCTCAACCAGGGTGAAGCCATTTTTGTCCAGCCTTTTATTCATGGCAGCTTCCTGTCAGCAACATAAGTTGACGTCTGTAACTGTTTGCGACTGACACCTTGTTTCCAGGTGATATCAACAAGTATTTTTCGCAATCCGGTAATATGCACTTTGTCCAATTGGGGCAGCCGCAGGTTAGTAACTTCAGTCTTCCAGTTTAAGGTCAGGCCGTTTTGTTCCATTGTGCCGGAATTGGTCCCCTCTTTCGGATAGCCGGCAGCCACTGTCTCCGCGATTTTTTCATTTGCCAAAAGAACGGCCTGTGAAGTTATCTGTGCCTTATCGACCATACTAATGCTGATAAGATGCAACCTGAGCAGCGCCATCAGAGAGATCGAGACAATTGCGAGAGCTACAACAACCTCTACGAAGGTAAACGCTCTCATGCGCCCTCTGTTGGTGGTCGTCCAACCGTTTTCGCTGCCTGTCTTATGCTCAGTCATCAAGATTCCAACTTTCTATGTCGGCATTGTCGCCTGCGCCGCCGTCCTCACTATCCTTGCCGAAAGATTCCAGGTCGTAGTCTCTGCTTTGCACGCCCGGATAAACGTAGATGTATTTGTTGCCCCAGGGATCTGAGGGCGTTTTATCGAGGTAGCCGTCACTGTTATAGCCTTTTATGCCGGGGTCTGAGACCAGTACTTCGAGGCCTTCGGAAGTCGTAGGAAAACGCCCGGTGTCGGTCTTGAACAAGGCTAAAGCAGATTCGATATTGCGTATATCAATTTTGGCCTTCACTCTACGGGCCTGTTCTGGTCTGTTTAATATCCTTGGCATAATTATTGTAGCCAAAAGACCCAGGATCACGACCACAATCATAAGCTCGATCAGGGTAAATCCTCGGCGTGGCGTATAGCGTATATGGTTTAGTGTATAATTTTGTGTCTTTGTTCTCATCTTCCAAGACTTCCTCTAAAGGACTTGATTTATGTCAAATATTGGCAGTAGAACGGCAAGTACGATAAAACCCACAACCGCCCCCATAAACAGAAGTATCACAGGCTCAAGCAGCGAGGTCAGCGTTTTCGTCGTCAGTTCCACCTCGCCCTCGTACATGTCGGCAATGTTTATAAGTCCCTCTTCCAGGTTCCCGCTCACCTGGCCCGTTGTGATGATATGGTGTACGATCGGCGGGAACAATCCGGTTGTTCTTATCGCACTCGCAATAGCATCTCCCTTGCTTACCAAATCCTTTACCGAATCCAGGGCACCCGCAATAACTCTATTTTGAATTACCTGTTTAGCAATGTCCAGAGCACTGAGTATCGGGATACCGCTGACAAGAAGTATCCCCAGCGTTCTTGACAAGCGTGCTACTTCCAATTTGAGAAAAAGGCTGCCGAAAAGAGGCAGCTTTAATTTAGTACGATCCGCATACAATCTGCCCTTTGTGGTTTTGTAGCCGGCTACACTCCCAAAGAAAACAAGGCAAACCACGACAGCAATTAACATCCAATAGGTTTTCATAAAAGCGCTTGTTGTGATAAGCAATCTCGTAGGCCAGGGAAGAGTCCTGTTCATTTCAATAAATATCTCCGTTATGCTGGGCACCACAACGGACATAAGAAATACCACCACTGCAACAGCAACTACAACCATCATTAGCGGATAAGCAATTGCGGATTTGACCTTTGCTGCAAGGTTCACGCGTTTTTCCAGTATTTCCGCCAGGCGCAAGAGAACCTCTTCCAGTGTCCCGCTCGTTTCGCCTGCGGCTACCATGTTGGTAAACAGATTTGAAAAAACTTTGGGATGTTTGCCGAGTGCATTGGCCAGTGTGCTTCCCGAATTAACATCGTTAGCAACTTGTTCCAAAACTTCTGCAAGAGGATTGTCCTGGGCCCGAACCCCCCGCGACTGTTCGACTAATGCCGAGAGAGCGGGTACAAGGGGCATACCGGCACGCAGCAGCGTTGCCAACTGACGAGCGACCCTGCAGACATCCGTCGTGCGGATTTTTCGGAAGATGTCCCTTTCGTGCGTTTTATGCTTTTTATCAGCGCAACCACGACTACCCGCTGCTTGAGGCACCGGGGCGGACTTCTTTTCATTTAACAAATTATATTCAACCACCGACACGTTCAGTCAATCCTGTATTTGTTTGCACAAAATCCTGTGTGACCCTGCAGACCTCTTCGAGAGTCGTCTCACCAGCCAGGGCCTTACGTAATCCATCATCTCGCAAGGTGCTCATGCCTTTGTCAAGGGCTGCTTTTTTTATAATATGTGAACCTCGCCGTTGACTTATTAGTTCCTTGATCTCGTCATTAATAACTAACAATTCGGAGATTCCGGTTCTTCCCAGGAATCCGGTTTCAAGGCAGTTCTCGCAGCCATGTCCTTTATAAAGCTGCCCCCTAATTGCGGAGGTTTTTTCATTTTCTCCCCATAGTGAAATCACTTTCTCGTCCGGCGTGTACGGTCTTTTGCAGTCCGGACAGATAACTCGCAGCAGCCGCTGCGCCATTACGGCAACAACCGACGATGAAATCAGGTAAGGTTCGATACCCATATCGATAAGCCGGGTTACGGCTGAGGCCGCATCATTTGTATGCAAAGTGCTCAAAACCAAATGGCCTGTGAGGGATGCCTGGATTGCGATCTCAGCGGTTTCAACATCCCTGATTTCCCCTATCATGATTACATCGGGATCCTGCCTGAGAATGTGGCGCAGACAGTTGGCAAACGTGAGATTTATCTTCGGCTTTATCTGCATTTGCCCAACACCGGGCAGTTGATACTCAATCGGATCTTCAACTGTAAGGATGTTTCTTTCTTCACTGTTAAGTTCACTCATAGCTGCATATAGAGTGGTTGTCTTGCCGCTGCCCGTAGGACCCGTGAGCAAAATTATACCGTGTGCCAATCTAATCAGATTTCTGAAGGTGTTAAGTATCTCCTGGGACAAGCCTATGTCGTTCAGGCCCAATTCACCGCTGCCCTTGTCCAGCAACCTGAGTACTACCCGTTCGCCGCCCGATGTCGGGATAACCGAAACTCGAATATCCACCAGATTCTGGCCTATCTTGATCCGGCTCTGGCCATCCTGCGGCAACCTTCGCTCGGCGATGTTAAGATTTGACATAATTTTCAATCGCGACACGAGAACCGCAATCTGCTGTTTCGGCAAGGTAAATACATCGTGCAGCACGCCGTCAACCCGGAAGCGTATCCGGGCTTCATCTTCGTATGGTTCAATGTGAATATCGCTGGCCCTGCTGTGCACCGCCTGGAAGAAGATTTTGTTGACTAATTTTATGACAGGCGCCTTGTTGGCGATATTGAGCAGATCTTCGGCCTGAGTTTTGGCGGAGATACCGTCAATATCGTTATCATCCCGGACTAAATCCCGCTCAAGGATTTCATCATCTCTGCTGGGATTTGTGCTTTGATAATAACAGCGGCTAATAGCCTTTTCGATTTCAGAGGCCGAACAGGTGACCCGGCTGCATGGTTGGCCCAGGACAGTAGCAATTGCATCGTATGCTTCTAAATTCAGGGGATCCGACAGGGCAACTGCAAACTCTCCATTTCCCAAAAGAAGAGGGATAGCGCATTGTTTCTTAAGAAACTCAAGCGGTAGTTTCCGTACCAGTTCCGGATCCAACTGTTCTGGGAGTATGTTCTCCAAAAACTCAATCTGCAGTTGTCTTTCTATTTCCTGATCCGGCTTTGTCGACATTGGTTGGTTTCCTTACAGGCAACAAATAGTTGCTCAATTGTTATTGCTCTGTGTCCTCTTGTTCGATTGTTTCCAGCGCCGGCTCCATTTCTTTCTTCTTTGCTTCGGTTATCTGCTCGATATCCTTCTGGCTGCTCACAACGTACGGTGTTATGAACATTAGCAGATTCGTTTTTTGCAACCGTTCTTTCTGGAATCTAAACAAACCACCAACCAATGGAAGATCGCCTATCAGGGGAATTTTCTTCACGATATTAGTTTTGTCATCTCGAATAAGACCGCCGATGACAATAGTCGAGCCGCTGTTCATAGACACAACTGTCTGAGCCTGTCGTTGAGCCGTTGTGGGTGTGTCGGTAGAAGGGCTGGTAACATCTTCGATGAGTTTCGAGAACTCGCTGTCGATTTCGAGTCTGACAAGGCCGCCCTGACTAATGTGCGGTGTTATCTCGAGACTAATTCCAACGTCTTTATATTCGAACGTTTTTATCACCGTCGGCGTAATCAAATCTGTTGTCTCTGTAATTCGTGACTGTGTAACAAATGCTCTGCTTTCTCCGACGATTATCTTTGCTTTACTGTGGTTGGAAGTTGTGATATGTGGTGTCGAAAGGATATTGACTCCCGACTGTTTCTCCAAAGCGTGTAGGATCGCTCCAATTCTGACATCTGAGCCGGTTCCTTGCCACGCGCCGACAGCCAGGCCCTCAAGATCCCCATTGACAAAATCCACTCGGGGTCCGAAATTTGTTGCTCCAAAGCCACGAACACTATTCTCCACGGCCCCGTCAAGCGTGGCCCAGTCGATACCGATTTCCTTTAAGCCGTCTTCACTCACCTCCATAATGAGCATTTCAACTAAAACCTGCTCCCGAACTATGTCAAGCTTTTCGATAATCTCGGCGATAACTTCGTAGTCCTGCGCCGAAGCCGCTATAATCAGTGAGTTTGTGCCCTCATCAGCGGTAACCTGGACCTGCTGTGTTGCTTCAAGTGCGCCGGTGGTACTCAAATTTGCAAGGGCCCCAGTAAGTGATTCGGCAGTTTCCGCCGCTGATGCGTTTATAAGATAGACTACATGGACATTGTTTGCACCGCGTGGCCGCTGAGTATCAAGCTGCTGTGCTAATGTCTTGATCATCTCGGTATCCTGAGGATTTGCTGCGACAATAAGAGAATTTGTTCTTACATCAGGCAGAATCTTCATACCAGTTTCAACCGCCTGGGGGGTGCGAGTACGCCCGGGTTGTGAAGGAACGCTCCTGTCTTTATCCATGATTTGGGTGATTTGCTCGCTGAGCACCTGTGCAGAAGCATAAGTCAATGCAATTGTTGCAACCTGCTCTTTCGCTCCCGGCACGTCAAGGCTCTGAATGATTTTGGCGATATGATATATATTCGAAGAGGTGTCCGTCACCAAAATTGAATTTGTTCGGGGGTAGGTTGATATGTGTAAACCCGTGGTTAAAAGAGGCTTGACAATCTCACTTACTTCTTTAACATCAGCGTACTTCAAGGGAATAATCTGGGTGACAATAGAATCATTCTGAGGAATTTCCAAAGGATCACTGCCGATGCGAACCTTTAAGTTTCGCTTCACAGCTTCTTCTCTCGGTACTATTTTTACCAGGTCTCCGGCACCGGCCGGCACGGCAGCATACCCCTTAACATCCAGAATAGATTCCAAAACCTGGTAGATTTCACCGAGACGTATCTTTGTAGGCGACATCACCGTGACGGGACCCTTTATACTGTCATCCACGACAAAATTAATACCGGTTATATCGCCGATAGTCTTAAGCATTACTCGAATATCGACCTGGTCAAAGTTTACATATATTAGCTCGTCGGCCATGCCCGGCTTATCAAGTACAGGCAAATTCACTGTTGTTTCTGAAAACGGCTGCTCGCCGCCGGCCACCGTGCTGACTGAAATATTCATGCAGAATATGCATATTAGCCAAAGGATGTTTTGTATTATTTTTCGCACTTTATACCTGTTTGTGTTTAAAATTTCTAACCGCATTTATTTTACTCACTCATTAATACTTTTTCGATTTCCTAAGCACTCATCTCAGCGGGAATGAGAACGCTTTGGTTTTGTTGTCCCGCATGAACTCGATATTCATAGCTGCCTGGGACCTTGCCTTCCTGGAAATCTGGTAAGCCTTCTGCTTGCTGTCCAATCGTTGTCCATTAACTGCACGAATGACATCTCCGTTTTTCAAGCCAAGGTCTTCTGCCCCCTTGATGTCCTCTAAGCCAGTTATTCTAAGTCCTTCAACCTGGCCGTCTATGGTGTGAGGTTCCATATTCGCCTTCGGTATCATTGTTGCTACGTACCTGAGCTTATCTGCAAAAGTAGGATTAGACTTAGCTGCCGGATGAGATTCAACTGATTGGGTGGCGTTTTTTGCCATAGCTATCTCGGGGTTGTCGGTGTCTTGCTTTTCGGATTCTTTGATGCGCAGGTTTATTTTCCTTCTTTGACCCTGATGAAGCAATACTATCCCATCCTTCTCGATGCTCTCGACATAGGCGGTTACAACGGTATCGCCGGTCTTGTACACGTTGAGCACATTGGTTTTAAGATCCTTTATGATTGCCCGGGAAATCTCCGGACTGCCGGCCACGGTACCGAGCAATGCTATGCCGAGTTCTTTCTCGCCAGACCATGTTGAGCCGGCACTATTATCAACTTGCAAGGGTTTGTCTGCCACCAGTGCTGAAACGGAGCTTCCAAATATATCTTGCTCGACAATAGCTGAATAGTCTTGAACCGAGGTGTCCGACAAACTTGGCGGTTTAAATGCGGCTGTATTTTCGCTACCTATTGCCGGTTTTGGCGCCAAGACTTCATGAATGTGCTGCGACATCGTTACTACCTTGACGGCAACATAACCCAGAATCAACACCATCGCTAACTTAATAACCAACAGAGACTTATATTTATAATTTTTGTTATTTTTCTTTACCAAAACACACCTTCTTCCATTTTTTCTATGTTCGGCACTTACTAATCGTGCCTTGCCGGCTTATATCACATCGTTATATCGGACCTTTAATGACTATCGTTTAGTTCCACGGTTGGTACCAAATGTAACGATTTTTCTGCGTTTTAGCTGGCGAGCTAGCCACCCAACCCACAAGGAAGGGGGATTTGCCGGTATATAACCCGGAAAATCTCCTTGACGCAAAGCTGCCAAACTTTAACAATCTATCGGCTTAATGCTACCTTGTATTTAGGAAAGACTCTTTCCTTGATTGCATCATACCTCTCATATTCTCTACTTTTCCAGACGTCTGAAAAACATTCCAAGAGGGGAAAAACAATGATTTACCTCAGTGCATATATCAAGAACGCTGACTTTAACGAAATAACGAGCTTTTTTATAAGGCTTTGCAGCCGGTGGAGCATCATAGAAATCATTACCCAAATCGTACCTTTAAGTTAACACGATCGCCATTACGAGATAGCAGACATTAGCCAGCCCGTGAAACAAAATAGGCGCTAATAGCGACCTGGTCCGAATAAACAACCAGCCAAGAACTAAACCCGGCAAGAATATGAGAACCGATATTATCTGGCCTTGGGCTATGATATGAGCTACTGTAAAACAAGCTGCTGATATTACTATGCTTGTCCATTGCTGCAGTCGGGGCATCTTGCCTATCACTGGAGTTGTTAATCTGAGGATATTGCTCTGAACATAACCCCTGAAAAATACTTCTTCAGATAGCGCAACATACATGAACTGATAAAATAACCAATATACCCAGTCCTCTCTCTGCGATAGAACAGGCAGTAAAGGTGGTTTTAATTCATAAGATTTCAGCACCCACAAACCGCCGAGCGTAAGTGGAAAAAGCACAACGCAGGTCAATCCCAGCACAATAAGAGAATCCTTCATTTGCCTGACGTTGAAACCGAACTTGGGAAACTTACGTTTCTTAAGCACTGTTGGAATAAATGCGGCAAATATCAAAATACAGGGGGTAATAAGCCAGCCGGCCCCCAAAACCGAACTCGCGCCGATGATCTTAATTGCTGATATTGCGACAATTATTGCCAGGGCAGTTTCTATAAGCAGGGATATATCGAATCTGCCTGGTCTATCCTCCACATACAGTGCCGGCTCGAAAGGCGGCAGGGAATTGGCTATACCATGATGGATAGATTGATAGTTCATTCTTAATATTTGTATCCTGTAATATTGAGACCTTTCCGATTCTGCGTATCAAGCAGTCTCAGAGTTGTTATTATCACCATCTGCCCCTATCTGACACCCTATAAAGTATAATAAGTACCGGCAAAATAGGCAAAGACGCTCCAACCAAAACCGCAAGTATAACACATCGAGGCCTTGAAAGTAAGTGCACCCGATTGAATTGTTCCGCTGAGAGGAGCTGGAACTATCCTCCATGTGTTGCTCGAGAACAAAAAAACATTGGATCGAAAGTCCGAAATAACATTTTCCAAGGCAACCATCCACCCATACCAAAATATTCAAAATTGTGTTGTAGAATGTATTGCTGTAGCCCTGTCAAGAGTTTTTTAAGGCTGTCACTCCGCTCTCAATGCGGGATCCGGGACCATCAATAAGTCTGGATTCCTGTTTTCGCAGGAATGACAAACCCACATGCAAGCTTTGATAGAGCATTAATATGACAGCACTATTGTTGCTTCAGTAAATGCTATTGTGAAGCCATATTACTCTCAGGAGGAGTTATTTTAAACCAACAGGGATGATCTATCTGTGGATAGCCTTGCTCAGGATGGCATTAGCTGGTTTGCTCATCAGATTCAAGCACTGTTTTAAACGGAAGAAAACCTTGAATTATCGGCAAATATACAACTTGGGATTGAAGGGTGACAGAAAGCGTAAGTCCATAGATACTATAGCATTAGCTGCAGGTATAGCAGTAAAACAGTGCAGGAGTCTCTGGTATTATTCCATTGGGAGCGGTTAGGTAAAGTAAGTCGTTTCTATTGCCGGGTCAAATAGCTGTATTTCCACCGATCAACAAGAAGCACTCATTCAACTGATATTCATATCACTACCAATTGCAACATGGCTTGCCCTGCGCGGACTCCGTCCCCGTCGGTGTACCAACGATGCATATATCCAGCCAAACGTTGGTACGTAACGTGGGAGCTTCGCCATTTCGAAGGCTATCAAACCGAAAGATTAATTTTGTTCGCTTAGCGTTTTCATTCCTTGCTCTCAGGGAGAGCTAGCGAAAAGATGACCCTACTATCCATAGTAGCTTTAACTGAAGAAGCAAATCCATCCATTACAACAGCGACGAGATCCTTCTCTCAGTAAATGCTGTATTTGGGTATTATGATAGAAAGAAAGTATATAGTAAAGAAAATTTTCAAGAAAAATTTAATTATTTTGTTGCCCGCCTTCCTACTTCGAAGAAAAAGGTATTATCGGTCTCCACCCGAAAAACCTCTTCATAGTTGTCATTGAAGGATTTATATAAGCTTGCTGCATACGGCTGATTATAGAATCTTGGCAGCATGAATATCATAAGAAACCCGACAACAAACCTCTTTCATCTTATTGTTTGTGCTTGCGAATTGTTTAGCTATGGCCTGACTTTCCTGCAGGTTATTCTTTAGTGCTGGCGACCAGGCTACTGGACATGGAGAGCCAACTCGTTGCTTGTAAGCACAAGATCAATTCAAAGAAGCAGTCGCGGCCACGATTCACGGCAGGTTTTCGTCTTCTGTGGGTGCTGCTCTAAAAGTCTCTGGACAAGTGGGAAGACCTTGTTTGCCTAATGCAACCAACTGATATGAAACGACCGTTGTCAAGTCGATAATATTCTGTTATTTCCTATTTTTTTACATTCTCTTTATGGCACCTCACGGTGCAGGCTACTTCGACGATGAATCAGTCTGATATCCGTGGGTTAGTCCACCTTCGGCGGACCAGAGACGACATTGATATTCTCTGTCATGAGGTATGCTTTCTACAATAGCTAATGACTAATCGCTAACCGAATGAATCCAATTTATTCTTGTCTTCTCGTATTCTTGACTACTTCCTTTACTATCCGCTAACAGCTATCTCCGCTACCCTGCAAATAATACTCTTGTAAACTATGGAGATTTTGGTACTATAGCGTAAAATAGTACCACGAAGGGTATTATTGGGAATATTCATCATGGCAATTTTGAAACTGGAAAAAACCAACGAAAGTCAGGAAATCGAATTTGAGTTGGATTATTTGACATCGTTAACCACCCGGCAGCGGTTTCAAATGATGTTGCAGAAAAGCCGTGAAATGGCATTATTGCTGAAACGAAATGGACATCGAAAATCTACTCAAGTCGTTAAAAGAACATAAAGTCAGATTTGTGATCATCGGGGCAACAGCGTTTCCTGTTCATGGATATTCACGGGCAACACTCGATATTGATCTGTTTATAGAGCCCAACGAAGCAAATGTTAGGCGGACACACGAGGCGCTGAAGTCATTTGGATATGATGTCTCCGATATCACCCTCAATGATCTCCTTACCAAGAAGGTGTTGATACGACAATATTTGGTTGAAACGGACATTCATCCGTTCGTCAAAGGTATCAGTTTTGATCGTATTTGGAAGAACAGGGTAAAAGCCAAGTTCGGCGATACTTTTGTCTGGTTTGCATCTCTTGACGACTTGATCAGAATGAAACAGGCTGCGGGACGACCGAAGGATGCCGAGGACCTCAAGTTTCTTCGCAGATTAAAACAGAAAAAACGTAATCACTAATCACTAATAGCTAATGGCCGATTCCTATTTTAATCCCAAGTGGCTGACAATCGCAATTCTTTTCACTGCGATTGTTGTACTCGTTACTCACATACCGCAGGAGATAATGCCGGAGCGATTAACCGGTTGAGCAAAAATCAAGACAAATGTGGAGAAGCTCATGCGAAACCTAATCGCGGTGATTATTGCTGTTTTATCCATCCTGTTTTTGGCCGGCGTATCCAGTGGAGAACCGGCCATCCAACTTAGCGACCATGTGTCATTCATCCCGGGACCGGTCAACAGTGTGAGCATTGAAAAAGACAATGCCCGCTTAGTCGTCTACGGCGATCCATCCGGCAAAATCGAAAATGCCGAAATGGTCCTGTTCACGCACAGCCGGCGTGATGTTGTATGGGCCGGGCGAAAACTCGTTGAAAACGGTGCAACGGCTGTCGTGCCCGACGGAGATGTTGGCAATTTCACCAACGTCGAGAAATTCTGGAATGAGTTCACAACTCGCCGGTTCCATGACTATGCCCAGCAGGGAACCAAAATTCTGACCGAATCTTTGAAGATCGGCCGAACCGTCAAGGCCGGCGAAAACTTTTCATGGAGAGGAATACCCATCGAAGTCATAGATACGCCCGGCTACTCTCGCCAGGCCCTCTCATATTTCATCGAAATCGACGGCATCAAATACGCTTTCGTCGGCGACATCATCTACGGCAACGGAAAACTGTTCGATCTTTACTCCCTCCAGGACGCAGTCGAAGAGGCAAAGATCGGCGGCTACCATGGCTGGGCCGGCCGCATGAGTACCCTTATCGACAGCCTGCGAAAAGTAGCCGCCAGGGAGCCCGATATTCTCGTCCCGGCCCGCGGACCGGTCATACGCAATCCCGGCGAAGCGATAAATCTTCTGATAGAGCGACTTCAGGCGGTCTATGAAAACTACCTGTCCATCAGCGCGGGCCGATGGTATTTCAAAGACAACTACGACATCCTCGCCCGGCGCGTCCTCGGTGACAATCCGAAGGTCAACTGGATGCCCTGGGCCGAAGTTATTAAAGACAAGCCGCCCGAATGGATAATTCCCATTAGCAACTCGCGTCTGATCATTTCGAAAGACTGCTGCGGATTCCTCATCGACTGCGGCAGCCGCGGGATAGTCGAGCAAGTCATTAAGCTAAAAGAAACAGGCAAGCTGACCGGCCTCGAAGGTCTGTTTATCACGCACTATCACGACGACCACACAGACAACGTCGCCGCCTGCCTATCCGAGTTCAACTGCCCCGTCTATGCAACCGGCCCTTCAGTCGATATCCTAAAACACCCCGGCGACTATCGCCTGCCCTGCCTGACTCCCAATCCTATCGCTGATATCAAAGTCATGCCGGAGGCCCACAAGATGCGATGGAAAGAATTTACATTCACGTTCCACGACTTCCCCGGCCAGACGATCTACCACGATGCGCTGCTCGTCGAGAAGGACGGCGCCGAAAAAATCTTCTTCATCGGCGACTCTTTCACTCCTTCGGGAATCGACGATTACTGCCTGCAGAATCGCAATCTTCTGCACGAGTCGATGGGCTATTTCTATTGCCTAAACCTTATTAAAAAAATTCCCAACGGAACATTACTAATCAATGAGCACGTCGTCGAACCTTTCAGCTTCAACGCCGGACAGCTCGATCTCATGACGGCAACTTTGACCAAACGCAAAGCACTTCTTGCCGAACTGCTGCCGTGGGACGAGCCAAACTACGGCATAGACGAACGGTGGGTTCGCTTCAGCCCTTATGGCAGCAAAGCCAGGCCCGGCCGGAACGTTCAAGTCAGCTTAAAAACATTCAATCATTCCAATGCTTTCCGGACGTTTACTTTCGCTCTTAATCTTCCCGCCGGATTTGATGCTATGCCCCCTACTACTTCTGTCACCATCCCTCCGAGAACTGAAAAACAGGTGGATTTCAACCTTAGCATTGATTCCTCCGTTGATCCGGGAACCTACGTTATCACCGCGGATGTGCAGCAGGAGCAATGGAACCTGCCTCGTTGGACTGAAGCGATTATCGAAGTCGAATAGCTCTGTCGAAGTGTGGCACGATTCCGTTCACGGACCGGATACCAGCATGCGATAGAAACGAAGGTTGACTAGCGCAAACGAATGTGTAAACATACTATTAGTTTGTCAAATTTGATTTGATAGCTTGGAAGGGTGGCAGCCTCAAGCGCAGCTTGGGGATGGTTTCTCCTGCATTTACCATCCCCAAAGCCTTTGGCTTTGAGGCTGCCACCCAACCGTCCGACGACAACTTACAGATTCAAGCTTGACAGACTACTATTATAATACGAAATTTTGGAGCTTTGTGTGCTATGATGCGATTAAGGAAAGAGATTGTTGTATTTTGCAGTATCGCCCTGCTGGCAGGCTGTTCGCTGGCTCAGAATGAGCAGTTGCCGCCCCGTGAGAATGGAAAGAAATGGCTCAAAGAAGCAAAGTTCGGTGTTTTCGTTCATTATTTAGGTGGAGGTACGGCGTGGAACGAAAGGGTCGATTCTTTTGACGTTGAGAAATTCGCCGGGCAGATTGAGCGGACCGGGGCCGGCTATCTTATCCTGACGCTGGGGCAGAACAGCGGCTACTATTGCAGTCCAAACGCAACCTACGAGAAATACGCCGGATACGAAACCGGCCAGCGCTGTTCGATCAGAGACCTGCCGTTGGAAATCGCCGATGCGCTGGCCGACCGGGGAATCCGGCTTATGCTGTACCTGCCCTCACGCTCACCACAGCGCGACAAACAGGCCATGGCCGGCCTGCACGATGTCCACGAGCAACAGCCCGCGCCGCAGGAGTTCACCGGGCAATGGTCCGAGGTTATCGCAGAGTGGTCGCTGCGTTACGGCACCAAAATCTCCGGCTGGTGGTTTGACGGCTCATACAATACGGCCGGCTGGGACGATCTTTCCAAACCTTACAACTGGAATACATGGGCGGCCGCCTGCCGGGCGGGCAATCCCGAAAGCATTCTGGCGTTCAATCCCGGGACACGGATCGACAAAGCGTTCACCGCCCTGACCGGTCAACAGGATTATACCGCGGGCGAGCAGAATAAATTCCAGGTGACTCCGGAAACAAATCCGGCCCCGAACGGTGTGCAGTGGCATATTCTTTCATTCCTCGGCACCCGCTGGGCCGGCAAGGACGGCCCAACCAACAGCGACGAGTATATGGTCGATTACGTACGGAAGGTCAACACGCTCGGCGGCACAGTTTCGATCGATGTCAACGTATCCGGTGACGGCACGATTTATCCGCCGCACCTCAGGCAACTCATCGCTATCGGAAAGGAGATAAACCAATGATACAACGCAGCTTTATTCACAGTCATTGCAGTCATATATCAAGGGCGATTCGGCCGGCATTGATAATAGTAATCTTCAT
>Ga0265594_1001812_pt1 | contig 16054 bp, 26 predicted proteins | sample saktaG_11_FD_190147 | JGI IMG/M metagenome (GOLD analysis project Ga0265594, IMG submission 190147) | Saline water microbial communities from Sakinaw Lake, British Columbia, Canada - sak_2011_5_24_80m | ecosystem: Environmental > Aquatic > Non-marine Saline and Alkaline > Saline ... | reverse complement strand
CGTTAGAGGGGGATGAGGAGCGGAAAATTTGCCAACAGTTGACTGCGGGAGAGCGAGAGGCCAGTCCGGTGGGAGGCGTCACAGAGGTAGTAGCGGCTTTGGGTGCGCGGTCTGGCAAAAGTTTTTCGATAGCGAGTGTAAAGGCCATCCATGAGGCGGTATGCAAGGGGCATATATGGAGGGAATATCTGCGACCTGGTGAGTATGGTTATGCGATGATAGTGGCAACGCGGCAGAAGCAGGCGGATGACATCATTGTAGCGAATTGTGGCCAGTTATTGCGGAACTCGAAGATATTGAGTCGATTTTTGGATGGTGAGCCGACGAAGAGTGAGATAACCTTGACGAACGGGTTAAAGATAGCATCGTTACCCTGTAATAGTAGGGCGGGTCGAGGGCTTCCGATATTTTACTTGGCGTTTGATGAGATAGCGCATTTTTTCACAGAGGGTGCCAGGGCTGATGTGGACATATACCGGTCGCTGAGTCCGAGGATGGTGCAGTTTCCGGGGGCTAAGATCATTTATATTAGCACTCCGGCTGCGGAGCAGGGGATATTTTGGGATAGGTTTAACGAGGGGTATTTAGTTCCTGGCAGGGCCACGTTTAGGGCGCCGACGTGGGTAATAAACCCCTTGGTGGACGAGGAATTTTTAGAGCGAGAGAGACGAAATGACCCAGAGAACTTTGCCAGGGAGTTTGCCGCGGAGTTTGCGAAGCAGATTTCGGCGTATTTTTCTGCGGATAAGTTGGCCGATTGTTTCACGCTGGCTGGGGACACGCCTGTACAGGTTGGCCAGCAGTACATTATGGGAATGGATCAGTCGGGGGCGGTTGGGAAAGACAGGTTCGGCATAGCCGTGGCGCACCAGGAGGTAGACGGGCGGGTTTATGTTGATGCTGCGCGGGCGATAGATACGACCGAGATGGCTGAGGCGTTGGGCGAGGTAGGGCGGTTGGCGGAGGAATACGGGATAAAATTGGCGGTTATAGACTCGTATTCAGCCGGCTGGGTACGACCGAGGTTGGCTGAAATGGGGTTACAGGTAGAGGCGCGGCCGGGATTACCCGTGGTATTCAAATCGCTCAAGACATTGATGGTTGGCGGGCAGTTGCACCTCCCCGAGGACGGGGAGTTAAAGAAGGGTTTGGAGAATACGAAGGCGTCTTACGGGAAGAATAATACGATGAGCATCTACCATGACAGGACGGCGACTGGCGCGCATGCTGACAAGGCTGATGCTGTGGCGACCGCCGTATGGCGGGCGTCCTCGAAAGAGCGGTCGGTGTATCCGTTTTTTCAGACGGGCACGTTGGCTGGGATCGGGCCGTACTGATATGATGGATATAAGCGTGCGTAAAGAGGGTGCTTATTGGGTGGCGGAGTGTCGGGCAGAGATAGAGCATGTTGCTCAGGGCGAGACGCGTAGGGAGGCCGTGCGTGATTGCATTGATGGGCTATACGAAGATATGCAGTTTGAGTTAAATCGGGATCGGTTGCGTGCGAAGTTTGATGGCCCAGGGGAATCTGCATGAAAAAGCCGGAGTTTTTGGACATACGTGTATGTTTTGATATTGGCGGGTTTCAGGTTGAGAGCATGGCCCAGCGCGATATTGCTGCTCTTCACTTTGGGGTAGTAGAATGGTTGCTAAATGTTGGTTGTGTGGATGTTAAGGCGGGGGACGAATGGTATATGGCTGATTGCGGGGTGCCCTGGAGGGATAGGGTTAAGCGGCGGTGTTTTGATGCCCGATTACCGGTTGAAGAGTGTGCGGAAATACGCACAAATTCTATTGACATTAGCAAAGCGGATGCAATAAATTAAATATTATGAATTTTGAAACTACTTATAGTAAGTATAATGATCAGCTAAGGCTCCATATTGGCAAGTATTTTAGAAAAGTCGAAGATTTAGAGGATGTGCTTCAGGAAACTTGGCTGGAGGTTTTCAGGGATTGGCCGGTTGGCAGGGATGGTGATCCGTCGATAGATTGGCTTTTGTTGGTTGCGTCCAATAATGTCAAGGATGCGTTTCGGGGCGGCGCCAGGGGTAGCCGAAGGTGTTGGATGGGGGCGTTTCCGGCGGATGTGGCGACCGAGCGAGGAATTTGTACGAGTTCCCCTGCTGATGCCCGCAGGGTGGCACAGATTAACGAGGCATTGGCCGCGGTTGAGCCGGAATTAAGGGAATTGGCCACTAAGTTGATCGACGGCTGCACCGAGCGGGATATAGCGGTTGACATGGGCATATCTCAGCAGGCGGTACACAGAAAAGTCGGTAAACTCCGGGTGCAGATAAAGGAATTTTTATAATGCCGATCTATGTATGTCAGCGGGATGGTAAGCCTGGGTTCAAGTGGGGCGAGCGGGGTTATTGTTACGTATACAAGCGGGGAGACAACCGGTCTCAGTCGCGGGCGCGGAATAAGGCTGCCGCTCAGGGTCGGGCTGTAAAGGTGTCGCAGGAAAAACGAAAGTGAGGATAAACGTATATGCCAGCAAGAGATGGAACGGGGCCGAGGGGTCACGGGGCAAAGACAGGTAGGGGTATGGGACAGTGCTTGCCTGACAGTAGTAAGCCCGCTTCTTCGGGCAAGCGTTTGGGTGCTGGTGGCGTTCGATATGAGCTTGGTGGTGATCCGCGGCGCGGCCTTGGTGTAGGTAGAGGACTGGGCAGAGGAAGACGGGGTCTTGGCAGAGGACGATAGAAAATTGATTGATGATAGTATTGGAACTGCAAGTTTTCCTAGGTGTCCGTTTTGCGGATTTGAGTGCTTTCCTTATGGCCATGTTTATCACAGTGGGTTCTCATGGATAAAAGGCTATACGTGCGGGTGTCGTAGTACGGTAACGGGGGAATCTTCTGGTGCGGCGGTGGTGATATTAAGGGAACGCAGGGGCGTGGTGCATGATGGCGGAAAGTCCTGATAACGGGAATGTCTCGCTTGAGACGTTGACGGGCAAGCATGTGCAGGCGTTTATGTTTGATCGGGCGAAGTATTCCTTGGTTCGTGCCAGAAAGTGGCTGAAGGAAAACGGGTATAAGGCAAGAGATTATGGGTCAACCATTGACGGACGATATGTTTTTCTCCAGAGGTTGCCCGATCGCAAAAAGTATAAGTACACGAACAGAACGATACGGGACGGGATAATCAGAGTAACCGGACAGGTTAAGGGATAGGCCTGGAGAGTAGCTCAACTGGCAGAGCACGGCCTTTGGGCCGGCGATACGGGTTCGAGTCTCGTCCTCCAGGCTTTGCTGCAAAGGTTTTGCCCCATCGTTCAATGGCAAGGACACCGGTTTTTGATGCCGGTAATATGGGTTCAAGTCCCGTTGGGGCTTCCAGTAAAAGTAACGGGACGGGATAATCAGAGTAACCGGACAGGTTAAATAAACATGGATTTGACATTCGAGCATGCCGATTTTGTCGCCACGACAGCCGCGAGAGATAAGGCGAGGGATTTATACGACGGCAATGATGCGGTAAAGGCCAAGGACAAGGCAGTGTCGGCAACGTCGAGCACAACGGTAATTACGGGTAGCCGAAAATACTTATATCAGGGTAATAATGAGGTTGATGCGGATTATCAACGGCGGTTAAAGCGCGCTGCGCTTGACCCTTATGTTGAGAAGATCATCACGGCTAGACAAGCCCTTATGTTCGGCAAGGCTCACAAGCGGGTATTGCCGCCCAAGTTGGAAAGTTTTTTTGATAATTGTGACAGGGAGCATACGCCTGCCTCGGTATTTTTTCGAGAAGCCGCTCAGGACGCACAGATTGACGGTATCCACTGGGTGTTGATCGATATGCCGATCTTGCCAGAGAACGGGCTTGATTCGGCTAAGGCTGAAGCGGACGCCGGACACAGGCCGTTCTTTCAACATGTGCCTGGGGCTAACGTGATTGATTGGGACGTTGATTCTGATGGTCAACTGTCATGGGCGAAAATATACCAAGCGGTTGATGTTGTCCGTAGTGTTGAGAAAGAGGGATGGCTTTCAGAGCCAAGCACTGTAGACCAATGGAAAGTTTGGACGCGGGACAAGTGGGTACTTTATGAAGAAGGCGACAGTGGAAAGCCCGAGGTGATAGGTGAGGGCGACAATGTCCTGGGCGTTGTGCCGATTGTACCGTTCTTTGGTGTGAAGAACACGTCGTTTTCGGGCTGGCCGGTATGTCGTTCTATCGTGGATCACGTTATCCAGATGTATAATAGGGACTCTGATCTTGATTGGGGCGAGTATCTTTTGGCCCATCCGATTCCCTACACTATAGGGCCTGAACCGCCCATTTTTGCTGACGGCACCATGAATGTCAGCAAGGGGTTTCATCTGCGGAGTGTTATTGGCGGTGGTGTAGTTGCTGCGGGGTATATGGAAACGTCGGGTGCTGGGTTTAGCTCGAACAGAGATTCCATTAAAGACCTTCGGTTTCGGATACTGAACATTGCTTTGTCGCAGTCCCAGCGTGATTCGGCGCAAGTGCGTTCGGAGCAGGGACAAAGGGAAGATCGCAAGTTCTTTTCGGCGTCGGTTCATACGGCGTCGGAATTATACGAGAGTGCCGAACGGCGATGTTGGGAAATTATGGCACAGTGGGTAGGCGAGTCTCCCGATTCTGTTAAGGTTGAGTATAGTACTGATTATGATGACAAGCAGATTGAGGCGATGATGGTTTCCGCTCTTGGCGCGCTTGTGTCTGGGGGGATGTTGACGGAAGAGACTATGTTGAAGACATTGAGTAAGGGCGAGTTATTGCCCGAGGATGTTGATGTAACGCAAGAGGTAAAAAATCTTTCTGACGGCCAGATAAAGCCGGACTTAAAAGAAAAGCCCACCGAGGCTGATAAAAATATCGGGGTAGTTGACGCGAACTTATAATCGCGGGAAAGAGATAGTTCCATGTCGGATTACACGATTAACGATGACGGGCATCTTCTGGATGTCGAGGGCAACGAGGTGATAATAGCCGAGTCGCCGGTAGTGGTTGGCAATGCAAGGACGCAAGACCAGATGAACGTTACGATTCAAGAGCGTCTCGCACGACAGAATAAGCAGATTGAGACGTTAAAACAACAGGCTGAAAAGACGCCCGAGCTGCATAAGGTTATCGAAGAGATGCAGGATGAGCGGTTACAGCTCGAGAAGAAAATTGAGCAGGCTAACACTTTAGCCGCGGAAAAAGTTGCTAACCAGATTAAGACAGCGACCGAGAAGGCGAGTCAGGCAGAGGGTTTGCTTCAGTCTGAACGTGACGCTAGGGTGCGAGATCAGGCAACGAATCTCATATTGAGTAATGTTGGGGATCGGTTTATCAATCCGGCATTGGATGTAATCCCGAGGATGTTGGCCAATCACAAGAGAGAGCCTGTAATGGATGAAAAGACGGGAAAGCCCGTTGAGGGAAGTTTCCGTGATCTTTTCAATGTAGAGGTTGTTTCCAGAGATGGAAAAACATCCGAGTCGCAACTGTTGGAAGTGGATGACGCACTGAATGCGATTGCGGCTAACCCGAAATATCAGCATCATGTGAAGGGTACGGACAAGGGTGGTTCCGGCGGCGGAGCTTACAAGCGAGGTCGTCCGCATATAACGAAACTGTCTCAGCTCAAAACGGCTGCTGATAAGTCAGCGTTTGTTACAGAGCATGGGCTGGAAGAGTTTAAGAAATTAGATCAACGCAATTAGTCCTGGAGGGGAGAAAGATACAGGTAAATTGAAATGGCAGTTGGTGTATTAACCGACCTGGTTGTCTATCAAGACGAATTACAGGCTGGTATGTTTGAGAGTATCGTGCAGAATATTGATGCCTTCAATGCTGCGTCACTGAATAGTATTAGGTTGGTGCGGCAAGATTTAAGAGGAGAGTACAATAAGGAATCATTTTTTCAGCCGATTACGGGTTTGGTTTCTCGGCGCGACTTGACTTCTGTGGCTGCGGAAACCGATCTCCCCATGACTCAGGATGAGATTGTTGGCGTGAAGATCAGTCGCAAGATTGGCCCCGCAACGCACGCTATTGGCGCCTTGCAACATGTATCGAGCGATCAGAGAGAAATGTCCTACGTGCTTGGGCAGATGATCGGCAAGGAAAAAGCCAAGGATATTCTTAATACGTCTATTAAGGGTGTTGAGGCCGCAATAGAGGGTCAGACTGCTCTTGTGTACGATGCGACGGGGGAGTCTACCACTACCCTGACGCATTTGCATCTTATTAACGGGTTGAAGAAATTTGGTGATCAGGCGCAGCGTATTGTTTGTTGGGTTATGCACTCCAAACCTTATTATGATCTGATGGCGCAGTCGGTTTCGGACAAGATTACGAATGTCGCCGACCTTGTAATTCATGGTGCAGAGATTGGTTCCCTCAATCGTCCGATTGTTGTTACCGATTCCCCTGCTCTTATGGATGATGATTCTGCTGGCGGAAATTACAGCGTGCTCGGCCTTGTTGCCGACGGCGTTGTCGCCACTGAATCCGAGGATGAAACCTTTATTGCCGAGGTGGTTTCCGGTTTGGCTCAGTTGTCCTTCAGAATTCAAGGCGAGTATGCTTTTAACCTGAATTGTAAGGGGTTCAAGTGGGATACGAGTGGCGGTGGGGCAAACCCGACCGATGCTTCTATCGCGACGACCTCGAATTGGGATAAGGCTGCAACTGAGGATAAAGACCTGGCGGGCATTCGCATTCTCGTATCGTAATTTAGCATAGTTTAGGCGGGGCATAATGGCTAATAAACGAGTAGGCGTGTATGGCGAGCACAATGATCCTGTAGTACAGGCTGTGATGACGGGTTTGGCAAAATTTAATTTGCAGCCTGTGCTACGGCGCGCCAAGCATTTTGACGCAAGGCAGTTGGAGCCATTCGATATTGTGGTGGTTCGTTCAAGCTTGAAAAAGATAAAAGATGAGATGATTCGCGCCTATGAATGTCCTGTTTTCGTGATAGAGGATGAGGATCAAGATGTGTACAAAATTGAGTCCATCCCGTTTTCATCGGATTTGGCGAACATGGCAACGGGAAACAGCCTAATCATGCCTTTAAAACAATGCGGGGTAATATGATATGTCATTATGGCTAACAGAAACTTACGCCGACACGTATTTTGATACGCGGTTAGGGGCGGGTGATAATTGGGCGTCGGGGACTGATAAGACATCTGCGCTCACGACGGCTCAGGCTGACATAGAGAATTGTAATGTTTGGGAGTTTGACGATCCTGCTTCTGGGGAGGATTACGATGACGCTCAAAAGCAGGCTGTATGTGAGCAGGCGTTGTTTTTATTGCAGCAGGATGACGCCTTGGACAAGAGGATGGGCTTGCAAGCGCAAGGCGTTATGGATGCTGGTGTGATAAACGAGAGGTATCGTCTTACGGGGAGCGCGGCGATTGCCCCCAGGGCGGTTTCTTTGCTACGCGGGTATGCCGTGATGGGAACGACTTCACAGTTTGGGTTGGATCGGTAAGGCAGACTATGCTTCGTGCGGAAATATTCATCGCGCGAAGAGCAGTGGCGGGGGTAGTTTTCCCCTCCGGGCTACTCCTGCCCTGCGTTATATTAGGAGGGATTTGTGATAAATGTAGTGAATGCCAAGAAGGTTGATGACGCCCAAAAGTACAAGATTTACTTAGCTCCACAAAAGGGGCTGACTATCCGGCGTCAGCTAGCCGAAAAGGAAAATGAAGAGTCTATTGAGCGGTTTAATAACGGTACATTTATTGATATTTTGCCGGACAACTCATGGAAGGGACGCCGTTGTTTCGTTATCGGCGGCGGAGAGAGCCTAAAGGGGTTTGGTTGGGATTTACTACAAGGTGAGCTGACTATTGGTATAAACCGTGTTTATGAGTTTATGAGTCCGACCATATTATTCTCAATGGACACGCGATTTATGGCCAATATCTTGCAGCCTACTTTTTATGGTGCGCGTGCCAAGCGGTTATTTGATGAATATGACGGGTTTAAGGTTTGGAACCTCCAGAAGCCAAAGAATTGGGATGGTGTGCATATACTGAAATGTCTTGGCCGGAATGAATGGTCTAGTTCTTTGACATACGGGTTAGGTGGCGGACGGAATTCGGGTTTTGGGGCGGTGAATTTGGCTTATTGTCTTGGGGCTGATCCGATCTACCTGCTTGGTTTTGACATGAAGGGTGACGGCAAGGGGAATCAGGCTCATTTTCATTCGGGGCATCCTGATAAGCAAAAGCCGAAGGCATATCGGGAATTTATAGAATGTTTTCGTTGGGCGGCAAACAATGTGCCTGACTTGCGGGGGCGTGTAATCAATCTTACTCCCAATAGTGCTATGGATGTTTTCAAAAAGGATGTGTTTTCCAGTGTAAAGCGTATTACCCGTCCGATAGTGGTGTCGTATTATACCAAGGACGAACTGTATGAGTCCATGTATCGCAGGATGCACCAGTCGTTGCATAAATTTGGCCTTGAGCATGATATTGAGGCTATCGATAGCATGGGAGACTGGCAGGCGAATACGTATCACAAGGCAAAGTTTATCCGGCGCAAGCTTAATGAGCATGCGGGTAGGGATATTCTGTGGATGGACGTTGACGCTGAGGTTTGTCAGTATCCCGAACGGTTTGATAATTTTGACGGCGATTTCGCCGTGCATTACATTGAATGGGGCAGGTATGGCAGGGAGCCTCGCCGAGAGTTGAATTCTTCGGTCATGTATTTCAGGAACTCTTGGCAGTGCAGGGTCTTATTGGAAAAGTGGCTTACGCTGAATGAGCGGAACAAGGATTCGGGCGTCTGGGAACAGAAGAACTTGGCAGAAATCTTGGAGAAGAGCGTTGATTTGCGGAAGAGAGAGTTTCCTGCGCAGTATTGCCAGATATATGATTTGATGGCTGCGGCAGGGGAACCTGTAATTCGACTGTTTCAGGCGAGTCGGCAGTACAAGGCCAGGCAGAAGGCGGCGGCAGGATGAATCGAGATACGACGATAGTAATTGCCACGCGTAACAGGCTTGTCAAGTTGCTGAACACGCTGAAGACTATTCCTCTTGCCGATTGGATCTCGGTGTGTGTTGTGTGCGATGACGACGAAGAGACTTTTCAGTATTTGCGACAGTATAGGCCGGACGTTGAGGCTATCTTGACCGATTCGCATATAGGGTCGGTTGCTTGTCGCAACATGGCTATCAGCAAGATCGACACGCACGTATTGTATGCCACGGACGACCTGTTGTTTCGCCCACAGTGCATTGATAGGGCGATGGGTTCTATGCGGGAGTGGTTTCCAGATTATGATGGGGTGATCGGTATAAAGCAGGAGCCAGGCGGGTATCACCCGTCGGGTGTGGCGTTGGTAGGGCAGCCGTTCTTGCAGAGGTATCCGGAGCGACAGTTGTTTTGCCCCGATTATTGGCATTTTTCGGCGCATGAGGTAATGTGGCACGCGGAAGCGGTTGAGAGGTTCCACCTGGAGGAAGGCGCTACGTTCTGGCACTTACATCCGGCAAAGTTTAAGGAAGAGATGGACGAGACGCATAGAGAGGGACGGATACATAAAGACCGAGACATGGCGCTAATAGCCGAGAGGAAGAATAACAATCTTATATGGGGGTTACGATAATGGAGGGAAATACGGGTAATGGTAATGGCGATAAAACTATGGCCGACATGGTGAGAGATACGCTTCAGAAGGAGATTGAGCGGCGCAAAAATGTTTCGGTTTTTTCTACGTGGATGGGCGTACAGCTTACGCTGTTATCTATGCTTCCGATATTTGCGCTGTTTGTATGGGTTGGCGCGCGTATTGCCAGATTGGTATTTGGTGGATGAAAAAAGTATAGCACATAGTAATCGTGTTGCTGAATAATGAGCGGCCTGGCTATGCGCCATTAACTCCGCAGTGGGTGAAGGGCAGGCTTGACCTGTTTCACGATACGACGTTGAAGAGTCTGCTGAATCAATCTTTTCAGGACTTTCGTATTTGGGCTATATGCGGACAGAACAACTTGGATGTCACGAGGGGCTACGGTTGGCATGAGCGCGTAGAACCGATGTACGATAAGGGCGAGGCAGCCCTGGCGGGGATCGACACAGAGTATGTGGCAGTAACTCGCATTGATAGCGATGATCTGATGCACAGGGACGGGATGGGGGAGGTACACGACAGGCTTGATTTCGCAAACCCAGGGCGCGTGTTGGTATTCAGGGATAATCTTGCATGGAATAGATTGAACGGATATATCGGATATTATTACAGGACTTCCCCGCCGTTTTTCACTCAACTGTATCCTAAGAAGCAACATCGGGATTGGGTCGCTTTTATGTCCCGCATGGCAAATCTGGGGGAAGAAATTCAGACGCCATTGTATTGGGAAAGCATAAGATTTGCAGGGTGCGGCATGGGGAAAACTTTGGGTTTGGTAAACGCAACAAGAAAGAGCCGATCATGCCCGAAGAGTGGAAGCAAAAGCGATTGGAGGCGGGGGATATAATAACCTGTGATCCTGTTGAGATGCGAAAAATCTTAAGTGACTTCGGACTGGATGCGTATGGAAATGAAGCAAAAGATTAGTCTGTTCGTCCCCGTGTGGCAACGTTATGATACTATCTGTGCGATATTGCGCGCGTGGGAACCCCAGGTTAACGAGATGGTTCTTTGGAATAACGGGGATCAAGCGAAGATTAAGGATTTGCCGAAGACCGCAACGGTTATAAACGCGGGACGCAATTATGGCGGGCAGGTAAAGTTTATGGCGGCTAATCTATTGCAACATCCGTTGGTATTGATTGCCGATGACGACATCAAGCCGAGGTTGGGCTTGGTGGAAGATCTGCGGAAGCATATTGGCGACAACGATGATACCGTGGTCAGTATATTCGGGCGCAATTTGTCTCCGGAGGGTTATCGTGGGCATCTGGTAAAGGGGAGCAAGATTGAAGAGCCAACGCAGGTTGATTTCATTGGGCGGCTTTACATGGGGCATCGCAGTAACTTTCTTGTTGATATGAACGGGTTGGTTGACACGCGGCTGGACGATCTTTATTGGACGCTCGCGTTGCGCAGGGCTAAGCCGCAAGTCCGCTTGATGGTTGCCCCGACGGATAAGTGGTCTAATTCGGAGAACGAGCGGATCAGGGATTCTATATCGCGCATGGACGGATATTGGGATACCCGCAATGAATTTGTGCAGGACAACTATTCCGAGATGGTGAGGTTGTCGTGAGTAGGTTGGATGAGGTAAAATGGTTTCCTAATATCTGCTGGTGGGATTTCCCTGATGGTACATTGGTAAAAGATGTTCCGATATACTCTCCCGATTTTGGTAACACATGGAAATACGCCGAAAGGCTTTTGGGACGCAAGAGCCGAAGTTTTTTAGAAAAGGTTGACCGTACGGCCCAACATTTTGATTCGAGTTTATTTCATCCTCTATATTATTGCAAAATGTGCCGCCAATTAGAGGACGGGACACATCGTTTGGTGGTTGCAGAGCGACTTGGTTTGAACGTGGTCGATGTGGAAGTTGGTAGGGTGTGTTGGAAGAATGTTTACGCGGATCAATCATTGAGGCAAAGTAATTATGTGCAATTTCTCCAGAAATACTTGAAAGACGGAGATTCTAATTATTCTAAGTGGTTGATCGCCTGTGAAGATAAGAAGTGGAACCATATTAGTGGGGTACTATCTTTCAGAGGCAAGAAGGTGTTGGATGTCGGCTGCAATGTTGGTTATTCTTGTTTGCAGGCGTGGAGCAGGGGGGCATTATTTATTCTTGGTATAGATAGAGACAAGGCGGCTCTTTCTATCGCCATGCAGTCTATGGAGAATTTGTGTTTTAATCGACGGCGACAATTTTTGCACTCTGATTGGCTTAATGCTCCCGTTGAGGCAACCTACGGTAAGGGGTTTTTTGATGTAGTTTCGTGTTTGGGGATGATGCACTATTTCCCAGAAGGAGAATATGCCCTGGCCCTAAGTAAATTGTGTGATATGGGAAATGATCATTTAATCCTTGAATTACGATTTTTCTCACATGGTGAGCCTGATCTGAGGGTTGCTGGAAAGCAGGTGTTACCCACCAGGGCGTGGCTTGATCGGGAATTGGAACAAAATGGTTGGCGAGTATGGAAATACGAGGATGTGGCGCATAATAGCAAGGTCGGGGAACGCGGGATATTTTTTGTGGAGAAATCTTGATGGACGCAGAACAATATGCTGTTAGTCATTGGCTAAGAAAGAAAACTTATACGCATTTGACTAACAAAAAACATACCACAAGGTTTACTGAGTGCGTCAAGCATGTGGTAGGCAAGAGGTTTCTCGATGTGGGATGTGCTTGTGGGCATTCTACGCAGATTATGGCAGGGCTTAAGACGGGCGACTGGACTGGCCTGGATTTCTCTGAGAGTATGATCGATGCTGCCCGTGAGTTTTTCCCTGATAGCCGATGGCTGTATTGTCCCGACATGGATATGCCCCTAACTTGCATCGCCTTTGATTCCGTGGTGTGTTCAGAGGTTATCGAGCATGTGCCCGAAGATGAAAAGTTTGTGGCGTACCTGTGGGGGTTGGCAAAGAAGGTACTGGTATTAACCACGCCCAACAAGCGAGTTAGAGACCCTGGGCATCTTCGGGGTTACACGCGGGAAATGATAGACGAATTATTGGCGCCTTTCGATTGCGACAAGAACATCTACAGTAAGGGACAGTTTTGGTATATTGTACTGACTAAAAAATAAGCAGGAGGGAACGAAAATGAATGAAGAGCAAGCGTTAAATTTATTGGATCAGGCAGTAGCAAAATTGGCTGCTGGAAGAGAAGCGCACGTGCAATTACTGCAAGCGGTGGCGGTGTTGAGGACGATGATCGGGAATAAGCGTACCAAGGGTATAAATGTTACTCCCGAGGGAATCCAGGTTAAACCTGGTGAGCAGGCGGAATGATCGGATCGTATTTAGATAAAGACGCTGTGGTGATCGTTGATAACGTGAGGGATGTGCATCAGGAGATTTCGAGCACTGTCCTGACCTCGGTCGATGCGTTTATAACGAGAAAGACTCGTATGGTGCGTAACCAGAACGGGGAGACGGTTGTATCGTCGTCACAGGTATTGATGAGGGATCGCACGTTGCCCTACACGAATTTCCTTCGTTTTGACGACAAGGATCATACCATCATTGCCATTAACGAGATGCGCGATTTTGGTGTTCAGGCGATTGAGGTATTTCTGCAATAATGGCACGTAGATCATGGCCCAAGAGGGGCAGGACATTAAAGATTGGCGACGCTGATTTCCGTAACGGATTTCAGCATCTTGTCCGAGAGCACCTTGGAAAGAGCCTGGTGGACGGTTGCTTTAACGGAGCGTCGGTCATTATAGAGAAGACGTTGACCGAGCCTCCGACCGTGCCAAAGGACTTGGGGACATTGCGTGCCAGCGGGTCGATTATTATCAATAACGAGTTGATGGGCACGACAGCGACACACATGGCATCGACCGCCCCGATATCCGTTCAGCACGGTGAATGGACTTCAGCGGACAGAGACCCTCCCAGTCCTGCGACCGAGCATGATTCGGTTATCAAGGACGACGAGATAGTTACGGTCATGGGTTATAATCGTCCTTGGGCCGCGTGGTTGCATGAAAACCCGATGCTCAGATTTACTACCATGGGATCGGGCGCGAAGTTTCTTGAGGCGCATTTATCGCAGGCTAACGCGAAGGTTATCGGTGCTCCCACGGGAAGGTTGCTGTCCGGTAGTTTTAGTTTCAGGGAGCAGTTGTATCGTGCAGCGAAGTTTCTTGGCGATGTAAACGCTGTTCTCAGGGGTAAGATTGGCCAGCGTGTAGGTCGTCGGATCGCCGGCAAGATCGTAGCTCGGCGCCTGGCAATATTTCCCCGTTTGGGAATAACGGAAGCGGCTGGTATAGGAGCGTTTTCTAGCGCGGCGATACAGGGGAAGGTGAGGATCAACCCGATGACCAAGGGCAAGTTCACGGTGCGCGGGGGGCTGTTGACTACGGCAAGGCTTATGGCCGATGCGAACGCTATCGCTCGGGGTAAGATCGGAGAGCGGGCTGCTCGTCGTGGTGCTGGTAAGATGGCCTCGCGTGGCACGGGAAAGTTTTTCTGATGTTAAAAGAATTTGCAAATTATATTGCGGATCAGGCATCGCTCGTAATCGGCACATCGTTATACGAGGGGTACTGGCCGACCGATTCGACGGATGCGTCGTCTCTGGTAAGGGAGACCGGCGGCGCTGAAAAGCCGTGGAGTTCCACCAGGGATACCAGGTCGTTTCAGGTATTATCCCGTGGTACGACTTATTTCGGGGCGAGGGATCAGGCTCACGTGATATATGATAGCCTGAAGGTATGGGGCAGGATCGTTTTAGACGTTGTGGACGCAGGGGGGACTTTCACTATCGAGAGCATGTCTGCTTTGGCTCCGCCTCAGTATGTGGGGCAGGATGATAACGGCAGGTTTATTTTCTCGTTCAATTATCTCATTCACATGAATGAGACGTAATGCACAATACATTTGGGGGGAGAAAGATGCAGGCAATAGGTAATGGCTGGGTATATTTCCGATATTGGCCCCGCGCAGGTGCTGTTTGATGAAACTGACGTAGGGTTCACACATGCCGTCACGGTTAATTTTACAGAAGAGACGGCAGACCACATGACGGCGCAACACGGGTCGTCTGCGAAAGATAAGATTTACACGGGTGAGACGGTTACGGTCGAGGTTAATCTGACTGAGCCGACAAAGACACAGTTGGCAGCGTTGATTCCTAATTCAACCACTGACGGCAATGAGGTGATGATCGGCAGCGGTGTTGGGACATCAATGCGGGCGAACGCGGCTCACCTGGTGATCAAACCGTATGAGGATGGTGCGGCTTCCGAAACTGCAGCCGATTGGTACACGTTTTTTGTCGCGGCTCCGGTTCCTGAGTTTTCCTTTCCGTTCGATGCTGATACGGACAGAGAGTACAAGGTAACGTTTCATTGCTTTAAGGCCACAGAGGTTGCTTCTGGCGAGTCTTATGCAGTGGGCGATATTTACGCTATTGGTTATGGTGAGACAGCGTAAGGTAAATTTTTAATTTGCAGGGAGGGCTATGGTGGCCAGAAAGTTTAATGCAGATAAGGAAGTTCCAGAAAGTTTAGCAGAGCCTCTTGAGATTACTGTTAACGGGAAAATGTATGTCGTGAAGACGTTCTCGGTAAGGCAGGCTGCGTCAATGGCGCAGTTTCATCGTGATCTTGCTAAGGCCGAGCGGGTGGCGCGGGCCGAGATTGAAGCGTTGGGGCAAGACCCCGACGTGGAACTTGAGAAGATGCGGGCTGAATACAAGAAATCTCAACTGGAGGCTGGTGTGGCTGAGGCCGACATCAATGTCTCCGGGGTTCTGCTGGCCGATCCGCCTATGGATGGGATGGCTAAGTATGTTGCAGCCATCCTGGGTGAGCCGGACGAGAATATCTTCTTGGACATGAGTTTCGTTAAGTTGCAGCGTATAGCGGAATTCGTGTGGCAGCATCTGCAAGATTTTGCGACTCTTAACAGGGGTGTGGACGAAGTAAAAAACTGATAAGCCAGGGTCAGCCAATAGTGCATATTGCGGAGGCTTTTCCTGGCTTATTCACCTACTCTGAACTTGTCCACATGGACATAAGGGACAGGGCGTTTTGGCTTAATCGGGCGTCTATAGTTTTTGTGCGACGAGAGTTATTAGCGAAGGAAGCGTGCTTGTTGCCAAACACTAAAACTGATGTCATCCAGAAGGATATGAATAAATTACAGGGTGAGTTGCGGCGTCTTCAGGTTGGCAACAAGCAGTATTATAGAGAAAATCGCGAGAAATTAGCAAAAAGGGCTAGGTAAGAGATATGGCTGGTTATTTTGCCGGTTCGATATATGCGGAATTGCGCTTAAACAGCAAGGATTTCATCCAGGGCGCCAATAAAGCGATGGCGTGGAGCAATAAACTCGCCAATAGTTTTATGACGTTGGGCGCCATTGCTGTTGGTATAGGCGCGGCTATGACTGGTGTTGTCGCTGG
>Ga0265594_1001811_pt1 | contig 16056 bp, 12 predicted proteins | sample saktaG_11_FD_190147 | JGI IMG/M metagenome (GOLD analysis project Ga0265594, IMG submission 190147) | Saline water microbial communities from Sakinaw Lake, British Columbia, Canada - sak_2011_5_24_80m | ecosystem: Environmental > Aquatic > Non-marine Saline and Alkaline > Saline ... | reverse complement strand
ATTATTCTAATTTCTAATCAAATTCCAAGTCCCAATTTCTAATGTCAAAATTGGGTTTTGGTTATTAGTCCACAGTTGAATAGCTCTGTTCTATTAATATCTCCACATTCCTTATGGCAAGAATTCAACAGAGTAAACATTGGTCATTTTTTAGAGCATCAGGCAGTTGCCTGATAGAGCAATTAGAAATTTTTGTAACAATATATACACCACAAAATATGGTTTACAAAAAATAAGGTGTGAACGGTTACCAAACTTTTTTATTCTTTAAAAATTGTGGCTTCTCAACAATAATAACAACAAAGATAAATATAAATATAAAAACAGTATTTACTATCAAACGAAAGTTCTGGGTTTCAATATTTAGCAATTTACTAATAAAAAACAGAGAAACAGAAAGACATAAATAACCAATTATTCTTTTAAAATCATATTTTACAGGAAAATGCTTTTGTCCTATCAGATAAGAGACAATCATCATAGAAGCATAACAAATAAAAGTAGCCCAAGCCGAACCCATATAACCAATAACAGGAATTAACAAAAAATTAAGAACTAAGGTTATTGTTGCTCCAAAAATAGCAATATATGCACCATAAAGTGTTTTGTTAGTAAGCTTATACCATATAGAAAGATTAAAATAAATACCTAAAAACAAATTAGCAAGTAATAAAACAGGAATTACCGGTGCCCCAACTCTAAAAGGTTCACCAATAAATAATATTACAATATCTTCATACATCATTATTCCAAGAAATATAAAAGAAACAGTAATAACAAAATATTTCATCACATCTGCATAAAGTTTTTTTGAGTTTTTTTCCTTTGCATTTGAAAAAAAGAATGGGTCTGCAGCATACCTAAATGCCTGAATAAATATAGTCATCAAAATAGATATTTTATAACAAGCACCATATATTCCTAATTGGCTCATGGCTATATCTTTAGGAAGCAAATATTTTAACAGGATTCTATCCATTGCCTCATTAATAATGCCTGCTAAGCCCGCAACTAATAAAGGTAAAGCATAAACAAGCATTTTTTTCCATAACTCAAAATCAAATGTATATTTTGTCTTTATTATCTCTGGTAATAACAATAATACTGTTATAATGCTTGATATTAAATTTGAAATAAATACATATTCAACTCCTACTCCTTGTTTCAATCCCCAGTTATGAAAATCTACATAGAAATATAAATTTAGTCCTATGTTTACAGCAATATTAATAAGTTTTATAACCATAAAACGTTTTGCCTTGTTTTGTGCTCTTAATTTAGCAAAAGGAATAGAAGACAAAGCATCAAGAGATACAATTAAAGCAAGCCATATAATATATTCACTATGATTTGGATACTGTAATAAATTAGCTATATCATGAGAAAAAAATGTTATAATTATTATGAATAAAGATGAGGTGCCAAGTAATGATATAAGCGATGTGCTGTAAACATTTTTCTTTTTGTCAACCTGTGAAAAACGAAAAAAAGCTGTCTCCATACCATAAGTAAGAATCACTATAAGAAATGCTACATAAGCATACATCTCTGTTATAATACCAAACTCAGCAGTAATAAAAGCTCTTGTATAAAGAGGAACTAATAAATAATTAAGAATACGTCCAACTATACTTGAAACACCATATATAGCTGTCTGACCCGCAAGATTTTTTATCTTATTCAAATTATCTTAATATTAAAAAAAATAAATTCTAAATTATAACTGATTGTAAAAACCTTTTTTATTTAACTTTACAAATTAAATAAATATTTTATGAATAAATATAAAATGTCAAATTTATATTATTTTAGCATTATAAAAAAGTAGCCAAAAACCATAATGGAAAAATTAAAAAAAATCAAAACAGCACTCATCTCTGTTTATAATAAAGATAATATTGAACCAATAGTACATAAACTAAATAACTTGGGTATTACTATTTATTCAACAGGAGGAACTTATGATTTTATTAAAAAACTTGATATTAAAGTAACATCTGTTGAAACTATTACTTCATATCCATCTATTTTAGGCGGAAGGGTTAAAACTTTACACCCTAAAATTTTTGGAGGAATACTTAGCCGAAGAGATAATAAAAAAGATACAGAACAAATAAAAAAATATGAAATACCTCAAATAGACCTTGTCATTGTTGACCTGTATCCTTTTGAAGAAACTATAAATTCTACTAATGATGAAAAAAAAATAATAGAAAATATTGATATTGGAGGAATTTCTTTAATAAGAGCTGCTGCCAAAAATTTTAATGATGTCCTTGTCATTCCATGTTCTAATCTATATAAGGAACTAATCAATTTGTTAAACGAAAAAAAAGGATATTCATCTATTAATGACAGAAAATACTTTGCTAAAAAAACTTTTGATATATCTTCTAATTATGATACTTCTATTTTTAACTATTTTAATGATAATAGCGAAGAATATACTTTTAAGCAAAATATTACCAAACATACAATTTTAAGATATGGTGAAAATCCTCACCAAAAAGGCGTTTATTATGGAGATATGAATAAACTTTTTGAACAATTGAACGGGAAAGTTATTTCTTACAACAATTTAGTAGATATTGATGCTGCTTTTTGCTTAATAGGCGAATTCTCTGAACCTGCATTTGCTGTCATAAAACATACAAATCCTTGTGGCGTTGCGGTAAGACCAAAACTTATTGATGCGTGGAAAGACGCTTTGGCTGGAGACCCTGTCTCTGCTTTTGGTGGCGTTATTATTACAAACAAAACATTGGATGAGGAAACAGCAAGAGATATAAATAAATTGTTCTTTGAAATAATTATTGCACCTTATTATCAAAAAAATGCACTTAAACTACTTAAATCTAAAAAAAATAGAATAATTTTGCAAAAAAATATATTTCAAATACATAAAAAACAATTCAAATCAATTTTAAACGGAGTAATTGAACAAACAAAAGATTTAAAAACAGAGACAATTGCTGATATGCAAACAGTTACAAAACTTACTCCAACAGAAACAGAAAAAACTGACTTGGCTTTTGCAAATATTATAGTAAAACATAGTAAATCAAATGCTATTGTATTAGCAAAAAATAAACAATTAATAGCAAGTGGCATTGGGCAAACATCAAGAGTTGATGCTTTAAAACAAGCTGTAATAAAAGCAAAAAATTTTGACTTTAACTTAAAAGGTGCTGTTATGGCTTCTGATGCTTTTTTCCCTTTCCCCGACTGTGTTGAAATTGCTCACAAACAAGGGATTAGGGCGGTTATCCAGCCAGGCGGATCAATAAGAGATAAAGCATCTATTGACTATTGTGATAATAATAATATTGCAATGGTATTTACTGGAATAAGACATTTTAAACATTAATCTAAATAAAATAATAAATGGGACTTTTTTCTTTCTTAACAAAAGAGATTGCAATTGATTTGGGAACTGCTAATATAATTATAATATACAATGATAAAGTTGTTGTTGATGAACCTTCTATGATTGCTATTGATAGAAAAAGTGGAGATGTTATTGCCGTAGGGAAAAAGGCAATGATGATGCACGGAAAAACTCATGAGAATATAAAGACCGTACGTCCTTTGCGAGATGGCGTTATTGCCAACTTCCAGTCAGCCGAATATATGATTAGAGAGATGATAAAAATGATTAATCCTAAAAAAACTCTGTTTCCACCTGCTTTAAAAATGGTTATCTGTATCCCATCAGGAATAACTGAAGTAGAAGAACGTGCTGTAAGAGATTCAGCAGAACAAGCTGGTGCCAGAGACGTAAAACTTATCCACGAACCTATGGCAGCCGCAATAGGTATAGGTATAGATGTATTAGAACCAGTTGGCAATATGGTTGTTGACATAGGAGGAGGAACTACTGAAATTGCTGTCATTGCTCTTGGCGGAATAGTATGTAATAAATCAATACGAATAGCAGGCAATGAACTTGATAAAGATATAGAGGAATATATGAGAAAACAACATAATATGTTTGTTGGAGAACGAACTGCTGAAAAAATTAAAATAGAAGTAGGCGCAGCTATAGAAGATATTGAAAATCCTCCTGACGACTTCCTTGTCCATGGCAGAGATATGATGAGCGGAATACCTAAAGAAATAGCTGTTAATTATACAGAAATAGCCCATTGCTTAGATAAAACTATTATAAAAATTGAAACGGCTATCTTACAAGCATTGGAAATGACACCACCAGAACTATCTGCTGATATTTACAAAACAGGCATTTATCTTACAGGAGGCGGCTCTATGCTAAGAGGATTAGATAAACGAATTGCGCTGAAAACAAAATTGCCTATACATATCGCTGAAGACCCTCTTAGAGCAGTAGCAAGAGGAACCGGTATCGCACTAAAAAATTATGACAAATTTACTTTCTTAATAAAATAATTCTGAAAAATATTATAAAATGCCTTGTTATACTTTAAACAGTCATTAAATAGTGTTTGTTTATGAAATTATAATTTTTTAATTCTTTATATGAACACATTTTTATTTTTTTGTTTATGTTGAAGAATGGTTTTATGACTAAATTAACCATCGGTCAGACAACCATTCAACCATAAAGCCATTTGGTAATAAAACTTTGTGCACAATTACAATATTTTTATTCTTATGTTCTTATGAGAAACTTATTCACATTCCTGTGGAGACATAATTTCTTCTTACTGTTCATCCTGCTTGAAGCAATCGCTATAACTCTGACTATTCAAAATAATTATTATCAAAAAACAAGTTTTATAAATTCTACAAACACATTTATGGCTAACATATTAAATATAAACAGAAACATATATGAATATTTCTCATTAAAAAAAAATAATAATACATTATCTGAAGAAAATGCCAAACTACATTCTAAGTCCATAAAAAATTTTATAAATTTAAATAACAAAATTTTTTATATAACAGACACTCTATACAGACAAAAATATCAATATATAAGTGCAAAAATAATTAGCAATTCTGTTAATAAAAGAAACAACTATATTACATTGAACAAAGGCAGAGATAATGGAATAAAAAATGGTATGGCTGTGATATCTCCTAATGGAATTGCAGGGATTGTTAAAGATGTTTCAAAACATTTTAGCTCTGTAATATCTGTCCTACACAAACAAGCAAAAATAAGTGCAAAAATTAAAAAAAATGGATATACAGGCACTATTTTATGGAACGGTATAAACTATAAAATCGGAACATTAAAAGACATCCCTACACACGTAAAACTTTCAACAGGCGATACGGTCATTACAAGTGGCTATTCAAGCATATTCCCCGAAGGAATATTAATAGGAACAATAATTGATTATAAAAAAGAACAGGGAAGTAACTTTTATACTATCTATTTGAAATTCTCAGAGGACTATAACAAAATATCCTATGTGTATGTAATAAATAATTTGCTAAAAGAAGAACAAAAAAAATTAGAAACAATTTCACAAAATGACTAATCTTGTCTTAAAAAATATATTACGGTTTTTTATCCTAATATTATTTCAGGTGACTATTTCTCATTAAAAAATATTAATAATACATTATCCGAAGAAAACGCCAAACTACATTCTAAGTCAATAAAAAATTTTATACAATTAAATAACAAAATTTTTTTTATAACAGACACTCTATACAGACAAAAATATCAATATATAAGTGCAAAAATAATTAGCAATTCTGTTAATAAAAGAAACAACTATATTACATTGAACAAAGGCAAAAATAATGGAATAAAAAATGGTATGGCAGTGATATCTCCTAATGGAATTGCAGGAATTGTTAAAGATGTTTCAAAACATTTTAGCTCTGTAATATCTGTTCTACACAAACAGGCAAAAATAAGTGCAAAAATCAAAAAAAATGGATATACAGGCACTATTTTATGGAACGGAATAAACTATAAAATCGGAACATTAAAAGACATCCCAACACACGTAAAACTTTCAACAGGCGATACGGTCATTACAAGTGGCTATTCAAGCATATTCCCCGAAGGAATATTAATAGGAACAATAATTGATTATAAAAAAGAACAGGGAAGTAACTTTTATACTATCTATTTGAAATTCTCAGAGGACTATAACAAAATATCCTATGTGTATGTAATAAATAATTTGCTAAAAGAAGAACAAAAAAAATTAGAAACAATTTCACAAAATGACTAATCTTGTCTTAAAAAATATATTACGGTTCTTTATCCTAATATTTTTTCAGGTCTTAATACTTGATAATATACATCTATACGGTTATCTTAACCCTTATTTATATGTCTTATTTATATTATTATTACCCTTTGAAACACCTAAATGGTTGTTGCTTATATCTGCTTTTTTTATTGGATTAGGAGTTGATATCTTTTCTAATACAATAGGTATGCATGCTTCTGCCTGCACTTTTATGGCTTTTTGCAGACCTTTTGTTCTGAAAACTATTTCATCTAAACAAGAATATAAGCCAGGCGTCAGCCCAACAATAAAGGACTTAGGATTTAAATGGTTTTTTTATTACTCTGCTATTCTGACATTTATACACCATTTTATACTTTTTAATATAGAGACATTCCGTTTTTCAGAATTCTTAACAACTTTTAACAAAATTATACTTAGCACAATATTTTCTTTAATCTTAATAATAATTACCCAATATATATTTTATAAACAAAAAAAGGATACATCCTGATAAGTCATCGGCTTTAAGTGGATTTATATTCTCAAATCCGTTAAATGAACTGATTAGCAAATATGAACAATTAGGGAGGAAAATTAATAAATTCGTTTAATATGTTGAAAACAAGTGGAAATAACCTGTAACTTTCACAAACCCTTAACTGAATTATTTATATTTTTGTAAATTTGCATATCTTATTTTAAATTTATACTTTAAAAAGTTTTTTTGGTTTGATTTTTGCTTATTTAATATTAAAAATATATAAAAATGAAAATATCTTCAATTATAGTATGTATTATAATATCATTAGGTCTGCATACATCTTCTTTATGTATAAACCCTCCGGATGATATTACTGATAATGTTTCCGCAGCAATTCGTTCAGGAAATTCTGAAAAATTATCAACCTATTTTGGCTCTACTATTGATTTATCCTTGCCTGGAAACGAAGGCACATACAGCAAAGCTCAGGCAAAACAGATAATTAAAAATTTCTTTGAAAATAATCCTCCTAAATCATTTACAATCAAAAATCAGGGAACTTCCAAAGCCGGAGCTAAATTTTCAATAGGAATTTTAATTAGTTCTAAAAATACCTCTTTCAGAACTTATTTTCTTATTAAAAAAATTTCAGATAAATCTTATATTCAACAACTTATATTTGAAAAACAATAAGTTGATAACCATTGTCCCGTTAAATAACGTTGTTCCCCAACTTATTAAGCAATTTAACCAAGCAAATATATACAACGCAATAATTAATCTTACTTAATAGTTGTTGAGCGAAGTTGAAATAAAATTTTATTATCTTTGGAATGCAAAATACCCGACAGCTCGCATAGCACCTGTTGGGTATAAATTGACTTTTTATTTATGTCAGATTTCAATTTGCGGTATATATATTTTAATAAAATAAATTATCTTTCTATGAATAATAAATCTGTGGCAAAAATTATTGAAAATGCCTTGAAAGAAGATTTAGGAGATGGTGACCATACTTCCCTCGCTTGTATCCCACAAAATGCAACAGGCAAAGCACAATTGTTAATAAAAGAAAATGGAATTATTGCAGGTATTGAAATTGCTAAAAAAATATTCCTTAAACTTGATAAAAATATAAAAATGCAGGTCTTTTTTAATGATGGCTCAAAAGTAAAAAAAGGAGATATTGCTTTTATCGTTAAAGGAAACATAATATCAATTTTATCAGCCGAAAGAACTGTGTTGAATTTTATGCAACGAATGAGCGGAATAGCTACTAATACATATAAAATTGTTTCTCTGCTTAAAGGACTCAACACCAAGGTTTTAGATACCCGAAAGACAACTCCCAACATCAGATTACTGGAAAAACAAGCAGTTAAAATCGGCGGTGGCGAAAATCATCGTATGGGATTGTATGATATGATAATGATTAAAGATAATCATATTGACTTTGCAGGAGGAATTGAACAGGCAATAAAATCTGCTCATAATTATTTGAAAAAAAAGAATAAAAATCTAAAAATTGAAATAGAAACAAAAAATATTGCTCAGGTTAAAAATGTCTTATCTGTTGGTGGCATTAACAGGATTATGTTTGATAATTTTACTATAAAAGATACACTCAAAGCAGTAAAATTAGTAAACAAAAAATATGAAACAGAGTCATCAGGTGGCATAACAATTAAAAATATAAGAAAATATGCTGAATGTGGTGTTGATTTTATTTCTGTTGGAAACTTAACACACCATATTAAAAGTATGGATATGAGTTTAAAAGCTGTTGTTTTTCTTATTAATTGTTCTAAAAAAATTGTTATACCGTTTTCTAATGGAGCTAATCTTTATGAAGTGATAAGTGCTTTTACACGAATAATGCAAAAAAGCTCTATTACAACAAGGGCAACTTCTCTGTCTTTTTCTTTTCTGTTAACTGTATTTCCCGGAATAATTTTCTTTTTTTCAATTATTCCTTATATACCAATTAATAATTTCCAGAATACTTTACTGGTAATTATAAAAGATATTTCACCTAATACAACTTATAATATAATAAGTGGAACAATTGAAGATATTGTTAAAAGTCATCATGGAGGATTACTCTCTGTTGGCTTTATATTTACTCTGTATTTTGCCACAAATTGTATTAACAGGATGATTGTGGCTTTTAACAGTACTTATCATATTACTGAAACGCGGTCAGGACTGAAACGACGATTTGTATCAATTATAATAGCTTTAATTTTGTTTGTAATAGTTATGATAGCTATAATACTTATAATTTTTGGCACATCAACTATTAATTTTCTTGTTAATCAGGGAACGCTTAAAGGAATTTTTACATCAAATACTATATGTAATATTATACAGGTTTTAAAATGGATAATAATTACAGGTATGGTATTTTTTTCTATATCTTTTTTATATTACCTTGCCCCTGCAAAAAGAAAAAAATTCCGTTTTATTTCAACAGGTTCAATATTAGCAACACTATCAATATTTATACTTTCGTCAGGTTTTAACTTTTACATAAGTAGTTTTTCACGATACAACAAAATATATGGCTCTATTGGAACTCTTATCATTCTGCTACTCTGGATATATTTTAATGCAACAATATTACTTGCCGGATTTGAACTTAATGCAAGTATTTCTATTGCAAAAAAAATAAAAAAATAATCATACTATAAATATAACTGTAATAATTTGTTTATTGGTCAAAAAATAATTTATATCTTTGTATTTTTAAAATTTAATCTAAAAAAACCTACCTTTGACAAATAATTTAAAAGTGCGGCGTCAGCACGATAAACTCTGACAACAATAAAATGAAAAAAAAATTACTTTTCGGAAGCATAATGTTTGGATTAGCATTGACTTCCACAGCCCAAATTACCATAAACAGGAGCGATTTGGGTAATTTTGCTGGAGCACAAGTCATCAGTGCAAACGATTCTACCAATCTGAACCTCCTGTCGCCCGGCAGTGCCGGTGCAGGTCAAACATGGAATTTGACCGATATCGGTAACGATTATAAGGATACCATGCAATTTCTTAGCCCTGCAGCAACGCCCTGCACGGATAATTTTCCAACAGCCACTCTTGCAGGAAAACAGCAGGATATGTTTTTTTACATTTATGATGACAACACTGTAATGGAGATGTTAGGTTATTGCGGGGTATTTATGGCTCCCGATACATCGGTTATTCAGCTTACGCCTCCGCAAAAACAAATGACATTCCCCTTTACTTATAACACTACCTTTTCAGGGCAAACAAAACAGGTAATTCAATTTCCCTATAGTTCTCCTCCTGTTGATTCTATGAAACAAGTTTCACATATATCCTATACAAGCTTGATAGATGGATGGGGAAATGTAACCACTCCCGTAGGAACATATCCTTCGCTGCGCCAGAAATATACCAAGTACCAAATCGATAGCATTTTTGTTCACATAATAGGAACGGGATGGCAGTTTAACGGTTCGCCTACTCTCGATACCACCATTGAATACAGTTGGTCTAGCCAGCATAATCCGTTTATTGCAACTATAACAACCAACTGGAGCGGAATTGTCCAAAGTGCAAATTATTTGTTTTCATCAAATCTTGGAGTTAATGAAATACAGGACATTTCCTCTGCTCTTTCTGTTTTTCCAAATCCATCCAACGGTAAATTCACTCTTGAAGTGCTGGGTGATAAAGAACAAATGGCAAGTTTAGCAATTTACAATATACTTGGAGAAATAATTTATACCGCCCCCATCCAGAAACAACAAACATCAAACGAAATAGACCTTTCTAATTCTCCCAAAGGAATCTATTTTATGAAAATTTATGACGGAATGAAAATTTATACAGCAAAAATTATAATTCAGTAATAACTACTGACGAATTACAGACAAAAAAACCAGCCCATAACAGCGTGTAGCTTGACAGGAAAGTGCCTTGAAATCTGCAACTGAAAGCTACACGCAAATCGTTATATGCAACCAAATAAAACAAAAAAACTATCTTTGACAAATAATTAATAATTTAAAAGTGCGGCGTCAGCACGATAAACACTGACAAAATTAAAATGAAAACAAGATTTACTTTTATGACAATTCTTTTGTTCACTTTTATAACAGTGAGCTCTTTTGCAACAAATGTTAGCGGACTAATATCCTCTAATACGGTTTGGACTCTGGCAAACAGCCCATACATTGTTACAGGAAATATTCTTGTTAATAATGGGGTTACATTAACAATTGAGCCGGGAGTTATTGTAAAATTTAATAGCGGGCTATCCATGCAAATTGATGGAACATTACTTGCTCAAGGCACAAGCAGTAATAAAATTACTTTTACTTCCAATACTACACAATCCGCTGGCGCATGGGGCTATATTTATTTTAGCGATGCAAGTGTTGATGCTGTTTTTGAAAATGATATTTATGGAATTTACCTTAGCGGAAGCATTCTTGAATACTGCATTATCCAGTATGCCGGGGGTGCGAGCGTTAGTGATAATGGTGCTTTGCGGCTTGACGATGCTCATCCTTTTATAAATTATTGCACTATTACAGATAATAGTGCTTCAGGAATCCATGGGTATAATCTTACAGGGAGTCTTAAAATTTCAAATTCTGTTATTAGAAATAATACCTCGTCTGATTCTGGTGGGGGTATTTGTATTTCAAGTGACGGCACTACCCTTATATCCGGTAATACAATATCAAAAAATTATGCATCATCTGGTGGAGGTATTTCTAATGCGTATTGTACAGCGATTATTTCTAATAATACAATTACCAATAACACAGCCGAGTCTGGTAGCGGTGGTGGCATAGAAAGTGGATTTGGGGGTTATAGTGAATCCCCAATGACCAATAACATTGTAATGAATAATACCGCAAATTATGGAAATGGTGGTGGTATTTATATTTATAATGGAGGAGCGTCCGGTACAATTTCTGAAAATATTATTTCGAATAATACCTCCCTTGGAAACGGAGGTGGAATTACATTCTCAGGAAACCCACCTATCCTCAATAATGTAATTGCTGATAATGTTACTTCAAGCGAAGCCGGTGGTATATGTGACTGGGGTTATGAGTCGCTAATCCTTAATAATCATATTGTCAGAAATACTGCTTATGATGATGCTGGCATTTATTGTGATTTTGCTAATAATAGCATTAAATTTAACACCATCGCTTATAATAAAAATACCGATTATCTTAATACCTTTAACAGAACTATTTATATTACTGACAATCCTATTTTAAATAACAACAATATATTTAATAATTCCGCTTTTTATGAAATGTATAATGGCAATGACCAAGGAACACCAAATGTTGTTGCAACCAATAATTGGTGGGGCACAGCAAATGATGCCGATATACAGGCAAAAATTTACGACTGGTTTGACGATTACACTTTGGGCATTGTAAATTACAGTCCTTATTTGGCAACACCCGACACTATAGCCCCTGTGTCGCCACCGGCAAATGTTACCAAAACAAACATTGGCGGAGGACAAGTAAAAATAACATGGAATAAGAACCCGGAACCTGATGTTGCTGGATATCGCGTGTATTATGGAAGTTTTAACGGTTATGCTTTCGCTGATTCTGTTAATGTGGGCAACGACACCACCTATACCCTTTCGGGTGTATCTATTAACGATACCATTGGTGTTACAGCTTATGACAGCGTCTATAGCTTTGCCAACGAATACGATACCACAATTGTTAACGATAATATGACCAATGGCAACGAAAGCTGGTATGCTTATGCTGAATCGGAATGTGGTTCATTAATCTTAACAATGTCTTCTGTTGATGCAAGCTGTTCAACATGTAATGATGGAACTGCAACTGCGGGTATTTCAGGTGGCTTAACACCCTATACTTATTCATGGAACACAAGCCCGGTGCAAGACAGCTCAGTCGCAATAAATTTATTACCCGAAATTTATACTGTTATAATTACTGATGATAACGGTTGCGTACTAACCGATTCGGTTGTAGTTTCTTTTTCCACTAATATTAACAAAGAAATAAATTCATCGTTAATTACAATTTATCCTAATCCGGCAAATGATGTTATTACATTTAATTTTAATGCAAATAGCAATGAAATCTTGATATTAAATATCTATACTGTTATGGGTTCATTGGTTAAAACCGAGATTCTGAAACAAAACCAACAGGAAATTAATATCAGCGATTTGAATAATGGAATATATATACTAGAAATAAAATCGGATAAATTTACTGGAAAACAAAAATTAATTATTCAAAGATAATATTGGCAGCATATAACAACCGGTCATAGCGAATAGTTGCCCTTCGGGGCAACTACATCGCTATACCGGTGATGTTACGTAACCATTCCACCACAAACATGTATTACCTGTCCTGTTACATAAGAAGATAAGTCAGATGCAAGAAACAGGGCAACATTTGCTACGTCTTCCGGGGTTCCTATTCTTCTTATAGGAATAGATTTAATCCATTCCTGTTTTGCCTCTTCCGGCAACTTATCAGTCATTTCTGTAGCAATAAAACCGGGTGCAATAGCATTACAACGGATATTACGGGAACCAAGTTCACGGGCTATTGATTTGGTAAATCCAATGATACCTGCTTTTGATGCAGAATAATTTGCCTGACCTGCATTACCCTGAACACCAACAATAGAACTTATATTAATAATTGCTCCTCCTGAACGTTGTTTTAACATTGTTCGCTGCACCGCCTTTATTAAGTTAAAAACAGATTTTAGATTAACTTTAATCACTATGTCCCAGTCATTTTCTGTCATTCGCATTAATAAGTTGTCTCTTGTAATTCCTGCATTATTAACAAGTATATCTATTGTGCCAAAATCATTTACAATATCTTTTATTAATTTTTCACTGTCAGTAGATAAGCTTGCATCAGAAGGATATGCTTTAGCTCGGACACCAAACTTTTTCAGTTCATCTTCAAGGTCTTTAGCTTTTTCATCATAAATTAAATCAGAAAAAGCAACATTTGCTCCTTGCTGAGCATATTTAAGAGCAATGGCTTTGCCTATTCCCCTTGAAGCACCGGTTATTAAAGCTGTCTTGCCTGTTATTAATTTCATATTTTTATATTTTTGTAATTAATTTTTTTTCAGTTACTTATATTTTTAAAAAAATCAAGATATAGAACAGGCGGTTGCCTGTGGATTTTCTTTCTAAATTTTTAATTTATTTATTCTTGTCTTTTTTTATTTATACTCACCTCTAACCCCTCTCTACGAGTAGAGAGGGGAACCAAAAGGGGTGAGTAAATCAGGCAACTGCCTGACAATTTTTTGTTATATATTTCAAATTTTAAGCCCGCCCTGTAAAATTTACATTTATCTAAGTATTTAACAGGGTTTCTAATTCTTTTATTCAAAAAAAATAACAAAATTATAAAAATAAGGGTAAATAAAAAAATTTTATTTTACTTTATAATATTTTAAACACTTTTTTATATCTTTGCAAAACAAATAAGATTAAACAATTAAATTAAGTATTATGAAATTAAGAAATTTTTTTATAGCAATATTAATATCTGTTTCATTTCCGGTAATAACTTTTTCACAAAGTTGTGGTATTGATGAAGAATGTTTTGAATATGATATATCAGATTCGTCAGAATATAAGGAAGTTAAAGCTAATGTAGAAAAGTTTGTAAATACAATTTTGATGAAGCAAGGCACTAAAGCAACTGTCAAAGAAATTACAGAAGAATATTATTTTTTTAAAATTACTCTGGATATTGGCAAAAAAGATGCTGTTACTACTTATTTAACAAAAGATGGTAAACAATTTATTCCTCAGATAATAGAAATTGATGAAGAAATGGATAAATATACTGAAGATCATACTGTTAATAAAGCCGATAAACCAAAAGTTGAATTGTTTGTTATGAGCTATTGTCCGTATGGCACTCAAATAGAAAAAGGTATTATTCCTGTAATAGAAACTTTAGGTAAAGATATAGATTTTGAACTAAAATTTTGTAACTATGCTATGCATGATAAAAAAGAACTTGATGAACAGTTAAGAGAGTATTGCATTCAAAAACAATATCCTGATAAATTGATTGATTATCTAAAATGCTTTCTTAAAGATGGTAAATCTGCTCAATGTATAGAGGAAGTTAATATAGATAGTGTAAAATTAGGTAATTGCATAAAAATGACTGATGAGGAATATAAGGTAACAGAAAAATATAATGATAAAAGTTCCTGGCTCAGTGGTAAATTCCCTGTATTTGATATTTATAAAGAAGATAATGATAAATATGGAATAGCCGGTTCTCCTGCTCTTGTAATAAATGGAAAAGAAATGCCATCAGACAGAGATTCTAAAAGTTTGTTTGAATTAATATGTTCAGGATTTAACAATCCGCCTAAAGAATGCAATAAAAAAAAGTTCCCATCAACAGTTCCATCTCCGGGCTTTGGATTTAAAGAAAATGATAAATAAAATAATCTAAAAATAAATATTATGAAATTTACTTCTTTATCAAAAGTTATAGTCCTGATTATGGCTGTATCTGCTATGTCTTTACAATGTAAAACAAATAAAAATCAACAGAAAGATAAAAACGATAAACAAACTATATCTAAACTGATAATTGATAGGAATTTTGTGCCTGACAGAAGTAAAAAGTTAGATTATACAATAGAATCGCTGAGTTATAATACAAAAAACATACTTAGCATAGAAGTATCTTATTTTGGTGGTTGTGGAACTCATAATTTTGATTTGATCTTTAATGGTAATTATTTAAAAAGTTTACCAATGAAAGCCGGTTTGTTTTTAAAACATACTTCTAAAAATGAAACTTGTGATAAAAAAATAAATACTGTTCTTCGTTTTGATATTACAGGACTGAAACCTGATAAATATGACAAATTAAAAATCAAATTCATCGGTTCTGAACAAAATATTATGTATAAAACTCCTTCTAAAGATTGAGAATTCTATTGTATAAGTAAATAATAAAAATTTTATTGACCACAATGACGAATTAAAATACTAAAAATTCTTTTATTTAAAAAAGTTTAATCACTAAAACATTTAATTTTAGGAAGTTTTAAATAACATTAAGATATAAATAAACAAATTTTTTTTGTATATCATTTAAAAAAGTGTATCTTTGTATTTAAAAGTAATACTATTCTTTTTTTAAGATGAAAATAAATGATAAATTAAAACAATATTTTCCACAAAATATTGCAAACCCGTATGGTTGTAAAGAAAGCATATTCTTTAAAAAACTGCATAGCTTTGCGTTTTTTTTCTCTTTTCTGTTTTTTTTCTCATTTTTAGAAATTTTATCTGTTTCCTGTTATTCACAGGATTTATTATGTGTTGCA
>Ga0265594_1001808_pt1 | contig 16069 bp, 11 predicted proteins | sample saktaG_11_FD_190147 | JGI IMG/M metagenome (GOLD analysis project Ga0265594, IMG submission 190147) | Saline water microbial communities from Sakinaw Lake, British Columbia, Canada - sak_2011_5_24_80m | ecosystem: Environmental > Aquatic > Non-marine Saline and Alkaline > Saline ... | reverse complement strand
TAACAAATATAATAAACAATCTGACTTCGACAAAATATTTCTTAATAGCTATGGCTATTAAGAAATATTTATGTCTCGCATCTTATTCATTATATTTATTTCTTAAAAGAAATGAATTAATAGAAGTCCCCTAAAGAGAAAAAAAGATTGTAAATTTGCTTCAGGCAGGATATAACTAAAAAAATAAAAAATGAAGACATTAAAAATTAACAAAACCTATATACTTTTTTTGTTTTTGATAATAATTTCTTGCAATAGAGATAATGCAGACAAATATTTACAAAAGGGAAATATTATTGTTAAGGATTTTAATCCTCTTATTAACTGGAATATTGGTATTAATGGAAAAAAAACAAAAAAATCACTCATTGACAAATTAATATATTTGGATTATACCGATGCTATTAATGGATTTTCAATACCATCTGTTAATCAAACACAAAATGGATTTTTTACTTTCCATTTTTATGTAAAAAATTGTGATACAAAATCCAAAATTTTTTTTTATAAAATATTTTATCAAAATGAATCTTATAAATTCCCTGAGACAGATAAAAAAAATCCGGAAAAAGAAAACAAATTTGCTTATGAAAATTTTTACGGAAGTTGGAAAGATACGGATAAAAAATTTGCTGGAACATGTCTAATTCCTAATGATAATGATTTTCATATCATAATAGATTCTTTCTGTATTATAGGAAATCCAAGAAACGAACAAAGATATTATGACAATAATAAAAATGACAGATGGAAAAAAAATCCAAGAGTAGGAAATTATAGTTTTTTATTAGTTGTTACATCAGAAGAGAACATAAAAGAACATAAAATCCCTGTTTATATACAGGATATCAATAAAAAAAACAATGAAATATTTGTTAATCCATACTATTACTTTTTATATGGCAATGGAGACAAACTTTTAAATACAGTAATCTATAAATTTGAAAATATACTTAAAGTTATAGCAAAACCTGATTTAGGCAAAGGAATATATATTAATCCTAATAATTTTGATGAAAAGAAATTTGAAAAAAATTTTACAGATAATTGTGGACAAACTCAATATCTTTATAATAATGCTCCTTTTCAGCAATTTATCCATTATATTGACCCATCAACAAAAATGGACAATATTCCTGTTATTGCAGATGTTTTAAAAGATAATTATTCTAAAAAGGACTATAACTGGAACAAAAGTTTTTATAAAAAGGAAGAGTTAATAGCTATATTACCTTCGGTTGCAAAAAGTCCTTGTAAAACAGTATTTTCTGACAATACAAATCACAAAATAATTATAAAAAATCCTAAAACTTCGTTTGGGAAATGGGAAAAAGAAAATACAGGCATAATAACACGTCATGGCTTTACTTATGGGAAATACACTATTAAAGCGAAACTTTCAGAACTTCTTAATAAAAGTAAAATATGGAATGGTTTAACAAACACAATGTGGCTGTTTACACAGGATTTATCAAAATGGAATTACAGACGCTCTTGCGATAAAGAGGGCTATCTTGAACATTACTATGGCGGACGTAATGATAACAGAGTTAAAAATGTTGGCTATTCTGAAATTGATTTTGAAATACTAAAAACAATTACACATTGCCCTTCATATCAATTTCCTCCTGCATATAATTATAGTGCTGATAATCAATATGATATTAATAGCTGGAATGTTTCTATGCCTGAAGAAATTTTAGATAATGGCAATAAAATAATAGTGTCTTGCACTAACTGGGATATGGCTTGCTGGCAACCGGAAAATTTTGATGTTGGTTGTCAATCAATAACATACAAAGACAAAACTTTTTACTCTCACAGGTGGGACCACTGGTATAGAGCTCTTAACCAAAGAACATTTGAAGATGATGATACGCTTTTTGCTTCTGATTATTATTATTTTCAAATAGATTGGCAACCTGAAAAAATAATATGGCGTATAGGAGCTGAAAAAAACCAGTTAAGAGTTGTTGGTTATATGGATAATACTGTTACTTCTATACCTGATAACCAAATGCTGTTAATAATAACTCAGGAATTTCATAATACTAAATGGTGGATTGGCTCACCTTATAAACAGGAAAATATACCTTTTCCTAAAAATGATATTACAGGTGAAATATTTGAGTTTACTATAGAATAAAATTAAATAAAAAACCCGGTTAAAATGAAAATTAAATTTTTTTTGTTTGTCATTCTATTTATAGGATTACTATATTTTCCTGTTTTCTTGCATCTCAGTTTTTTTTCTCTCAGAGATTGGGATGAATCACATTTGGCGTGTAATGCTTTAGAAATGATAGATAATGGAAATATTTTTGTTACATATTATAATGGCAGTCCTGATATGTGGAATGTTAAACCACCTTTAATGATATGGTTACAGGCAATATCATTAAAAACATTAGGATATAATGAATTAGCTGTTCGTTTGCCTTCTGCTTTGGCTGTATTATTAACTGTTTTTTTGATTATGTATTTTTGTAAAAAGCAATTTAAAAGTAAACTTTTAGCATATCTTGCAGCATTAATATTAATAACATCCAGCGGGTATATAAGTGGTCATATCTCACGAACAGGTGATTATGATGCTTTGTTAACTTTTTTTACGACTTTTTATATTGTAAATTTCTTTGCTTATTTATATACTGATAGAGATAATAAAAAATATCTTTATTTAACTGCTATTGGTATTACTCTTGCATTGTTAACCAAAGGTATTCAGGGATTGATATTTTTACCTGTAATGTTTATTTTTGTTTTGTATAAAAAGAAATTCAAACTGTTAGTATCAAATCGTCATTTTTATTTTTCTATAATTATTATACTTATTTTCGGAATTGGATATTATTTGCTAAGGGAATCTATGAATCCCGGATATCTTTCGGCTGTTTATAACAACGAACTTGGCGGTCGTTATTTCAAAGTTAATGAAGGACATGAAGGGACTATATTAATTTACTTTTTAAATTTTATAAACTGGAGATTTATATACTGGGTTCCTCTTTTCTTTTTATCATTTATATTGTTGATATCTAACTTTGATAAGGAAGAAAAAAAATTAAGAGGTTTTTTATTTTATATTTTTTCTTTATCGGTTTTTTATTTTTTAATAATTTCTTTATCAAAGACAAAATTAGTTTGGTATGATGCTCCGTTATATCCATTATTAGCTATAATATGTGCTTTCCCATTAAAATTGCTTATCAATGAAATAAAAAATAAATATAAAGGAAAATCTGTTATATGGAAATATTCTGTTGCTGTAGTTACTATTGTTTTTATATTTTATTTGCCTTACAGGGATATTATTTACAAAAATTTATCCGAAAACAAAAAAAATGATTCATCTCAATGGCTGTATTATGGATATTTCATGAAACAATTAAAAAACACTAAGAAATATACTATTGTAATTAACGAGGACTATAAAACTTCACACATAAAATTTTATAAAGATGCCCTTAACAAAAAAGGTTATTCTATAAAAGAAAAAATCCCATCTGATTTAGTAAAAAATGAAATAGCGATGGTCTGTGAGGATAATTCGAAACAAAAAATTAATGCAAAATATAATTATACAATAATTAACTCATGGAAAAATTGTGAGCTTATAAAAATCAATTCTGTTAAAGGTTATGAAAAATAATGGTATTACCATTATAAAACTCACTGGTTATTATATAAGGAATATATCTCTAATGCATCTGGTAAATAATCAAGATTAATATATTGTTTGCAGTTTTTACCATCAAAATTTTTGTCTTTGCAATTTCTCGTTATAGTTAGTAAAGAAGAATAATTATGTGAAATAAATTTGCCGGAATATATATTAAGTATTTCATAATATTTTGGGTTATAATCTTTTTCATATCCTGCAAAATCAATGTTTGCTTTTATATTATATGCAGAGTCATTAAATTCAATTAATTTTAAGTCAAAACGCCAGTCCCTGTTATATCTTAACAGTTGCTCCTGCTTATGCGAATAAAAATTACCAGTAATAAAATTATCAGTTGTTTTTAATGTATCCAAGCCGGTTACAATGCCTTCGGAGTCAGGATTATTTTTAAAACAGGATATAAAGTTTTTTTGTAAAGCATTGTATTTCAGGATGTTATAATAATATTTTTTATTATCTTTGTTTTTATAAATTGTTAATATAGCATCAGAAGGATAATGTTTTAAAAATTTTGCAATTACAATTTTGGTGTCAAATTTTTTGTTATTCCATTGGTCATTTTGATTTTTGGCTAATGACAGCCATAATTTCCCGTCAAAATTTAACAAGTTCCATTTACCATCATCTGAAATGATTAACAATTTTGTTTTTTTATCATTATTTAATTTAACAGGATAAAATCTGTCATTATTATTTATAATTTGATTATTTATTTTTTTGGATTCCCAAACAGGTCTTAGATATATTTTTTGTTTATTTTGGGTTTTGTTACAAGAGTAATCAAATGGTTGAAATTTTGACAGACAGGTTGCATTGTCTTTGTTTCCAACAAAAAATATTTCGTCAAAAGTGTCTCCGTCAAAATCACCAACAACAATATTTTTATAATTCCAATATATTTGGTTTTTATCATTAATTATAGAAATTTTATTAAATTTTTTATATTTATCACAAAAGATATATATAGATTGTCCTGATGATTTAAAGCATATTATCTTATCCAGATTGTTTTCATCTTTAAAAAAGTTTCCTTTTATAATTCTGCTGTCAGGCGTTATTTCTTCATTTTTTTGTTTTGGATTATCAGAATTATTAATAAGACAAACAGGGTTGTTGTTATTAATTTTTGTTTTCTGGAAATATATTGTATTAAAAGGAGGAAAGTTGGTCTTTATATTTGCCTGAGGCAAAGTATCTTTTGTAAGGTCGAATAATACATTTTCACCTCTTTTGGGTTTTTCATTACCAAACACGACAAAAAAGTCATCTGTCAAAATTTTTGTATTACTATTGTTCCATACATAAACCTGTATTTTATAATCAGGTAATATTTTTATATCTTTTAAATTAAATTCGCCACTGATTTTAAACCATTTCCCGGATTTTATTTTATGTTTTTTGTCTATTCCTACTGCTTTCCATAAAATACCATGATTATCACTATCAACAATAGAAAACACATAAGCAAATTTTAGTTCATTATTATGCGGAAACACATATATCCATGCACTTAAATCTGCTTTTGTCAAATTTTCTATTCCAATTTCCTGTGCTGTCTTTTCTATAACAATGCTAAAACTATTTTTTCCAAAAACTTTTGAACTATATTGTCCGGAATGAACAATTTCTTTATATAGTTGGTTCTTATCATATTTATCATTTTCAAAATCAATATAAATTGTATTGGCATTAAGATAATCTGAATAATTATACACTTTATCATGTGAAGTTAAAATACCATGTGGAGTCAGAGTGCCAAAAAAATGTTTTAGATTTGCTCTTAACAAAAAAACTATAATTAGCATGGCTACAATTATAGATAAGAATATAAATATTTGTTTTTTTTTCATTAAAAATTATTCAAATAAACATTTTTATAAGTATCAAAATTAACTGTTTTTAAGACATTAAATTTATTATCAAGAACAACAATATTTAGTCCTCTTCTATTTTTAGATAATTCTTTATTATCTATTTTTATTGATGAGGAATTTCCGACCAAACATCCTGCTGACATAATTGAAATTGGCTTTAATATTTTCAGTCCTTTAATATCTGTATTTGCTGACATATTTATCTGAACAGAGTCAGTATTATTTATTTTTTCAAGTATTATTTTTTTATTTGCAATTACAGAGATATAAGAGCCCCTAAATGACAGATTATTGATATTTGAGTTTAAATTTTTCATATAATCTTTAAATTCCATGCTTAAATTATTTGTGGCTTCATCTTTAGCTGAAAGAATTAAAATATTATGCTCATTTTTGTTTATAAATTGTGTTAATGTTTCAACTGATATTTTTTTATGACAAAATCCTTGCGGAGGAATATAATTACTTTTTGGGGAAAACATTACATAATATCCATCTAAATAAGTATAAAGCATTTTATTTTTATTAATAAGAGAATAAAATCTGTCAAAATATTGTGGTATTGTAACATAAACAGTTTTGGGGTCAATATTTTCATTATCAATATTTTTTTCAAAAGTTTCAAAATAATCATTGACTTTCTTATAATTTGTTCTTGAGACATATCCAACATTAATAGGTTTTTTATTATTTGCTGCTAAATATGCAAACTGAACATAATCGTCTATACGATTGTAATTTTGGGATAAAGCCGGATAAAAAGCAATCTTATCAAAATCCTGAAAGATTTTATCCCATACTTTTTCTTTTATTGGAGGGTTATATTCAACATTTTTAATATTCCATTTATTAATTAAAGGACTAATATCAATAATTTGAATTACAAAAGCAGCAATAATGATAATAGTTGATATCGTTTTATTTTTATTTTTGTTTGTTATAATAAATAAAACAGTAAAAATGAGCAGGTAATATACGGACCAGAAAAAACGTCCACTTGATTGAAAAGTAGAGAATATTTTTTTACAAAAAACAGGCAATCCATATTGTATTATTATCTTATCGTTAAAAGCTATCTTATTACTTATAGCATAGGCAGTAAATAGCAAAGAAATTGCAAGTAATGGTATTATACTTTTTTTTGAGCAAATATATTTTCTGAAATTTTTTATGCATTTTCCTTTATGTTTTACTATTAAAGATATGAATCCGTATATTGCCAAAATAATCATTCCAAGTCCTAAATAATTATATCCTTCAAATCCTTGTTCTCTACATAAAACAGGTAATTCGGGAATAACAGAATGTGGATATAATCTTAAAGGGTCAACTGATAAATTAGATGGATTAATCAAAGAGTTCAGGTTCATTGAAAATATGCCATAACCATATCCATACAAATCATAATCCAATTTGTTTCCAAAATCAATATATCCAATTACAAACCATAGAAGAAAAGTTACAGATAATGATATAAAGACAAATACAAAAAATTTTTTTAATGAAAAAATTTTATTAATAAAACAAAATTTTATTAATAATATCAATGTAAAAGCAAGAGCAAAAGCACATAGATATGGATGGATAAAAGCACTTAAAAATAAAATAACAAACTGATATGTCAAAATTTTTCGTTTTCCATATTTTTTATAATCAAGAAGATAAATCCATAAGACAGCCAAGATAATCCAGTGAGCATTTAGTGCAGGATGAGCAGCTCTAATAAGTAAAATAGGACTAAAGATAAAAAATTGAACTGCTATAAATTGTCCAATTATATTTGTCTTTAAATTTTTAACTAATAAAGTAGCAAACAGAGCTTGTAAAACAAAGCATATAAGAAACCATAATCCTATATATTGAAAATTTTTAGGCAAAACAGGAGACAATAATTTAAACAAAAATGCCATTAAAGGAATAGAATCTGTATAGCCAACATTAGAGCCCAATGGATAAAAATAGTTAGTTATTTTTCCTAAAGGGAAAGTCCATGGTTCAAATCTGAAAAAATGCCAGCCGAGAAAATGAGTGCTCCAGTCATAACCTCCCATTAACCAACAAATATTGGTAGGTATTAATATATTAAAATTAAAATGAACTTTAAAAAGTATTACAACAGATATTAAAGAAAATAAGAATATTGTTTGAAAACGAAACTTGTTTATAAAGACCAAAATTTTTGCCATAATTTTTTTCGTTTAATGATGATACTTTTTTATAAACATACTTTAAAAGGTCATAAATTGTGTTTTTTTATTTTTTTATACTTACCCCTAACCCTCTCTACGAGCAGAGATGGTGTTTATAGTAAAACGCAAATTATGACCTAAAACCAGTATAAGCACTAATAACGTATATATATTTTTAATAATTCAAAAGGGACTTTAAGCATATAAAAAACAGATATTTTTGAATTACCTTTTTCAATCCATTGTTGTAAAGGGACTTCTATCATAACATTTTTTGCTTTTTCTAATCCGAATAATTTATTTATTCTGGCAAATATTTCAATATCAAACAACCATTTACTGCAGAAAGGATTTTTAAACACCTCTGATGCTAAATTTGTTTTAAATATTTTTGCTCCGCATTGTGTATCATATATTGGAAGATGTAAAATTAAACTGGCTAATGTTGAAAATATCCTGCCAAAATAATGTCGTGTATGGCTTCTTTTTATAATACTACCCATTTTTTTAATTCTTGAGCCAAATGCAATCAGATAATCCGTGTTTTTATTAAGATTTTCAAGTAATAAATGTATCTCTTCCAAAGGTGTTGATAAATCAGCATCAAAATATCCTGTTATATCAAATGGCTTCCAGTCAATTGATTTTATAATACCATTACGCACGGTCTCGGCTTTACCTTTATTATGTTTTTGGTCAATAACCAAAATCCTTTCTTCTCTGCCTTGTCTTATTTTATTTAAAATTTCTAATGTGTTATCTTTACTTCCATCATTTACAAAACAAAAATGATACGTAACCTGTTCATAAAATTTTAAAAAATTATTAACAGGCAATCTTTTTGCCTCGTTGTAGCATGGTATAATTATACAGATTTCTTGCATATTATATAATTTGATAATCCCGGTAATTTAATTCCTGTGTTTTGTAAAAGATAAGCAAATTTAAAATCCAAAATTAATACAGTTTTTAAAATACAACTCTTTATTTTATTAGGTTTCCATTCTCCAATACCTTTTTCTTCCTTAATTGATGACTTTTTAATCTTTTTTATTATTACCTGTAAAATTCTAACAATAAATAAAGTTGTAAAAAAATATCCTGTTTTAATGACCTTATAATCAGCTTTTTGTAATGTTTTTTTAAGTAAAGTATTATTGTATCGCCTGTAATGTTTTAAGAAAATATCGTGTGCGGAAAATAAAAATTGATATGCCGGTGCAGTAATTAAAAATATTGTATCTTTTGATATGTTTGAGTGTTTCAACAAATTTTTTAAAAAGTTTACGTCATCATCAATATGTTCAATAACATCAAGGAGCAACACTAAATCAAAATGATTAGAATCCTTGTTGGCATCTTCAATATTATTATAAATTTTTACATGTCTGTTTTTGTTTTTTTCTTCAAACTGATTTATTAAATTGTTGCTAAAAGCAATATCAACAGCATAAAATTTTGCCAAAGGCATATATTTTGAAAGTTTTTCAACAAAGAATGTATCACCACATCCAACATCCAAAACATTTATTTTGTTTTTTAATAAATAAGGGGAAAAATGTTTTAGGATAGAAAATATTACTTTAAACCGTGCCAGCTCCCAAGGATGTCTTTCAGAAATATTATAATTAATATGTTTTGCCTCGGTTAAATCCATTTAAGTGAATATTTTTTTTATCTGTTTATATTTTTGTAATTAGTTCATTTTTAATCACTTCGGGCTTTTAGCCATTAGCTTTTAGATTTTAGATTTTGTTGTTTAATCTTTATTCTTATACTCATAACTAATAATTCATAATTATAATCATTCCTTTATTTCAACGTGTTCATTACAAGTGTGCGAATCAATAGATTATAGCTCATCAATTCATAAAAATTAATTTGTAAACAGTACTATTTATTTTTGTTTTGATAAATTTCTGTCCATGCATTATTTTTTTCAAATTTCTTTATAAGTTTTAAGTCATAATTTTTTTTGATTTCATCAAAATATGGAATATATTCCATATTTGAAAAAATACAAAATTCAACATCATCAGACATTTTATCAACTATATTATTAAATGCTTGTCCGGATAAATATCCTGAATATGGATTTGTTAAATCAATTCTCATTAAAAAATGTGTAAGTATCTTTTTATTATATATTTTTTCTTTCTCACAATATTGCACAACTTCTTTATGAACTTTTACAGCATTAAGATAACCTAAATCATGGTCATGCGTTAATGTTTTTTGCGTGCAAAAGTAAAAACAAACAGTTATGGTTATGATTAAACTTAATATTTGAAAAATCCGTTTGTTCTTAAATGTATCATAAATAAAGTAAGATGTGGAAATAATAAATAAAGGCAACAAACAAAGGATGTATCGTGGAGAAAAAAAGTTTAAAGAGCTAAAAATCAGATAACATACAAAAAATATTATGAAAATAGAAAAAATTTCTTTTTTATCTTCTGACAATCTATAACCCAACTTAAAAAATATTTTTAAAATAATAGTTAATAATAAAATTGATGTTAAAACTATTCTACCTTGATATATAAACAAAATAGAGACATAACTGTTAAGTGTATCAAAAAAGTAGTTAGAATTAAATGAAATTAAATTTAAATGTTCAGGAAAGAAAAACCAATCATACATAATTTTTTGAATAATAAAATATGTTGCTGCAATTAATATGGGTATGATTAATATAAATAATTCATAGAAAAAATATTTTATTCTGTTTGTATCTTTTTTTATAAAAATATTTTTTATGAATGACCATAAGATAAGAGAGCCAACCAAAATTATTGTTGATTCTTTTGTTAGCAACATTCCGGCAGCACAGATTATATATAGAAATCTATATTTTTTTAAATAAGCATAAATACATATTAATACCCAAAAGGATATCAATATTTCAGGTAGTAGCAAGCATGATTGTGCTAAAAAGAAATTTTGAACAGATATAAGTATAACAGAAATAAGACCAATAGTGCTTGAAAAAAATTCTTTACAAAAAAAATAAATCATTATAAGTAGCATTATTGAGAGAAATAACGCAAAACTGTGAATGACAGTCATACTTGTCCCAAACAATTTCATCCATGCTGCACCTAAAAAATAGAACAAAAGAGGATGCCCTCTGGAACAATAAACAGGAATAGCATCAGGTAATAAACTTAATCCATGGTTATACATCATTCGGGTAGCAGGTGCATAAGCCCATGCTTCATCCCAAAAGCAAGGTAAATTCAAATGTGGAATTTTAAAAATAATAAAAATAATTATTATAATAAAAGTTCCTATTAACTGTTTGCTGTTTTTAACAAGGTTTTTCATGTGTTTATATTTTTGTAATTAGTTTACCCCGTGAATTTACAGTTACTTCGGGCTTTTAGATATTAGCATTTAGCATTTAGCTTTTTGTTGTTTAATCTTTATTCTTATACTCATACTTATACTCATAACTAATAATTCATAATTATAATCATTCCATTGTGTGTTCAATTTTTTTGGTCATGGATTTTTCATATATCTTAAATTTTAACAATCCTGTTTTTTGAAGTAGATAACAAAAAGATGTTTTTAACACACCAAGTCCATAAATAACACTGTTTTTTAAATTTATTGATGAAGCATTGGGAAAATATTTTGTCGGACAGCTAATTTCTCCTATTTCAAAGCCAGCATATACTATCTGTGATAGCATCTGATTATCAAATACAAAGTTGTCAGAATTAGCATGATAATTGATTTTTTCAAGAACTTCTTTTGAAAAAGCCCTGTAACCGGTGTGATATTCAGAAATTTTTTGGTTAATAAGAATATTTTCAATAAACGTCAACAATCTGTTTGAAATATATTTATAAACAGGCATACCTCCTTTTAATGCTCCTTTCCCAAGAATTCTTGACCCAAGAACAACAGGATATAAATCATTGGCTATTGCATATACCATAGAAGGAATAAGCTTTGGAGTATATTGATAATCAGGATGTAACATTATTATAATATCAGCTCCCAAACTTAATGCTTTGTCATAACATGTTTTTTGATTAGCTCCATATCCTTTGTTTTTTTCATGCCTAATAATATTTTTAATGCCAAGTTCATGAGCAATTTCAACTGTGTTGTCAATACTTGCGTCATCAACGATAATCACATCGTCAACAATGTTAAAAGGAATCTCTTTGTAAGTGTTTTTTAATGTTTTTTCAGCATTATAAGCAGGCAGGACAACTATTATTTTTTTATTATTTAACATTTTTCTTATAATAATAACAGAAAATAAGTAAAGGCAAATATAAATATTAAATTTTATTTTTTTCCTTTATTGGAATAATTGCCAAAATTAAAAAAACTGTTATTAAAGAAATTAAAGAAATATAAAATCCAATTAATACAGATTTGGGATTATAAACAAAAGCAACATCACTTTTTCCATAAGGGACCAAAACTGATATAAAACTTAGGTTTGAAGTTAATATTGAAGTCCTTTTACCATTTACGAATGCTTTCCATCCATAGTAATTATTTTGCAATAATGTAAGCAATTGATTTTTTGAGCTCCTCACTTTTACAACTGTTTTATTAGGCGAAAATTCTGTAATATATACAGTATCAGTTATAAAAGTATCTTTCCACTTTAAATTTATTTTTTTTATTTTAAAAAAATCTATTTTATTTAGATAAATATATTTACTGTTGAATTTATGTTCAATATAATGTGTTTTAATAGAATCGCTTATAAAAATTTTGTCTGAAAGGAAAACAGGGTAATTACTTAATGTTGTTTTGAATAAAAGAGGCATGGAACTTTCAAGATATGCACAATTTTTAAAGTAGAAAGGATTATATCCGTCGCAGGCAATCTGTTTGTTGAAAATATTCAGATTTCTCCATAATGGTCCATATCCCAGACCTGTATCAGAAATCTCAATAATATTTTTGTTTGACGGCAAAGGAAAACCTTTTGGGAAAATATTATCACTATATTTTTTTACTTTTTTTGATTTAAAATTATCATAATAAACAGTATAAGGTCCGTTAAGTTGTGCAGATAAAATTGTATCAAAAATTAACAACAAAATAAGATATCTGAATAACTTATTTCTTTCTTTAATTTTAAATATAAGGAAAATAAATATTGACAAAAAGATTATTTGTATAATACTCTGAAAAGCAATATGTTGCCTTATAAATGAATTTTGTGAAAATATAAATAACTCATTATTTATAAAATTACGAATATCTAAATACCCAACATATCTTGAATAAACTAATAAGAGGAAAAAAATAATTAAAAAAATAAATGCAGTAATCTTTACAGGGTTAAAAGATTTGTTTTTGTTTTTAATAAAATAATCTAATCCATAACCAGAAACCACAATAAAACATATTATAACGAATAGTCGGAATATACTTGGGAACCGAAATAAGTTCATAAAAGGCACATAATTATAAAGGAATTCTCTTACAGGAAGATATTTCCCCATTGAAGCAGTTAAAGCAAACAGACCATATATAAGGAAAATAATAATTAATTTTGGCTTTTTTATAAATAAAGAAACAATAAAAAATATAAACGGTATTAATCCAAAATATACATTAGACATTGATAAATCTGTATCATAAAAGGGCATATCTCTTATCACAGCAAAAGGTAATATCAAAGAAATTAAACATTGAGGAGATAATGGGTCAAATAATGCTTTGTCTAAGATTAAACTATTTGCTCTTGTAAGATATGGCAACACATTATATATAGAAATAAGTATTACGCTGGTTAATAATATTGTTACTGTTAATATTAATAAATTGATTTTTAAATAAAAAATAAGCTTTTTATAATTTTTATTTTTTATAAATTTTATAAGATAAAATAAGAAAAGAAATACAAGAAAATATCCTGTTAAAAATGAAATGGCAGGATAGCCACCAGCAATAAGCATAAAGATAAAAAAACTTGTCTTAACAGCATTAAAAACAGGTTTTTCTTTATATATCATTATGTATGAACTTATTATAAAAGGTATCCATGTTCCACTGATGATATATGTTAAATGCTGAGCATTTCCTATAAAAAAACCTGAAAACATATAACTTATTCCCATAAATAGGGCTACCTTATTTTCAAATTTCAAAGTTTTTGCCAAAATATACATACCAACTCCTGACAAGAAAATATGTAACATAAATTCAAAGGAAATAGAGTAAATATCATAACCATATAAAAATCCGATTATCCACACAAAAGGATACCAAACGCCACTCTGCGGGTCAGCATGTATAGGATAGCCAAGCCCTTGATAAGGATTCCACAAAGGCATAATATGATTTTTAAGACATTCGCCTATAAAATATCTCCACGGATAAAATCCGTCAATCATATCATACTTCAAAGGAAATTGCATAAAAGCAATTTGCCAATATCCAATAATAGCAATGACTAATAAAAACAAATAAGAAAGATGTTTTTCTGTTTTATTATTATATATAGATATTTGAGACATTTTATAATAATATGGATATGAAATGATTAATGGTTAATTTTGATATGAATTTAGAGTACTATTTTTTAATTTTTTGTTGTATTATTAAATATTTGCCACAGCAAATTTATCTAAGATTCTGTAATGAATTAACCATTTTTAGTATAATAATTTATTCCCATTCTATTGTAGCAGGAGGTTTTGAACTTATATCATACACAACACGGTTAACACCTTTAACTTTATTTATAATTTTATTTGATATATCTGCCAAAAAATCATAAGGCAAATGTGCCCAGTCGGCTGTCATACCATCTGTTGAAGTAACAGCTCTCAGACATACTACATTTTCATAAGTACGTTCGTCGCCCATAACACCAACAGTTTGAACAGGCAATAATATTGCTCCTGCCTGCCATACCTTGTCATACAAATCATTTTTCTTTAATCCCTGAATAAACAGATAGTCCACCTGTTGTAATATAAAAATTTTTTCTTTTGTTATATCGCCTAAAATTCTAATAGCTAATCCCGGACCCGGAAATGGATGTCGTTTTATAAATTCATCACTTATGTTAAGCGTTTTTCCTACTCTACGCACTTCATCTTTAAACAAACTCTTTAATGGCTCAACGATTTTTAATTTCATATAATCAGGTAATCCGCCAACATTATGATGAGATTTAATAGTTGCAGAAGGACCTTTAACAGAATGTGATTCAATGACATCAGGATAAATTGTTCCCTGAGCAAGCCATTGAACATCTTTTATTTTATTAGCTTGTTCTTCAAATACATCAATAAATGTTTTACCAATTATTTTTCTTTTCTTTTCAGGGTCTGCAACTCCTTTTAAAGCATTAATAAAACGTTCTTTTGCATCAATACCTTTAACATTCAGTTGCATATTTTTGTATGAAGTCAAAACAGATTCAAACTCATCTTTTCTTAATAATCCGTTATCAACAAAGATGCAATACAATCTGTTTCCTATGGCTTTATTAAGTAATACAGCAGCTATAGAAGAGTCGCCTCCACCGGACAGCCCAAGTAAGACCTTGTCATTATGTAATTTTTGTTTTAGGTCTTTTACGGTAGATTCAACAAAAGAATCCGGAGTCCATAAGCCGGAACATTTACAAATATCAGTAACAAAATTTTTAAGTAAAATTTTCCCCTGAGTAGTATGATAAACTTCTGGATGAAACTGCAAGCCAAAGGTCTTTTCATTTTCTATTTGAAATCCTGCAATTTTTACATCTGTTGTGCTTGCAATTATCTTAAAATTTTTTGGTATTTGTGTTATTGTATCTCCGTGCGACATCCATACCTGTGTTCCTTTTGTTATTTTTTTTAACAAAATATTTGAGTTATCAATATACGAAAGATTTGCTCTTCCATATTCTCTTGTTTTAGATGGTAATACAGTTCCGCCATTGGTTTGGGCAAGGAGTTGTGTGCCATAGCAAATAGTAAGCAAAGGCACTTTTGTTCTTATCTTTGATAAATCAGGATGTGGAGCATCTTTGTCTCTTACTGAAAAAGGGCTGCCAGAAAGTATTATACCTTTTACAGAAGAATTAATATCAGGAATCGCATTATACGGATGTATTTCACAATAGACATTAAGTTCTCTTATTTTGCGGGCTATCAGTTGAGTATATTGAGAGCCAAAGTCAAGTATTAATATTGTTTCTTGCATAATGCAAAAATACATAAAAAATACTTAAGGGGACTTCTATTAATTCATTCGCATCAAGATTTTCAGAGTTTCCCATAGACGAGGAAGATTTTTAAAGCACTATCGGGATAATGCAAGAAAATCTGAAGAAGTATATGGGA
>Ga0265594_1001807_pt1 | contig 16070 bp, 23 predicted proteins | sample saktaG_11_FD_190147 | JGI IMG/M metagenome (GOLD analysis project Ga0265594, IMG submission 190147) | Saline water microbial communities from Sakinaw Lake, British Columbia, Canada - sak_2011_5_24_80m | ecosystem: Environmental > Aquatic > Non-marine Saline and Alkaline > Saline ... | reverse complement strand
GGTCTCATCCAGAGACATTTTTCACCAGACCCTCCAATTCTTAATGGAAGATCTATATCAAGAGGGCATAAATTTTGATTACATCTATCAAAACGAGGGCATTTTTTGAGGTTATTATAGGATTCATTCTCAGTCATGTTTAGTTGATTGTTTAGTAATTGGGGCTTTATAGACAATTTTAAAGAGCAGGAGGAGCCTTTTAGCCATTTCCTGAGCAGTTTTATCGTCTATATCCTGATGGAATTTTTGGGTATAGATCGTTTTAAATTCTTTAATTGCTTTTTTGCTTAATAACATAAAACTCCAGATTATCTCTGGAGTTATTATATAAAATATGCAATTAAAGCATCTTACACGATTTGGGCCTAAATCATGTAAGACGTTTTTTTTGCCTGTTTCTTATCGTTTCAATTCTTCCTCTTCTTTTTTTTTCCTCCTTGCCGAAATCTATTCCGGGTATTTCACCATATATTTTTTCTTGCTTTTCCCAGTCTGAAAGGTTTGTTTTATCTAATTCTGAAAGTGTTTTTTCTACTCCTAAATTTTTTTTAGGATAATATCTTTTGTCAATACCTTTTTCTTCTTTTAACCATTTCTGTAATGCATTAATAATTTTCCAATTTTTTTTTAAATCAGACAAACTAGTACTTTCAAATATTTTAATAAATAATTCCTGTTCTTTTGTTTGTTTATTAAGTCTAATTTCAAAATCAAAGTTCATGTTTTTGGGCAATTTCAGAAATTCTTCAAAAGATATTTTATTTTCTAATTTTCTTCCTGCCCAAAGATTAGGTTGCATAAAATCATCTGTTAAAATATAAAAAACCAACGAATAGTACCAAAAATCAATTGGATATAATTTATATTTTCGACATAAACTAACAATGTTTTTATTAAATTTTTTACTTGTAAAAAGATCGTTTTGCAATACTTTGACTAAACTAGGCAGTTTCTTTTTTTCTCCTTTGGTTATTTTAGGAGGGAATTCTTTTTTTAATAGCGCTTTTTCAAGTGTTTTGTCAAAAATATTTTCTAATTCTTTTATTGATTCTGAAGCTTCTTTTATAGAATTTTTTTGTTTCTTTTTCAAAGCATAGATATCATGCAAAAAATTCTCATCATTTCTTAATAGCTGAATCGTTTGTTCAGTTTTTAGATTTTCGCATCCTTTAAGCCATTTTTCCATCTCTTTTTTATCTTTTTCGGAAATCATATTAATAATTTTATTATGCTTTATTCAGCCATATTTTAGCACTAAAATAGGGCTGAATAAAGCTAAAAATTGTAATTGATTAATGCAGTTAAGGAGGGTATAATTCAATTAGAAAAGATAACCAAGGCTATAGGCGTGTTGGTGGTTGAATTATTTAAATAATTTTATGAATCAAATTGTCTATATTTTAAAAAATGAATCAATGCCGGAGTATGTAAAAATTGGTTTTACTCACGGCGATGTTAAAGAAAGGCTCAGGCAATTAGACCGAACGGGCGTACCACTTCCGTTTGAGGTTTATTACGCCGCAACAGTAGAAGACGCAGAGAAAGAGGAAAAATGGCTTCATTCTATTTTTGCTGATCGTCGAGCGCGAGATAGCCGAGAATTTTTTAAGATGAACCCAGAATATGCGGCGCTTGCATTAAAACGAGTAGAAATTAGAGAAACCAAGATTGATAGCGGATTAACCCCGGAGCAAGAAAAAGAAGTTGATGAAGTAAAAGAAAGACGCTCAAAATTTCATTTTGCAAAATATGGAATACCTGTCGGATCAAAGCTAACTTTCACAAGAGATTCAAATATCATTGCCGAAGTAGTAGAAAACGACAAAATAAAAATCAACGGCAAGGTGAATAGCTTGTCTAGTTTTGCTATGGAATTGTTGGGTTATCAAAGACGACCGCAAGGGACGCTATATTTTGAGTTTGAAGACGAAATTTTAGATGATAGACGAAGGAGAATGGACGAAGGAGAACCAACAGATAAAGAAATTGAAGCGGCTGGAGATGCTTGGCTTCAACAACAAAGAGATATTGAAAGAGGAAAATAATTATGGCAAATAAATCTTCAAATAAAAGCTTGGGGAAGGCAAAAGATGCCAAAAATGATGAGTTTTATACTCGGTTTGATGATATTCAAAAAGAATTAAATTTTTACAAAGACCAGTTGAAAGACAAGGTGATTTATTGTAATTGCGACGACCCGGCCGAAAGCGCTTTTACCGATTTTTTCAAGTTGAATTTTGATTATTTAGGCATTAAAAAATTGATTTGTACCCGCTATCAAAAATCTAATTTATTTACTTATGCCGACCCAGTAAGACGAAGTGGTTACAGGTTGGAAATAACAGCAAAAAATAAAGACGAGAAAAAGCCCGTTAAAATAAATTTGAAAGGAGACGGCGATTTCCGTTCGCCAGAATGCGTGGAGTTTTTGAAACAAGCCAATATAGTTGTTACCAATCCACCATTTTCGCTGTTTCGTGAATATGTTGATCAGTTAATTAAGCATAATAAAAAATTTTTAATAATTGGCAATGATAATTCTCGAACTTACAAAGAAATTTTTAAATTGATAAAAGGAAACAAAATTTGGTGCGGTTATACAAAAGTAAAAGAATTTGGACAACCAGATGGAACTTTTAAAAAATTTGGTAATGTTGGTTGGTATACAAATTTAGATGTTAAAAAACGACGCGAAGAATTAATTCTATATAAAACATATAAAGGTAATGAAAAAGATTATCCAAAGTATGACAATTATGATGCGATTGAAGTTTCAAGACTTAAAAACATACCAATGGATTATAGTGGAGTAATGGGTGTCTCCCTAAGTTTTATTGATAAATATAACCCTGAGCAATTTGAGATTTTGGGTAGTGATTATAATGTTAAACAAGGTCTTCTTTCCGACTTGGTAAATCCAAATTGGAAAGGGAAAATAGATCGCGGATATCTAAATGGGAAAAGACTTTACGCACGCATTTTAATCAAAAATAAAAAAACAGCAAAATAAAATTATGAAAACAATACACAAAAGAATAAAAGTAAAAGATGTTTTTAATGGCTACCAAGACAAGAATTGGGACGGTGTTGTTGGCTATGGCGGAAAATTGGATATTCGTCCAATTTTCCAGCGCGAGTTTATTTATAATCCAGAAAACGAGCGAGCGGTGATAGACACAATTTTAAAAGAGCATCCGCTCAATTTGATGTATTGGGTTAAAAATGGCAACAATTTTGAATTGCTAGACGGGCAACAGCGGACATTGTCAATTTGTCGTTTTCTTGACCACAAATATCACATTGAACTCAATGGTGAAAAAAGATATTGCGATACATTATTGAAGGAAAATTTAGATAAAATCAATAATTACGAATTAGATGTTTATATTTGCGAAGGAACGGAAGGGGAAATTTTGGAGTGGTTTAAGACGATAAATATCAAAGGTAAAGAATTAAACGATCAAGAATTATTAAACGCTACTCACACAGGAACTTGGCTTACTGACGCAAAAAAATATTTTAGCAAGCCAAATTGTGCTGCTAAGGGTTTAGGAGAAGATTATATTAACGCCAGAGTGGAACGACAGGAATTTTTGGAAATCGCTTTAAAATGGATAAATAGCGGAGAAGCGCAAAGTTATATGGCTCTTCACAGGAATGACGAGAATGCAAAAGAATTGCAGGATTATTTTGCTAATGTAATCAAATGGATTGGAAAAACTTTTACAACTTATCGCAGAGAAATGAAGCATGTAAATTGGGGCGAGTTGTATAATCAATTTAAGAATGCAAAGCTTGATGCCATTAAATTGGAAAAGGAAATTGTCAAACTGTTGGAAGACGAAGAAGTTGGTAACCAAAAAGGAATTTATGATTATGTTTTGACAAGAAACGAGCGAAGCTTGAATTTGCGAACTTTTGATAATAAGACCAAACGCCGAATCTACGAAAAGCAAAAAGGAATTTGTCCGCTTTGCAAAGGAGAGGATAAGAAAAAGAAATGGAAATTTGAGGAAATGGAAGCCGATCACATCAAGCCATGGCACGAAGGCGGAAAAACTGTTTCAGAAAATTGTCAAATGTTATGTAAACCAGATAACCGAACTAAATCAGGGACATAAGATCTATTTATGGATGGTTTTATATTTTAATTATTATGATTAGTTTTTCAAAGAAATTAATTACAAAATATAAGCATTATTTTAAGCAAAGGTTTCACAAGGAACTTTCAGATGAGATTGCTAATGTACATTTAAAAAATCTAGCTGAACTTTATTGTACCTTTTATGAGATTAGTAGAAAAAAAGATAACCACTTCTATCCAGCTAAATGAATATATAGTGAGTAGTGGTATACAGGGGTGTTAATTTGAATGTAGACGCAGATTAGCTATACTAGCTAAAAATTGGAATGTATTTTTCCGGGTTTTTTGTGTTAGAATAGAACAAGAATAAAATGAGAAGTTATTCGTAAAAATGAAATTATTAAAAGATGGCACGTATTTAATTGAGATTGATAGTAGGCTTTTGGAGTTAACCGAAAAAGAAAAAGAAATAAAAGTGACAGAGGACGAATTCCGAATAGCGCTAAAAGGTTATAGGCTTGACGAATCTCTGATTGTTTTAGCCGAGATTTCTGCTAAATTATTCGATCCTAAATTTACTGAAAATGCAGTTTGGAAAAAAGAAAGAGTTGGTTTTATTGTCCACAAGCCTAGCAAGCAGTTTGTGACCGATTTTGCTGTTGAATACATCGCGAACATTTTATTAATCTCAGGTTCAAATAATTTTAAAAGAGAAAGTATTAAAAACAAAGACAATATCGTTGGTCTATTTAGTATTTATCACAATTCAATCGTGCAGCCGATTGATAGGTCAAGTAGTGCACCGTCGCTTTTGGTTCCGATGTTTTACCAGCAAATAACTAGCCAGCAAGACATTAAAGATGTCTTTGTCAGGCAGTGGCTAATTTTTCAAAAATCACAGGAATTAGTGAAAGAAGATAAAAAGATTGACCTCGATCAAATCTTGATCGATAAGAGTGGTATGAGCGTTATTGAATATGTTAAATTATGTTTTCTGATTTTGGCAGCAATACTAACGAAACCAAGATTTAGTTTTGGAACTTTTGAAAATTCTACTATTCCTGGGTTGGATGACGTATTAAACAAACAAAAAATCTCAGCAATCTTAAAGCAGTTATCGACGACACAGAATGAATTTATTGAATTGGATAAAAAATACAATTCGCGACTAAAGCCAGAATATACAAAAAGTCGATATAATCCTTTATGGGAAAAACCTATTATTGTATTGAGAGATAATGATTATGTAGCACCAAGTTTAAGCGCATATGTAAAAGGGGCCATAAGGGGACTGTATTGGATATTTGAAAATTTAAAAGGAAAATCCTTCAGAGATTACTTTGGCACTTTGTTTGAAAAGTATTGTGGAATGGTTATCCAGGATATTTTTGGTACAGAAAACGTAAGGCCAGGAATAAAGTTTGGAAAAGAAAATAAAGAATTTTTTGACTGGATAGTAAACAACAAGAGCGAAGTAATCCTTTTTGAAACAAAAGGATATCAGTTCCCGTTAAAGGTTCTGCAAACTGGTGATTCTAAACTCATCAGAAAAGCAGTCTTTCAAAAGCTAGTAGAAACAATAAGGCAAACATATCAACGGTGCCAAGACATTCAAAAAAATGACGAATTAAAGGAATTTAAGGGAAAGAAGAAAGTCGTTGTTGGAGTGTTTTACAATATACCATTTGTATCAACTAATCTATATGATACTGACATTAAATTGGCTTTAAATGGTCTTAATTCTGCTTACCCGGGTATCAAAGACTTTGAATACATATTTCTATCAATCGAAGAACTAGAAAGATATACTTATGTAAAAGATTGTATTTCGATTGAATCACTAGTAGCTAGGGTTAAAAATACACCCGGTTCAGGCGTGTTGAGTGAAATAAGTAAAGTTTTCAAAGAAAATAACCTATTGCCCGAACATCATAAAAATTTGTTAGATAGAAAATTTAAGGATTTCTATAACCAAGAATTAGGTATTTTTTATTCTGAAAATGAGTAAATCGGGACGCAATGGTATTTATCCGTGGTTTTGAAACAGGTTCTAACATCGTCCAGTCCCCGGAGCAATCTAGGACAAGCAGGGTCAAAAACCCTGTTTTTTCTTTTATTTAAGCTTGTTTCTTGCGGTTCGAAAACCTTATTAAGCCTTGGCATCCAGTTAACTAAAAAATCGAATGCTAAAGTATAGTTTGGCGTTATTTTATCTTCGTTTTTACTAAGGTTCGAAAATACATAGCTTAAAAGCATCCTTTTTTCTTCCGTGGTAGTCCTTGGGCTCTGATAGATATCTTTTGCTCTTAAAGCAAGCTCGTGGATAGCATAGCCGGCCTCGTAGTAGCTTGTACGGCTTTCGCTGAGCTTATTTAGGGAATTTAGTGCTTCTTCTTTATCTTTTGTGGCATCTATCATCATTTTCTCGCATAAAGTTGGTTCTATTCTTCCATCAAGTTTATCCCGGTAAGCACCTTCAATTCTTCTGTCAGAACTTACTATTATTTTATTTAATTCGTTTCTTTTTGTATCATTATAATTTATTTCGTCAGAGTGGCTTTCTTTTAATGCTTTCCCAAGCCATTGTATTATTTTTTCGTTTTTTGGTGCAACCTTGTCGAAATAAGGGAATAGCTGTTCTTCAACTTTCTCTTGCCTGAGATATGTTTTTTGGTTGCATTTTTTATAATGACTACAGTGTCCGTACCAATGTCCTTTTTGTGTTTCCCAAGTTATAGTTCCACCACATTCTTCACAGAATATTTTGGCTTTGAAAATTGGAAGATGTTTTTTGTATTGCGGGGCACCTATTTTTCTTGTAAGTTTTATCTGTACTTCATTAAATAATTCTTGAGATACAAGTGGTTCGTGCGATCCTTTGCCAATTTTTCCATTCCAACGCGTTTTCCCACAATAGAAGGGATTGGAAATCAGTTCGTGAATCCGGCTTTTGGTAATTTTATTTCCGTTCGCGTTTCTTAGTCCTTCTTTGTAAAGGATTTCGTTTACAGCTTTTAACGAATAGTTACCAATTGAATACATCTCAAACATTTTTCGAATGAATGGAGCTTTTTCTTCGTCTACCACGTGAATCTTATGTCCTTTATTTCCAATAGTTTTATATCCCGTGGGAGGTTTAGTTGGTAGCCAGCCCTCTGCAAGTTTTTCTTCTTGTCCTTTTTTTACTTCTTCGGATAGGTTAGAGATATGTTTTTTAGCTAGGACAATTTCAATGTCCCATCGGAATTTTTCATCTGATTTAGATTCTTTTGAGATAATAAGGTTTTGCTTTACAAAATGTATTTGTCTTTCATCATTTTCTCCAAGCCAGTCATTAATAACAACAGCATCTTTTAAATTTCTTGTAAGCCTGTCAACTTTTTCACAAACGATGATAGCGATTTTATTAGTTTTTGCATAATTAAGCATCTCAGTGAAAGTTTTTCTTTGATATCTTCCGCTAGCCGATTCAGATATTGAAAAAATCTTTGCAATTTTAAAGCCCTTTCTATTAGAATATTCCTTTAGAAGTCTTTCTTGCGCTGGTAAAGAATAACCAGTTTCTTCCTGTTCTTTGGACGACACCCTACAATAAATTACTGTTTTCATATTTTTATTTTTAATACAAAAAGGGATAGTTCTGCTGGACACCGTTCTCTTTCAAAAACAGTAGGCAGAAACTACCCCTTTTTGTCTTTGAAAGCTGATTACGGTGTCCATAGTTATTATAAGACTGATTTGATTTTTAATCAATCTTTGTATTCAACGTCTTGATTATTTATAAATTGAAATATTCTATTTAGTATATGCATTATAGTTAATCATTAGTTCTTTGCTTATAAATTTTATTACTTTAATCTCTGATCATCTATCTCTTAAGAAGAAAATCTATTAGTGTTTTTTCTCGGTCTGCTAATTCTTCATTTGTTAAGTCGGCATATCTTCTTAGAGATGGTTCTTTAGAGATAATTTTTTCGGACCAATCTTCAAAGTATTGAAGCCATAGCTTAACTTCTTGTGCACTCCCGGTTCTAATGATTCTTTTATATAAAGCCATAATTATATCAGGCGTTCTTTCTCGTCCCCATCGCTTTCTTTTTTCATAAACATCGGTCCAAAATCCTTCTCTGCTTTTCCATTCAGATAAAGTATCTTGTCCGACTCCAAACTTTTTTGATAGCTCTTGCTGGCTTTTAGGTGTTCTAAGAACGCTTGGTGTAGCAATCCACGTTATAAAATCTAGATATTCCATCTGATGTTTTAATCCTTTTAAGCTTTTATTTTTGGAGTTATTTGGAGTGGTTTTCATATTGTTTTTTATTGTTGTACAATCTGTCAAAATAATTTCTGATGATTGAGTTTAAGAGAGAAGACATCAAAGTATTTTTAGCAACAGAATCAAACTTAAGCTTTCTATGAAGCTTAATATCAATACGCACCTGTTTAGTTGTCTTTTTGTGTTTTTGTAATTTTGTCGACATTATATTCCTCCCGTTATAATTTAGTTAATACCTCCCTCCCTTCTCTCCCTCAACCCGAATATCCTTTATTTATTTATTGTATGATGCGCAAAATCTTTTTTACGCTTAAGGTTTTTTTATTCGGTATATCGGTCGTGTTGGTCGGTCGCCCGTAATCTCTGCTAAGTTTTATTTTATATCGTCTTAGCTAGCGCTACGGATACGCCCTCGTGCGATATGGTTCAAAACCCTGATTTACTTCTTTATTGGAAGCAAGTCAGGACTTTTAACTTTTTCTTTTATTTTGTAAAGAACTTTAGCCAACAGATCAAAATAGTCAACTAAAGTATTAGCCATTTGGCTGACCTCTTGATTACTAAGATCTTTATTATAATCTTTTTTTATTATTGTTTTAAACTCATTCAAGAGTAGTTTGCTTAACATAAAATAACGCTATTGTTTTATAAAGATTAGGAACTTTAGTAAATCCGTTAATTTTGGTATTCAAAATACCATTCTCTTTGCTGATATTTTTATTGATTATGGAGCCGACTGATTGCATTTAGTGTAATTGTAGTTTTAATAGATTGTAGTTTAAATATGATTAGTTCCTTTTGCGAAAATGCCTTGTAAGGCATCTGATTTTTGTGGAGTTGTGTCTTTAGATTACTTTGATATTTGAAAGTCTCAGGTGCGCCAACATAACCCCTTTTTATGCTGTCCTCAGGGATTAGTGAGTATGTCGAGGAATTTTAAGACTTTATTTTTTTCACTTTTTGCATAATCATCTTTGTCTACTAGTTTTTGAAACCAGTTATGAATTGTTTGTTTGTTAAAACCCTGTCCTTTTATCGTTTCAGCAAAACAGAGATAAGGACTCCAATTGTAATTTTTTTTTGTTATTTTACGAAATCGTCTTTCAAGTGATCTCATATTTTTCATATTAATTTTAGTTAGATCTTTAAGTCACTAGTTTTGTTAATATAATTTTGTTAGCTAATTAGTTAAAATGACTTTGTGGTTTAGATAAATTAAAAAAGCCAAAGCGTATTTACTTTGACTTTATATGGAAAAGTTGGAAAACGAGACGGATAGATCGTGGTTTTATTATGAAAGAATGTGCTTCGTGTGTGATTAATCTATAATCCTGTAGCCGTATGTTTTTATATTTTTAATAATGTCTTTATTTTTTGCATTTTTTATCGGAAGAATGCCGAGATCTTTTTTTAGATTTCTGATAACAAAAGATAAATTTCTTTTATTGACCTTTGATGTGTTGTCTCCAAGTAAATCTTTATAAGTTGCCATATGATCCTTGTTTGCCGCCAATTTTATAAGAACACGAAATTCCTCACTTTTTGGATTTAATGTTGCCTTAAATTTATTCAACTTAACATCTCCAGTATTCTCGTTTATTTTTAATTGGCAGTTTCTTAGCCGAATTGATAAGGAGTCGCTTGTTGGTTGATCTTTGTCTTCGTAACCTTGTATTTTTTCTTCTTTATTTTTGGCTATTAGATTTTTGTGATCCAGGTAAATTGTTTCGAATTTAGGTAAAATTTTTAGATAATAAATTATTTCGTTATCAAGCCGCTCTTTATTCTCTATTTTTAATGCTCCCCATCTTTGAATGTCGTGTAGTATCTCATCCTCTTTAATTGGGCTCGTTTTCTTTTGATGATTACCATTATTAAAAAATTTAATTTGGTATCTCAATAAATCTCCCTCCGGGGCAAATTTTATAAGTTCCCGAATCTTATTTAGTAAATAAAAAGTTTTTCTTTTGGCATAATTTTTTTCACCGTTCATAGTAATTCAATGTAATTATCATTTAATGTTGTGGATGAAAAGTTTTTGTTATATAATAATGGTATCAAATGTTAAGTTATAACGCAATGATAAAAAAGAGAAAAATTGAACATAAATCACTAACAGAGCTTCTAACTCTTAAAGAAACGTGTAAAATTTTAAGGTGTCACCCAAATACTTTAAGACAATGGGACAAGAAAGGTATTTTGGTTGCTGTTCGTTTTGGCGAGCGCAAAGATAGACGTTATCACAGAGAGGATATAGTGAATTTTATAAAACACAAAAAATATGAAAAAGATTGAAGTTAAAATTTTAAAAGATAATCGACCAAACACCAAAAGGAAAGGTTTGGCAATCGCAAGTTTAATATTTGGTATAATTGGTACTACAGCATTTTCAACAGGGAGTATTATCGCTATTATATGTGGGTATATAGCTCTTTCTAAAATAAAAAAACAGCCAGATGTATATGGAGGTAAAAAAAATGCTATTGCTGGCTTGGTTCTTGGTTATATTGGGCTAATACTTGCAATGGTGTTGGGTATTATGCGTGGACTTGTAAAAGTGAAATTAAATGAATTAGGATTTTAATTTTTTGTGAAATATGGAAAAGTTTATAATTATAGCTCTATTCATTCTCGGCGCACTGTTCTCTAACGCTTCACATATTCCCCAGTGGCTGCTATCCGGCGGCGTTAAGCCTAAACATTCCCATTGGAAATTATACGGAATTATCGCGGCTATAATTTGGATTTTACTATTGATCTTAAGCAATACTATTTTATAAAAATATGAAAAAATTTATAGATATGCTTATTGAAATTGGTATAGATAAAACTGTTGAATGTAAATTCAGTAGAAATGTAGTTATTGATATAATTCACGATATAATTCACAGTCAACAGTTTGATATTTTCGTTTCAAAACTTAATGTTGTAGAAAGAAGCCTACTCATAAAAGGTTTGTGTAAATTTGAAGAATATCCGCATATGCAGTTTGGCAGCACATCTCAAATAAAAAATCTAATTAAATCAATAGACGATGGTATTGAAAAAAGTAATCTAATAGATTGGTTGTTTATAAATAGAAAAAATCCTTACATCCCATATGGTTTTCATATTCCTTTGTCTATAAAATCTGAGGCAGAGTACGTTGATTACGAACAAAAAAGATCTGAACATAGAAAAAATATGCTGGATATAGATCAAAAAGATCACTTAGAAGCCCTTGAAAGAAAGCGAAAAAAGATACAAGAGCATTTAGCACGACATAAGAATAATAAATAATTGTAGAGAATTGGAAATAATTATGATGAATTGGATAAGGACACAAAACTCAAATAAGATATACTAGTACATAGTTTTATATTTTAATTATTATGATTAGTTTTTCAAAGAAATTGATTACAAAATATAAGCATTATTTTAAGCAAAGGTTTCACAAAGAACTTTCAGATGAGATAGCTAATGTACACTTAACAAGCTTAGCTGAACTTTATTGTGCCTTTTATGAGATTAGTAGAAAAGGAGATAACCACTTATATTCAGCCAAGTGAATATATAGTGAGTAGTATGGTAGGATAAAATAAAGTATAATAAATCTATGAAAGAAAAAATTAAGCAATTATTATCTTTAATAAACCTTTGGAAGATAATCTTAATTATAGTTTTAATTGGGGCAGGGTTATTTTATTGGTTTCAATGGAGGCTTTCACAAATTTATTCTTTTTGTAGCGAAGAAGCAAAGGAAAAGGCTATTATATATAATAATGAATACAGTATCAAAGGGATAATGGAAGAATTTTCGATAGACTCTCCAGAAGGCGCAATTATATATTTAGATGAGCCCTTTTATTATATGACTCATTATGATAGTTATTATAAACAATGCCTGAGAGAAAAAGGTATTAATAAATAACTTCTAAGGTCGAAAAGTTTAAAATTAACATTAAAAAATATGGACAGTTTATTTTTAATCATATCTATTATTTCTTTTGGTTTTTTAATTGTTGGTTTAATAAGTCCTTCTGCTTTAAATAGTATTTTTAAAAAAGGAATTACAAGAAAAAATGTAGCATTAATTTTTGGGGGAGTAATGATTGCTTCCTTTGTTTTATTTGGTATAACTTCCGAATCAACAGAAAGAGAAGCGACAGAACTAAAGCCAACAACACAACAAGATGAAGTAGTAGAAGAAGAGGAGACCCAACAAGAATCGACACCAGAGCCAGAAAAAACAATAGAGTCAACAGAAGAGACGACAACAGGTATAACGCTAGAATCAGGGTCCACACCAGAAACCACATCAGAAACCACACCAGAACCAGAGACAACATTAGGTGAGAAGAATGCATTAAGAACTGCATTAGACTATTTAAGCTATGCGTCTTTTTCTTACAGTGGTTTAGTCAAGCAATTGGAGTTTGAGGGATATATACACGAAGAAGCCGTGTACGGAGCAGATAATTGTGCAGCTGATTGGAATGAGCAGGCAGCATTAAAAGCTGAAGAGTACTTAGGTTATTCGGCATTTTCACGAGATGGATTAATTACTCAACTTGAATACGAAGGATTTACACGTCAGCAAGCTGAGTATGGTGCGCAAATTGTGGGATACTAAGGAGCTTATGGGAAAGCTTAAGATATTTAAGGATAAAGCAAAAATAGGGAGATGATAATTGGATGGTAAAATATGAATACGAGAAGCAAGTTAAGGCTTACGAGTGCTTATAGAATTGAGATTTTAGAGAGTTAATCATTTTTTTAAGTGGTAATTATACTGGGAGCATAATCTCTAAAGAAGGCTTTCATAGGTTCTAATTCTTTTTTTACTTTCTTCCAATCAATAGTTCTAAATGCGCCCTGTAGGGGGGAGCGGATTTAAAAAAAACAGAGGTTTTTCCTCTGTTTTATTTTCTGGCTTTCACCTTCCAAGAGCTATTTTTTATTTTATCTTTTTAAAATAAATTTAACAAAATTTTCACCAAATACTGATAGACTAAATTTTTCAGTTTCATAAAAATTTGAATCGGCTTCTTCGTCTTCGTAGGATACATCGGTCTCTACATAACCTTTCTTTTCGCAAGATAAAATACCCAGATATTCAAGATACTTTAGATATTCATAGTTATTTTTAGTTACATCTCTCATATTACTTTTTATTATTATTTGTTTCTCTTTTTTAACCTTATTTATTAAAGACATTTGATATTCAGAAATTTTATTCAGTAAATCATACATTCTTTCCAACTCAAAACATTCCTTTACATTGTTCTTTGTAAAGCCAAGAAAAATATTTTGTATAATTTTCCTTTTATTTTCATTCCTTTGTTTGAGATATTCTTCAAAAGTTATAACAAATCCATCTCTAAAGTCCTTCGTTTTTAATATTTCCCGTGTAAATATTTCATTGTTTTCTCTAATAAAACTGACAAAGTTGTTTATTTCTTCTTGTTTTATATCAAATAAAGCTCCATAGAAACCCTTAACTAATATCCAACACGGTATAAATTCAGGCTTGATTGCAACTAACATATCGATGGCTGGAATAATAAAATTTTTAGTTCCTATGTTAACACTCCTCGGGAGAGCCTTTTTATGGCTTTTTTTTACGTTTTTCATTACTTTTTTAAGATTTGTTTACTTTAAATTTACTATATTATACAATTATTAGAAGGAGCAATCAAACAAAAAGAATTTTCAAAAAAGTAATTTTTAGTAGCGTGAAGTATTATGAAAAAACTAACACCACCCCAAAAAGACATTGGATTAACAAATAGATTTACGTGGCATACAAATGCTGGTGATTTTGCTGAGAAATATCTTAGGAAGAATTATTTTTCTAAACTTGGTTTAAAATTCAGAAAGATAAGGGAGGATAAAGAAGGAGAAAAACCAGATGGGTATATTTTGAATAGAAATAATCAAAAAATTGCTTTAGCTGAAATAAAATTAATTGAGAGTAAGGTAAGAAAACTCGGAATCACTCAGAGCATTAAAACAGATGAAACGATCTGCAGAGCCATTAGGAAGGCCAAAAAACAGCTTAAAACAATAGATGATAATTTACCTAAAATAATCTATTTAATAGGTGATGATATATTTGTTAAACCAAAAATAGTTAAAATTGCTATTTTTGGTAAATTACAAATAGTTATGAGAACTATTAATGGAAAACGGCAAACTATTTTTGAAGGTCATTCAGGCTTTTATGAAAAATTGAAGGAAGACAATAAAATGTATGATAATTTGATATCAGCTATTGTTTGTTACAAACCGACATTATCAGGATATAAGCTCTATACTTTTAGAAACAAAGGCTCTGTTCCTCTACCAAATATACTCTTAGATAAAAGACACATAGTTGAAATGTGGGATTACAGTAGTAATGCTTCTAGGATATCTCTCAAAAAAATAAAATAAAAAAGTCCAATCATTCTGGGTGATTTTTGTTTTATCTTGAATTTTTTGCATTATCATTTATAAAGAGGGAAATTGATAACCTAAGAGGCAATTGTTGTATAATATTGACTGTGGATTAAACCTCTTGACAAACATTTTTTTCCGCCTATAATATAAATATACAATCCCCGTCCTTAGCGTAAGCTAATGACGGGATTTTTGTTTTGTGGTATTATTTAACTGTAATATGAATAGTTCAAATTTTCATAATAATAATCAAGGAGAAGGCAAAGAAAGTCAAAAAGAGCCAGAAACAGTTGCTATTCTAATCGATGGAAATAACTTCTATAAAAATTTAGAGCATTTAGGATTTTATAATATATTAGATTTTCGTTTTGATGATTTTACTAAGTTTATCGCTCGAGGCAAAAAAATAGTATTTTCACGATATTATAAGGGTGGGCTCATTAGAGAACGTTATAATTCTAAAAGCCAAAAGATGTTTTCTGAACAGCAAAAATTATTTGCTAACTTAGAAAAACAAAGCATTAAAGTCGAAAGGGGAAAAATGATGAAATATCAGGAATATAAAAAGTGCAAAGGTTTTTACTCAATAGATAGAACAATTAAAGACTCTATAGAATCAAAAGAGGTTGCTAAAAAAATACTATCAAATTATAAAACCTGTTATAATCCAATTATTTTAATTACTGCAGATTTTCCGTATTTGAAAGATTTTAGAAAAGAAACATTAAAATCATTTCCCGGTATTTACTTGCTTTCTAATAGCTGGAAAGAAAAGGGAGTCGATGTAAAAATAGCTGTAGATATTTTGACTTTGTCTTATGATAATAGTTGTGAGTCAATAATCTTAATAAGTAGCGATTCTGACTTGCTTCCTGCCGTGAAAAAAGCTCAGAGTTTAGGAAAATTTATAGAATATATCGGTTTTGGAGAAGGATGTTATTATTCAACCGCTCTACTAAATAAGTGTGATAAAAAAAGACTATTAATAAAAGACGATCTTAGGGAGTTTTTCTTTAAGACTCTTCCTAATGATGGTTTGAAGATGGATATACCCACAGATTAAACGTTTATTGTTAATAGTCCTTGTTCCATCATAATCTTAAAAGGCTCAATTTCTCGTTTAATTCTATTCCAATCCAAAGTTCTAAACGCGTCCTGTAGGGGGAGCGGATATTTTTAAGAAAGATCGTCTCGCAAAAGAGGCGATTTTTTGTTAGAATAAAATAATAATTAAAATAGATTATAATAAATTATGAATTTAGAATACGGTTTTACATTAGAAAGTACGGT
>Ga0265594_1001805_pt1 | contig 16078 bp, 8 predicted proteins | sample saktaG_11_FD_190147 | JGI IMG/M metagenome (GOLD analysis project Ga0265594, IMG submission 190147) | Saline water microbial communities from Sakinaw Lake, British Columbia, Canada - sak_2011_5_24_80m | ecosystem: Environmental > Aquatic > Non-marine Saline and Alkaline > Saline ... | reverse complement strand
TTATATAAATTTAAGCGGTAAAGCTGTTAACTATTGGATAAAAAAAGAAAAAGTGCCTGTTGAAAAGGTCTTAATAATAGTTGATGATATAGCTTTACCCTTAGGAACTTTAAGAATGAAATCTGCCGGTGGCGATGGTGGACATAATGGACTGATTAATATAATAGAAACTCTTGGCACAAACAATTTCCCACGACTTAGATTTGGAACAGGCAACGACTTTGCCAAAGGACGTCAAATAGAATATGTATTAGGCAAATGGTCTGAAAAAGAAGAAAAACTATTAATTCCACACATTAAACAATCTGTTAAAATGATAAAAAGTTTTGGAACTATTGGTATTGACAGAACAATGGCTATTTTTAATAATAAATAGCACAAGAAAGAAATAATATTATAAAATTATAGATACGAAATCTTAAACTTTTACCAGTAATTTTTCAGAAATTATATTTGTTATATTGTCAATAGCTATTCTTTCCTGCTTCATTGAGTCCCTGTAACGAATGGTAACAGTATTATTATCTAATGATTCGTGGTCAATAGTAATACAAAAAGGAGTGCCAATAGCATCTTGTCTTCTGTATCGTCTTCCTATAGCATCTTTTTCATCATATTGACACATAAAATTATATTTAAGAATATCCATTATCTTACGAGCTGTCTCAGGTAAACCATCTTTTTTAACTAATGGTAAGACAGCTACTTTAACAGGTGCAAGTATCGGAGGTAATTTAAGCACTGTTCGTATATCAATTTTATCATTATTTTTTACTTCTTCTTCATTATAAGAATTACACATAATAAGCAAAAACATTCTGTCAAGTCCAATTGAGGTCTCAATTACATAAGGCACATAGCTTTTGTTAATTTCAGGGTCAAAATATTGTAATTTTTTTCCTGTCCATTTTTGATGGTTCATTAAGTCAAAATCAGTACGGGAATGTATTCCTTCAACTTCTTTAAAGCCAAAAGGAAACTCATATTCTATGTCAACAGCGACATTAGCATAATGTGCTAATTTTTTATGAGCATATAATCTAAATTTTTCTTTAGGAATATTTAATGATAGGTGCCATTCCATACGAGTTTGTTTCCAATATTCAAACCATTTCATTTCCTGACCCGGGCGGACAAAAAATTCCATCTCCATCTGTTCAAACTCTCTCATTCTAAAAATAAACTGACGGGCAACAATCTCATTTCTAAAAGCTTTGCCTGTCTGTGCAATGCCAAAAGGAATTTTCATTCTGGCTGTCTTCTGAACATTTGCAAAGTTTACAAATATACCTTGTGCTGTCTCAGGTCTTAAATAAATTTTATTATTATCTTGATCCGAAGAACCTAATTGTGTAGAAAACATTAAGTTAAACTGCCTGACATCTGTCCAGTTTTTTGAACCGGATACAGGGCAAACAATGCCAAGTTCCTCAATCAATTTTTTTATATCAGTCAAATCGCCTTTATCAAGGTCTGAATATAAACGTTTGTTTATTACCTCAATCTTATTTTTATAGTCAAGTATTTTTTTATTAGTATTTAAAAACTGGTGTTCATCAAAAGCATTACCAAATCTTTTTTTAGCTTTTTCTATCTCTTTTGATATTTTATTTTTTATTTTTTGAATATAATCTTCAATTAAATCATCAACTTTATATCTTTTTTTTGAATCTTTATTGTCAATCATCGGGTCTTTAAAACTATCAATATGTCCTGAAGCTTTCCATACTTTAGGATGCATAAAAATAGCAGAATCAATTCCTGTTATATTTTCATTATACTGAACCATTGATTTCCACCAGTATCTTTTAATATTTTCTTTTAATTCAGAGCCATACTGTCCATAATCATAAACAGCACTTAACCCGTCATAAATTTCACTTGACGGAAAAATAAATCCATATTCTTTGGAATGAGAAATTACTTTTTTAAAAATATCTTCTTTTTTAATCATACTGCAAAAGTAAAATAAATAAATTAATGGTCTGCTTAAAAATGTTTTTTAGCAAGCACAATTTACACATTTTCCGAAAAATGATTTGGGTCAATTATTTCACGATATTTATAAGCTATCTTTTTAAAATCTTCCCAGGCATCTTTTTTTAACAAAGGATTTCTTAATAAAGCCGAAGGATGATATGTAGGCATTACAAAATAATTATTCCATTTTATCCATTGTCCTCTCATTTTTGTAATCCGTGCATTGGAATCAGTAAATTGTTTTAATGCTGTTGAACCTAAAAGGACTATTATTTTAGGGTTTATAATTTTAATTTGTCTTAAAAGATATGGAAAACAATTCTCCCGCTCTTTACGTGTTGGCATCCTGTTATCAGGAGGGCGACATTTAATAATATTTCCTATATAAATATGCTCTTCTCTTTTAAAACCACAAGCTGCAAATATCTTATCAAGTAATTTTCCTGACCTTCCAACAAATGGTTTACCTGTCTCATCTTCATAATAACCCGGAGCTTCTCCTACAACAAATATTTTTGACTTGGGATTGCCATCACCAAAAACAATATTATTTCTGCTCTTATATAACTCACATTTAGTGCAATCTTTAACTTCCTTTTTTAGTTTTTCTAATTCTTTTATATCCATATTATTCAATAACAATTTTTTTAACAAAATTTTGTGTTGTGCTATTTATCTTTAAATAATATATTCCTTTACTAAAATCAGAAAAATCAAATTGTTTATTATATATACCTAAAATAGTTCCTATTTTTTCTGAATATACAATACTTCCAATCACATTTTCTATAATTATTTCAACATTTTCAATTTTGCTACAATCAATATTAATATAAAACAAACCATTTGTTGGATTTGGATAGCAACTTATTATATTATTATTTGATGTCTCTTCAATTCCTGTGATAAGAACATTTTGTATAATAGTATCTGAGCTACAATCACTAATAGCAATTAATGTAATAGAGTAAGTTCCATTTGAAGCATAAGTATGCGTAGGGTCTGTATCTGTTGAAGTATTTGCATCACCAAAATTCCATGAATATGATGTTGCATTAGTAGATGTATTAGTAAATTCTACAGTAAAGCCATTAACATTATATGTAAAGTTTGCAACAGGAGGCGTACATATCCAGTTATAAATATAAATATCATCAAAAGCAAAGCCCTCCATAGGTGTGGACATAAGAGTATTATTAAATGTTATTTTTAATTTAACATTATTTTGTCCGCCTAAGTTATTAAGCAGGTGTTCGGCTTCAATCCATTGACCGGAATTACCTGTCCAGCCAGTGCCTGTTATTATTGAATTATACCAGTTTGTTGTGTCTCCGTTTGTTCCTATTATTTGCCATGAGCCACCATTAATTGATGCTTCAAGAGTTGAAACAGCAATTCCTGTCATCATTTCATACCATATATTTAGCTTAATAGCAGGATTTGGTATATTTGTAAAATTAAAACAAGGGCTTATAACAAAAGAATTTTCATTTGTATTACAATCGCCGGTTAAATTTGTAACCCATGAATTAGAGCCGGAACCAGCATCATTAATAGTAGGAGCGGCTGGTGTTCCCAACTGCCACGATGAATTAGTTCCTCCGGCGGTCCATCCGCCATTTCCCGACTCAAAATTTTCTGTATAAGGAAAAGTGTCAATAGATAAAGAATTTGTAACAGTAATTTTTGTTGTATCATTTGAATGAATAGTATCAGTAGTAAGTCCTGTTGTTGCTACAATATCATAATCTCCTGTAACTGACATATCAGCTGTAATGGTAAATCCATAATTAATTGTATTTCCTGCAGATATTGTATTTGTTACATTTTCAGTGGTATAGTTAGTGCCGCCATCAATAGAATAAGATACAGGAAAATTTGATTGATTAGCAGAACCAAAATTTTTGATTTTTACTGTAATGGTCTCATTATCAGTTAGTCCACAATCACTTACAGGAGATAATATTTCAACAACTCCAAGGTCATGAGCAGAGGTCTCAGATATTTTAATATCATCAAAAGCAAAGCCCTCGGTTTGAGTAATAAAACTACCTGTAAAGTTTATTCTTAATTTAATATCACTTTCACCACCTAATCCATCAAGATTATGTCTTGCTGTTATCCATCCGCTTATACTCCCATTCCATCCATTAGCAGTATTATACCAGTTATCAGGGTCTCCGTTTTGTCCAACATTGATCCATGTTGCTCCTGCATCAGTTGAATATTGTAAAGTAGTACTTACAGCATCGAACATACTAGTTAAATCATACCAGATTTTTAGTTCTATTTTTGGCGAATTCAAAGATCTAAAATCAAAGCAAGGACCTAATACGTAAGATGTCTCCATAGCATTATAATTACCTGTCAGATTTGTAACCCATGCATTAGAACCGGAAGCGGCATTATTAATGATAGGAGCAGCAGGCGTTCCTAACTGCCACGATGAATTAGTTCCTTCATCGGTCCATCCGCCATTTCCCGATTCAAAATCTTCAAAATACGGGTAAGAAGAAATTGTTGGTAAGTTAGTTATTGATGCACTTGCTGTATCATTCAAATTATTAGTATCATTAACAAGAATAGTATAAGATAATAATTGATAAGTATGTCCATTAGTTGAAAAATCTGCTTCTGTTGTAAAATTATAATTAGAGGAATCGCCTGGTAAAATAGTATCATTAAAAGTTTCAGTTACAGGTGCGCCGCCATCAATAGTATAAGCAATATCAAAAGAATAAATAGAATCAGCTCCGAAATTTTTTATTATAACAGAAACCGTCTCTGTATCAGACAAAGAGCAATCTGACATAGGTGCTGTAATTGATGTTATTCCGGCATCAAATGGAGATATTTCTTTTATCTCAATATCAAAATTTGTTGAAGGGTTTGAACCAAGAGAATCATTTGTAGATACAATTATATAATAAACAGTATCTTTAGTAAGATAAGCACTATATATTTCAGGATTTCCAAGTGTTTCCTCTTTTACTGCAACACAAACAGCATTAGTATCATCAGGACATTTATCAGTAACAAACAGTCCTGTTCCTTGTCCTGTATTTAAGAGCTTAATATTTACATAAATATCAGATCCGGGAGTATAAGAAAACACATAGTCATTGCCATTCATATAAGAACTTCCACAGGCATCAGCAGAACTGTAATTATTGCCGGCAGTATCAGTTGTAAAGCCGGTCTCTGTAAAGGGTAATGAGGTTATATAATAAGGATCGGAACATGTTGAGTTTATTTGTTCAGTTACCTCAATATCAAAGGCAGTTGAAGGATTTGGAATAATGCCACCTATTGGATCTATTGTAGAAACAATAATAAAATAAGTATTATTTCCTGATAGAAACAGAGCTGACATTTCAGGATTACCAATCAAACTTTCAACTTTTGAAATGCAATTAGCATTAGGATTATCAGGACAGGAATCAGTAACAAATAATCCTACACCTTGTCCTGTATTTGAAAGTTTAATGTTTATATAAACATCAGACACAGGAGTATAACAAAATACATAATCATTGCCATTCATATAATCACTTAAACAAGCCATTGTAGAATTATAATCATTACTGACACCATCAGTTGTTAATCCTATCTCAACAAAAGGTAGTAAGTTTATAGAATCAGAGTCGGCACATGTTGCTCCTGTCTGAGCATTAACCAAATTTATATTCAGGATTAATGCAGAGAAAATTAATATATTTATTATTATTTTTTTCATAAGTTTTTAAATTTTGAATTTATGTTTATGTTATTATATATGATTGCAAATATATAAATTATTTCACTACTGTCCGACTAAAAATAATTTAGAATGATAAAATGTCCTATTGATAATGTTTTGATGAATATTTCGCCCCTACGGGGCTATATTTTTGTTGGATGCATTTTTCTATAAACATTTCGTCCGTCAACTGACGGACTATTTCCTAAACTCCGTTAGGAGTGTAATGTTTATAGAACATAGTAATAACCGCAATATTAAGCTCCGTAGGAGCGAAATATTATTAGGCAATTGCCTGATAAACGATAACTATAATAATATTAAATTTAATCGGACAACAATGCAAAATAATACAAAAAAAACACTATACTAAATCTATATATTATTTATAGTTTAGTATAGTGCTCATTAAGTAAATATGCAAAAAACTTTATCTTATAAGAGTAATGATTCCTTTTGCTTCTTTTTCTGAATATTTTAGTATATAATAATAGGTTCCTTCAGAAAGTCCTTCACCATTCCATTCATTTTGATAATTATCTCTTTCATAAACTATATTTCCCCATCTGTCAAGTATTATAATATGATTATGCGGATATTTTTCTATATTAGTGATACTAAAATAGTCATTATTTCCATCTCCATTAGGAGAAAAGACATTTGGTATAATCAATCTGTCGTCAATACTTCTGATCTGTTTCATGGTAGAATCTTTACATCCATGGTCAGATGTAACAATAAGCCATATATCATACACTCCTTCTTCTGTATATGAATGATTAGTATTTTGAAGAGTAGAAATATTATCAGCAGAAGCAGAGTCCCCGAAATTCCAATCCCAGTAATAAGCATCAGTTGACTGGTCAATAAATGATACTAAGGGTTCATAAACTTTTACATCTTCAGGAATTGCATCAAAATCAGCTACAGGATTTGGATATACAGTTATCATACCTGGAATTGTATAAGTATAAGGGCATCCGTCTGAAGTCATTACATAAAGTGATACATCATAGGTGCCGGGTTTTTCATAAGTATGTTCCGGATGTAATGAAGTTGATGTATTATTAATACCGGAGTTAGGGTCTCCAAAGTTAAATATATTTTCTACTCCGGGTGGTGTAATAGTTCCTGTAAAGCTAACCAAAAGTGGTTCACAACCATTTGATATATCTGATGTAAAGTCAATATCAGGTTTTGGATAAACTGATACAACAACAGAATTTTCTGCTGTGCAACCATAAACATCTGTCCCTATTACTGTATATGTAGTTGTTACAGTTGGGCTGGCTATAACAGTAGCACCTGATGTAGAAGACAAACCAGTAGCTGGCGACCATTCATAAGTATCTGGTATTGAAGGCGTTAGCAATGCTGATAAAGAGACAGATGATTCTTCACAAATCCATGGAGCATCAGGTATTATTGTAATTGATAACTCAGGATTATCTATAACAAGAACACTGGCCTGGTCCGAACATCCGTTAACATCTGTTACTGTTACATAATATATACCTGAACTGACAATAATACTATCAGTGTTATTATTACTATTATGAGTTATTCCATTTGACCATTCATAAGTGTAAGGAGGTGTTCCGTTATTAACATTAGCAATAATAACTCCGGTGCTATCGCCAAAACATATTACAGTTGAGCCGCTCAGATAAATGCTCATTGTATCATTTGGTACAATACTGGTTCCCGGGCATATTGTATCAGTATCAAATCCTTCAAGTTCCCATGTTTCATTAAACCATGTTAAAGGCACATAGCCAAGCGGAATATGATAATCTATTAAAGGACCAATATGAATAGTTGTAGCTAAAAGAGTAAGAGCTGGAGTAGATATTGCAGGTGAACATTCTTCATACGAACACACTGCTGAAGAATCAGCAGATGTTGGACAAGGATATGAGACAGGCACGCAAAATTCAGGAATTTGGACATCAGGAATAGCTGTAAGAAATGGCAAATTAATCCAAAATTCAAAAGCTTGTATGTTAAGTGTAAAAGCAATGCTGTCCCATGTATGGTTTGAAAAATCATTTGTAAGATGATGTGCAAGACTAATATCCATAGTTTCGTATCCTGTGCATGGGTATTTAAAATTCAGGTCATAATCCGTATGAACAAGAATAGTATCTGAAACACCGGAATCTTCAACAGAATTACCATTACTTGGGTCTGTAACAGTATATTCCATATCTGCAGGGAAATCAAATTCTGTCCATATTATAGGACAAAATGAAAAATTTTGTATCATTGTACTTGTCAGGTCTAATGATACAGTTAATAAAGAATAATCTATAGTAACTCCTCCGCCTAAATCAATAGTACCTGTTAACTGGCTAAGAATATCAGACACAGGAGGACCAAGTATAACAGAAAGAAACTGGATAAGGTCTAAATTAAAAAAGATGTATGTACTATCGCCGTCAGCATGTAAACATTTGGTAGCAGGATCTAAATAATCAGTTGTGATAACATAAGGCATTGTTATTTCACCTGTCAGACCTATTTCATTCCAAAAATCAATATGTATTGGTAAAAGTGTATCATGTGCAAAATAAAAAGGAGGGGTATGACTAGGGTCATACCAGGGATATGTATATTCATTAGTTATTGTATTAAGTTCAAAGAAAACTATAGAATCTGTAGGGACATTTATATTCAAAAAAGGCACTGTAAAGCAGTCAAACACACATATTGTAGCATCTGCATTTATACCAAAGCCATAGTTAAAAAGCAATTTTATCATTCCTGCATCAGGAAAGTCAGTATTTAGTTCCCAGCCCGGAAGTACCTGATAAGAAGTATTAATAGTAACTATCTGACCCGGATTAAATGTATGGTCATCAGGAAAAACAAGGTCAATTTTTACAGGATAATAAACATCAACCCATCCGTTATTAAATCCATGTATTCTGAATATAGAACCTAATTCAAGCCATGCATTAATATTAAATTCAGCGCCAAAAGCAAAAGGAGGCGAGCCGGATATACTGCCAACAGTTTGAGATTCATTCCATGTCTCATAAAAAAGAGTATCGTCTATATCAATACTATATGGATTACTGTTTGGTCCCCACATATTTTGATGAGTTGCCGAGTAATCTATATAATGTGTAATGGTAAAGGTCTGCGAATAACCTGGCTTAGGCAAACTAAAACACCCAAGAACTATCAGACAAAAATATATAATCAGTTTTTTCATTATCAGTTTTTTTATTTCATTTTAAAAACACAAGATTACAACTCTTTTTTATTAAAAGCAAATTTATTTTTAAAAAAGTTATAAAATCGTTTGTCGTCCCGATAAATCGGGATCTTCACTTCGCTTCGATTTGACGTTTGACATTTGACATCATTCTGCCTTCACCATCTTCTTTGTCTCTGTAACTTTCCCATCAAAAACAATGCAGTAAGTGTAAATACCATCTGTTAAATTTTGTGCAAAGACCTGTAATTGTCCGCTGCCTTTTTCTTTTATGTCAACAACTTTTATAACACGTCCCTGATTATTATAAAATATTATCTGAGCAAAGCCCACATCTTCAGGAATAAAATAATTGATAACAGTATTTTCTTTAAACGGATTAGGTCTGTTTTGCTCAAGAACCACTATATTTGATGACAGCTCTATATTATGTATTGTCTTTTTCAGTTCTTCATTAATGGCTCCCTGTTCAGTATGTCCTTGATTATCTTGATCATCTATTAACATTTTTAAACTCATAGTATCACAGCAGGCATTTACTATTGATTGCAAAGCATCTAATTGTTCCTGTTGTTCATCATTTTGAGCTTTTTGTTCATCATTTTGAACTTTTAATTCTTTCACTGCTTCAATAAGCACAGGCACAAGACGGCTGTAATCAACAGTTAAATAACCATTGGCATCAGTGCTTACCACTTCCGGTATTACCGGCTCAACTTGCTGTGCAATAAGACCTGTTTGCCTGCCTGTATCCTGTAGTTCAGGAAAATTTACCAAATCCCAGTTAAAATATATTCCGTTCAACTGTAATGTTTTAGACAATGCATCAGATATAGGAGTAACATTGTTTTTAAAAGCAGAATCAGATGCAAGTGGCTCTGATGTATTTGGTGGTGCAGCTGAATCATATACAGTTGTAAAACTCCATATTTCTGATTTTATACTTTCTCCACCACAATTATAGGCAACTACCCACCAGTAATATGTTGTATTATAATCAAAAACACTTGCCACAGCAAATGTATCTCTAACTCCTATTATATTTACAAGGTTTATACCTTCTGTGTCTGCAGAGATATATAATTGATATTCACCGGTACGTTCTGCTCTGTTCCATATAAATATATTAGCCAAAGGCAAATCAATACTGGCATTTGCCGGTGATGAGAGTATTGGCGGTTCAGGTGGTTCAGGGGTCATTGCAGTAAATGACCATATATCCGACATAGTGCTTGCCCCTGCATCATTAAGTGCCATTATATACCAGCTGTATGTTTCACAATAATCAGGAAGATTACAAGTAAAAAAGGTATCTGTAACATTTACTATAACATCCCATTCCTGTTCATATACAGATCTGTTTGCTGTTGCCTGCTGTGTTGGATCTTTAAAAAATTCCCTTTCTTTTCTTCCAAATACAGCATAGCTTGTTGCTCTTACTGACTTATGCCAGATAACAGTAACATCTAATAACGGAATATCTGTTGTGCTATCAGCCGGTGATATTAATATTGGTTTGTTTGGCGGTATGGTTTGTTCAAGAACTGTTACTGATGAGTCCAGTTGTTTTATGGCATTTATTGCAGTGTATATTACAGATCCTTGGTCCACATACAAAACAGGTGACAATTCAGTATCAGTACTATCTAATTTAATAAATGATGTATCAACCGCATAAGGAGCAACACTTGCAAGCTGTTCGGCAATAGTACCAACATATCTTCCATAAGTATTAAATCCGCCTTTGCCATTGTATGAATATGAAACAACAGAAATATTACGAAGTACATCAAGACCATGTGTGAGCGGTACAATATCTTTTTTAAAAATTGAATCTGAAGGATTTGTCCATCCTAATGAAGTTATACTCCCATTTACATCTATCAACCAGTCAGGTGTATCAGTATTATACTGATAACCAATATCAACTGTTCCACCATCTTCAGGAACAAAGATAGCATATTGCATTAGAAGTTCGGCTGTATACGGATTAGGAGTTTTTTCTGCCTGGAACCAGCCTGCTACTTTTGGTGGCCAGTTTTCACCTGTATTTGGCAAATAACTAAAAATACCACAAGTAAAGCCGTTTAATGAAAGGTCATCATTCTGTACAAATAAACCAGTTGAATTTATATAATCGGATTTTTGGTGTATTTCTAACTTAGCAATAGGTTCACAAGGGAGTAATGTAGATATTGGAGTACCAATTCTTACATTATTGGTTGCAAAACCATTTTCATTACCCGAAAAAATAAAATTATGTCCATTTAGTGGTATTTCCCAATTGTCAGTTAATCCTTGTGGGAATGTACCACATATTCCACCCAAAGTAGTACCAACTGCTGCATCTACATAAATCACATCACCTTCATCATTAACAGAAAGAACCCCGGAAGGAGCAGGAGTAGTAAATGGAGAAGATGAACTAAGCTGACGAAAACGTAAGCCACTGGCATCAGGCACAACATTTCCATTAATATCACGTGCATTTATTTCAAGTGTTTTTTGCGGAGCAGGTGTAACACCGGACAAACCAATGCCTACATTTACATTAGTATCCCCCAGTATCATTGTATTATCTGCTGTAACTATTGTATTGGCGCCTATAGCAGTTGTATTTGTAAAATCAGAAGCAAGGTTTTGTGCTCTATGACCAATATAAGTATTGTTATCCCCATTAGTGTGCTCCAACCCCACAAAATTACCTAAAAATATATTACCTGTTCCCTCATTTACTATGCCTGCATAACTTCCAATAAAAATATTTGTGTCACCTGTGTTCCATACCCCTGTAGAATCTCCTAAAAATATGTTTATGTCAGTTGATATAGTACTAATACCACTATGAAAACCTATGAATATATTCCCAATTCCATCAGCGTTATCGCTGCCACTATGACTACCAATGAACACATTTCCTTCTCCAGTAGTGTTATTGCGACCACTGTGATTACCAGCGAATACATTTCCTGCTCCAGTAGTGTTATTGAAGCCACTGTGAGTACCAATGAATACATTTCCTGATGCAGTAGTATTGCTGAAACCTGCATCTTTTCCATAAAAACAATTTGAATTTCCTGTAGTATTTTGTCTGCCTGTTAAGTTTCCGACAAAAGTATTATAATCTCCGGTATCATTATTAAATCCTGTTTCAACACCCACGAAAATATTACCTTCCCCCGTAGTATTGTTAAAACCTGTGTTTACCCCTACAAAAGTGTTCCCGGGACCCGAAACTGTACTGAAACCTGAATTGAACCCAATAAACGTATTATCAGATTCAATTTCGTCTGAAAATCCTGCATTATTTCCAAGGTAAGTATTTCTTCGCCCTGTGGTATTATTATTCCCGGCGCCTACACCAACAAAGATATTAGTTGTAGAAGGCGTTGCAAGAGGATTGCCACGATATTTCAATACTGCATTTCCACCAATAAAATATGCACTTGTATCCGGTAATACATCTATATCACCGTTTACATCAAGCAAGAAATTTGGCGTTGTTAAGCCAATACCCACAAAACCATTTCCTGCAACATATAAATCAGTAGTAAAAGTGGTAGGAGTACCTGGCAAAGAGGGAACATCTAACCGTCCGATTTCAAAATCCTGATTAATGACTCTCCATATACCTGCCTCACGTCCATAATATTTCATCAATCCTACCCTTTTTTGTCCTCCTTCATTTACAATTATTCCCTGTCCTTCTCCCTCAACATATATGGAACCATCTTTAATATGAAGTTTTTCAGTGGGATTTGTAGTGCCGATGCCGACTTTACCGGAATTGTTGGCATTTAATATTGTATTAAAATTTACTCCCGATATACTTTGCAGGAACAAATCCCCATCGTCTGCTGAAATGTTATTATCTGTACCAGTATTTTGGTCCCACATCCCCAACCATATTGAATTCATGCCGACTTTAATAATATCAGCATTAACACTATCGGCAGTAGCATTACCTTGAACCTTAAGATTTTTATTGATAAGCACTTCTCTATTTGTGGCAACAGTATCCCCATCCTTAGAATACCAAAGCCCATTGCTGTTATTTTGACTATTGCCTTGTGCAAATAGTTCGCTGCTTACTGTCAATGCTATGATTGCAATAAGGAGCATTTTTCCTGTTTTAGTTTTTTTGATTTTCATTTTTTTTGATTTTAAAGTTAAACATTATAGAATTTTATTTGATTAAAGTAATCTTTTTATTAAAAAATTTGTTGTCTTGTTGTATTTGTATTATGTATATTCCATTGGTGTATGAGGACATGTCAATTTTAATATTTTTTTCAGAAAAATTCTTTACAAATAACAGTTGTCCAAATATATTATAAATTTTAATTGTTGATTCAGTTGGATACAAATATTTAATTTGTATTTTTTCGTTAGCCGGATTGGGATATATGGTTATGCTTTCATTATTATATTTTGTTTCAGAAACATTTACTGTAGTATCACATACATTTGGACCATTAGGAATTTCACAAGTTAATGAATCAATGGAAACGCATATATCATCTATTAGGTAATAACTCTGACACCAAGTGCCGAAAATAATACTTGTATCAGTATTGCTGTTATCAAAAAAATTTCCGATAAGTATATACTGATAAGAAGAGTCGGCAATATATGTTCCTTTAACAATAGTCCAACTGGAAGTATCCGATATAATCATATTAGTATAAAAATGCGCCGTGTTATTCATTACAAGAATAGGTACAGGTAATAGTGTAGTATCTCCGTAGTTAACATTTGTAAATTTTACACCTACTTTGTTTACTGCACAATTTGAAACATAATTAGCTAAACTTAACTTAAAACTTATAAAATATTTTTGCCCGATAATTAAAGAATTAGAAAGAGCCCTGCCAAAATATTCTCTGTATTGATCTTGTATTTCTCTATATGCTGCAAAGCCACAATAAGCATTTCCAGTTGCGGGGCATTGGTATCCTGTACCTGAATTAGGCACTGTAACCATTGAATTGTAATCAGCGCAACTATTATAGTAGTCGGATGAATTTATGTCAATACTCCAACCCGTTGCCAAATATACCTGATTAGTTGAGACTGGACAACTTGTATATTCTTCAAAGCTCGGATTTGGCACAAGGTTTTGAGCATTGCAATTGATAATTGATGATTGATAATTGATGAATGGAAAACAATAAATTAGAATTGTAAAAAATATTTTCAGGAAAGTTTTCATATTTTTATAAATTAATTTGCTAAATTAAATAAAAAAAATATTAATATCAAAATATTTTGTAAGTTTTTTTAAAAAAAAACTATTTAATCGTTACAAACGATTAGTTAAACAAGCACTTGTTACAAATGAGCGCAAGATGGAGTACCATCACCTGTTGGTGGTGTATAAAACAACATATCTTTATTTTCCTGCTGTATTAGTTGTGCATTGCCATTTGCAGCTATACCTACAAGAAAACCATCAGTGGCTAAGTTGCCTGTGCCCTGTGGTGTTCCTCCTGAAAGATTTGTAAAAGCCATATATACTGGATGCGCCGGTTTGTTAAACAAAAGTGGCGAGTGGTGTAAATGAAGCATATGTCGTGGTGTCTGTAAACCTATGCCTATTCTTATATTTGATGTATAAAAATGCCCAGAAAATTGCCTTCTCATAAAATTTATCGCTATATTATTTGAACTGATTCTGTCAGTAGATCCAATACCAGTCCAAATATCATTATGAAAAGCCAAAGAGCTATCACCAATATAAAGTGGTCCGGAAGTCCTGATACTATCGGACAAAAAATATCCTTTTGATATAATTTCACCATCTTTTGTTATTCTAAATCTTTCTTTATTATCAGTTTTAATAACAAAATCCTGATAATTTTTTGGGCCAATAAAATTGTTATCAGTAACATTATTGTTACCATTTAGTTTCCAGTTAATACCTTGTGAAAACAATTGTTGAACAGATGCAATAAAAATTATTGCAATTACTAAAAATTTTGATGATTTCATAATTACCTCCTATTTTTTAATTTGTTAATATTAATTTTTTGACTAAAATTTTATTATTTATTTTTATTTTTAAGAAATATATTCCATTTAAAAGGTTTTGCCTTTTAATAATAAATTGAGAATTTTTTACTTTATCAATATTAATTGATTGTGTAATATCCTGACCTATTATATTATACAGATTAAAACTAATAGATTCATTATTATTTTCATCTGATATAAATATACTTGTATAATTATTAAAAGGATTTGGATAAATATTAATTTTGGGTTGATTTAACTCATTATTCATAGAATTAATAGTGTCTAAGCCAACATATATATCATCAATTGCGTATACTGGAACACAAGCATAATTAGATGGGTCTACTTTTTCAATATTGACATTATATTTATCAAAAAATACACCTATAATAATATATTCATAAGCAGAATCTGCGACAAAACTACCTGATATTTCTGTCCAATTTGCTGTATCAATAATAATTTGGTCAGAATATATATGGGCATAATTATTAATTAAATTATATGTATAACCAGGATTCTCATTTAAAAGTATCATTGAATCAACAATATATGGAATAGTTGAAAATAATACTCCAAGTTTATCAAGGCCACAATTTGCAGAAGGATTATCACTTAACACTGCTTTAAAACTTACAAAATATTTTTCTCCTATAACAAGTGGGTTTGATAATTTTCTACCAATAAGTTCACTACCGTTATCTGTAGGTGGTCCACAACAAATAACAGAATAAGCATTTCCTGTTGCCGGATATTGAAATCCAAAACCACTATATGGTATACCACAATCAAAACTACATGTGTTTAGATAATCAGGAGAACTGTTAAAAGAATTCCAGCCAGTAGATCTAAAAATCATACCCCATTGATATGGGCATTCATAATATTCCTCAAAGCTCGGGTTAGGCACGAGGTTTTGTGCATTGCAATTGATAATTGATGATTGATAATTGATGAATGGAAAACAATAAATTAGAATTGTAAAAAATATTTTTAAAAAGGTTTTCATAGTTTTATATCAGGCAGTTGCCCTTAGGTTTGCAAATTAAATTTTAATAAATAATTATGATGATGTAAATTTTCTTTTTTTGGTTCTTTTTTTCTTTGTTAATTAACAATAATTT
>Ga0265594_1001801_pt1 | contig 16108 bp, 12 predicted proteins | sample saktaG_11_FD_190147 | JGI IMG/M metagenome (GOLD analysis project Ga0265594, IMG submission 190147) | Saline water microbial communities from Sakinaw Lake, British Columbia, Canada - sak_2011_5_24_80m | ecosystem: Environmental > Aquatic > Non-marine Saline and Alkaline > Saline ... | reverse complement strand
GGGCGTGTATGATGAGGGGAAGTTCCGTGAGTGTTGCAGGATTTATGATGAGGTTAAGCTTCGCTCCATAGAGCCTTACCCCGGAGTCAGGGAAACCTTGGAAGAGCTTAGGGGGAGAGGGTTGAAGCTTGCCGTGGTGACCGACGCCCACAACGGTAACGCTACTGCAAGACTCCGGAAGACTGGGCTCCTCCACCTACTGGACGTAGTGGTCTCAGCAGATATGGCAGGTAGAAAGAAGCCTGAACCAGATTCCATCAGACTTGCCCTCCAGAAGCTTGGAGTTAAGGCTGAGGAAGCGGTTCTCGTTGGGGACAGTTTGAGGCGGGATATTGCAGCCGGCAAGCGGCTGGGAATGCTTACAGTCTACGCCGCATACGGAGACAAAAACTTCTACGAAAAAAGAGAAACCAAAGCCGACCACACTCTCTCAAATATAAAAGACTTAACGAAGCTCTTAGGATGAACTTGAAAAGACCCGGCTATAAACACGGCACCCGAAGGGGAAACCAATTGGGATTGGTGGTCTTTACAAAGCGGTTATGTCTTTCCGTCGAGGAAGCTCAGCTTCACATCACTGAGCATATGTATATGTCATTATAGCAGTTGAATTTCAATAGCTTCCTTTTTCCGGTATGACATGCCTTACCCCGCCCTTTGGGTTGGAGTGGTCTCCTTTGAATCGGGGGATGAGGTGGATATGGGCGTGGAATATGGATTGCCCTGCTGCTTCACCTAGATTGATTCCTACGTTGAAGCCGTCTGGATGTATGGTTTGTGAAAGTTTCTCCCGCTGTCTTTTAAGCAACCGAAGGCAGTCTAAAATCTCTTCTTCACTTAGCTGGAATAGATCTGAGCAATGTCTCTTTGGAATGATAAGGGTGTGGCCTAGGCTTACCGGGTAGCGGTCCTTGATAGCGAAAGCCTTGCCATTTGAATCAATGGCTCTGGATCCAATATTGCAGAAGGGGCAAACATTGCTATTGGTCAATGGATTATTCCTCGAATTTTGTAGCCTATTTTTAATATGTTTGGAAATTGAATATCAAAGCTTCTGAAGCAAAGTTATTAATCTCCGGTTATAGCGTTAGCCGGTTGTTAACTTGGTTTGATTGCTTAAATCAATGCGATATGTTTTTCTAGGCATCATCAGGCGTGAATCGTTAAGTATGATGCCGGTTTCATGGAATAAAAATTTTGGAAAAACAAAAATAAAAACCTCTTTTAACCGTCTTACTAGGTATGCTGGGAAGATGTTGAGTTGAGGATATGCTCTGAATCTATTTGCCGGGAAGGCTAGTTTATGCCAACCTAAATCCAAGTAGCCACTTGGAGAATTTGTTTGTTTAGCTTCAAAAAGCAGTATATTATCACCTACCCAGAGCGTGTAATCTAACTCTTCTTGCCCTGAATAGGAGAACAGCCTTGTTTTTTCTTGTTTTATGTTTTCTAAGTAGACATCAAATTTAGAGCCCCTATTTCCTCTTGGTCCGATACAATATTTTGAGGTTGAAAATAGTTCGCTGATTATTTGTTCAAATATTCCCAGAAATCCGAGCTGTTCAATGCAGGCATTTTCTTGGCTATGTTCATCAAAAGCCTCTTTCAAACATCTAAATCTGCTAGGAGCTGAACATTCAAGTTCAGTGTAATTTGAAGTTGATAACTGAAGATACGGCCTTGGAAAGATCTTAGAATTCACTAGAGCAAACCTTCCACGACCAGTTCGGATAACATAAAGTTGCTTGTCCCGTAAGAATTTTGACTGCGTAGCCCAGAAGTCCTTCGACAGATATTCTGGGGCACGCATCTTCATTCGAAGCCCCAATTCCCCAGTTATCCGTCTAAAGGATCGGTTGCTAATGAAAAACCCATTTTGGCTTATATTTTCACTAACTTCAGATATTCCTAATACCGTCTCCCAAAGTTTATCCGTATCAGAAACCAAATGCTTCAAAATATTGACCACTCTAAATAGAGTTCTACTTGATTTAATATTATATCCTAGGGGTGTGCACAATTAACCCTTTATCTTTCTTTTCCAATTATTTCTCTCTGTCTGGAAAGGTCACAGGTGGGTTTGGTGTGTTATGCCTCGTTGAAGATGGTGCCAGCCAACCTGTAGACCAGTCTTAATGGTGTTACCACGCATCCAACTGGAAGCAGACCACATACAGGTAGTGAGGTAATAAACCTCAAAACGACAAATCGGAATTATGCACACCCCTAATATCCTTTTAAGAAATCATAGTTAAATTGGCTTTATAGATCTCCTTCAACCTCTCAGGACAAGTCTGTAGAATGCCTAGCTAACAATAGAATAGTTCTTGGTTTGGTTCTAGTAAAAATATTTACAATTAAAAATTTATCTTCTAAACTCTGCGAATTTCGCGTCTATTTCGCCTCTTAATTTTTCACCCACATCTTGAAATACGTCTAGTAATTCAGCGTATATGTTATCATTAGAAATAAAGTTCCAAAATTCTTCTCCAACTAAAATCTCACCGAACTCTAAATCATATAATCCCTTTAATGTCCAACGTTCATATGGTTCAGGGTGGTATGGATTATAAGGAATTGCAAGTCTTGTAAAAACCTTGGCACTCGTATCTTGGCTAAGCCTTAGCCCTGTCCATCTTAAAAGTTTTAGTTTTAACGCAACGAACTCCTTCATATTTGGTTTTGCAGTTGTTATGTCGAAATAATTTTCTTCTTCCCCTATTTTTACAAAGAAATCTACTTTGGAATCCGGATCTTTTTTTGGGGTACCTCTCTTTATTTTCTGTTTAATTTGTTTTATTTCATCCATTTTATTTACTGAAATCTCATCTTTCCTTAATTTGTAGTAGATTTCCTGAATAATTTTTTCCGCTTCACCATTTATCTCACCTAGTAAAGAATATTGCCTTTTAGCATAATTACCAGCACCTTTAGCTAAAATTTCACCAATTTGTTCCCAAATAGACATGCCAAACGTTGTATTCATAGAGTGAATAAAGGAAAACATTGCATATCTGTCCTCGCCAAGAAGCCTGCAATGAAATGGCATATGCTTTGTTTCACGTTTGTAACTATTCAGCTTCTCTCTTATCGTGATTGTGAGAAGCTCAGCAATTTTGTTTGTTGCTTCGGATGATAAAGCCATATTTTATCATTTGTCTTTTATTAATTCTTCAAGACCAGAATAAAAGGGATAATGCATTTTTAAAGCAATCTCATCCTTTGCAGTAACCATCTTTTCCCTTACATTTTTTTGTACATTTTCTAACACACATTTATAATGATAATGTAACCCGTCCGCATATTGGTGGTGAGTGTATTCCAATGTCTTGGCTTTTTTTCTTGAGTATTTCGTATAAGGACACTTGCCTTCTGCAACATCTGTTTCAGAATAAATTTTACAATCTCTTAAACACCGGATCTCAGCTTTTTTATTTTTTTCATCAAAGTTAGAAAATTTTTCTATAACAAACTGGCAAAAAGGAAGCCATCTCTTGCATATTGGGCATCTATCCGATGCCCTAGAATTTTGCGTGTCAATTGTCGCTGTAGGGATATTCGTTTGCAAAGAAAATGAACCTGATTGAATTTCTTTTTTAGTGCCAACTTCAATACCATATATGTGTTTGTCGTGTGTTATAACTAAAAAGTCTGGTGGGACTATACTGCGAGGTAAACCAATTAAACGTTGAGATAGTAGTAGTGGCAGTATATATCCAACATTGTTTCTGAGCAGAAATATATACACCAATAGTTCATGCCACAATCCTCCAGCAGTTTTAGGAAGCATAGAATCAAAATATGTGTTCAAATCTGGCGGAGCCGATGATTCCCCTTTTTTAAGGCCTATTCTACCCCTAAAAGCTTTAAGTTGCCGATATAGTCGTTCATCTTTAATTGTCGCAATTTTCATTTCTAATTTTTCCAATACCTTTTCTCTTAAATTATTCGAAACAGTCATTACTTCATAACACATTAACAAATTTACAAAATGTAAGATTGCCTTAACAAAATTCTCTTTATCCTTTTTTGATTGCATAGCATAGTATCCTCTTCCCACGAAGATATACTCAAAAAGATCTGCCAAAATCATCTGTCTGTCTGCTATGCCGTATAGTTGACTATTAAAATCTAACTCGCTGAGAGTTTCTCTAAATTTCTCCTCGTTTTCGCGGTATATGTCATAATCTAATTTTTCTGCAGTCTCAAAGTTCCCTTCGTTCATGAAAACTTCATGAAGTGTCCTCAGATGATCTAAGGCTTGATTCATCTTTTCAAAAATTTCTTTCGTTGCTACTCCCTAATCAAAGTGTTAGAGCCAAATACTTATAATTTCCCCTTCTTACGAACAAAACTGATTATTGCTAGCTAGCGGGAAATGGAATCGTAATAAAAAAAGTCAAAACCTTAGCATGAAGGTCAAAGAATCTAACTATAGTAAAAGCTATTATTTCTTGGAGAGTACTATTCCTTGGTAAATAAGGTGGGTTTACGGGGTAATTAAGTGACAAAAGTTATTAAAATACAAGATCAAAATTATCACCTATTGTTGGATATGCTTCATAAAATGGAACGACAAAAGAACGAAAGACTTTGTTTTGATGATGTTATATCTCTTTTAATAAAAGAGCATCAGGAATCTAGGCAAAAAATAAATAGAACGTAGACCAAGTTACTTGGTAATAGGGTTACCTAAAATTGAGTCGAAAAAAATTCTTAACCTTAAAAGAAGCCTGTGAATGGGGCAGTTCTTATCTAGGGCGAAAAGTTACCCCGAGTAACATTTCTTATTTGATACAATACGCAAAGATTCTCAGATACAATGAGAAAGACAAAATAAAAACAAGCTCTAACGGGACTACAAAGGTTTCTCTTAACGAGTTAAAACAATACTATAACAGCGCCATTAAAGAAAAAGTGTGGAAAGGGCAGATCGGAGAAGACATTAACTGGAGTTTAAGTTTTGATAATGTTAACGAGTCAGAAAGAACTAAGCATGTTCACCGCCTTCACCCTTATAAGGGAAAATTTATTCCACAATTGGTCGAATACTTCCTAAATAACAATACGAATAAATTCAAGAAAGCTGCCTTCTTTCGTGAAGGAGACATTATTTTAGATCCCTTTGCTGGATCGGGTACTACTTTAATTCAATGTTTGGAACTTGGATTACATTCAATCGGTATCGATATTTCGAAATTCAACTGCATGATAAGCAAGGCAAAGATACAGAAATATAACTTGGATGAATTAGCAAAGGAATTACACAGAGCAGTAAAAGCAACCGAGAAATTCAGCAAGACCAGATTTCGGTACGAACCTGAAAACAATAATGCTAAACTTTGCAGTTCTTTCAATGAAAAGTACTATCCCAACCCGGAATTTAAGATCCTAATAGGCCACATATATGAAGAGCAAAAAAAACTAGATGACAAGATCAACACATTAGGCAATGGTGATTACAAAAATAGACAAGAGATAATTGAGAAGGTACTTAACGATTATAAAGACGAAATTTTCATCTTGGAAACAGAAATTGCTAATTTCCTAGATCGCAATTCTGTTCCTATTCAATTCAAAATAAATTCTAATAATGTTGAAAATCTCGTAAACAAGTTTGCAGACAAATATGGGGAAATTGTGCTCAAAGAACTTGATGAAAAAATAAATAGTCTAAACAAAAAAGAAGTAAAGTTAAGTGCTCCAAGTGTAGAAGCATTTGCTGATTCGCCGTTTCTCTCAACCTGGTTTACGGAACGGAAAAGAGAAGAAATGAAAGTCTATCTAGATCAAATTAACAGTCAAGACGACATTAAAATTCGAACTTTAATGAAGATTATTTTGAGCAGAACAGCGCGGTCTTGTCGAGCTACTAAACATGTTGACCTGGCAACACTGGTCAAGCCTCAATCTAAGCCGTACTACTGCAGAAAGCATTTCAAAATTTGCAGACCAGTAACCACTATTATTCCGCATCTTAGAAGATATACTGAGGATACGATTAAACGTATAAGCGAGTTTTCCCAACTTCGAAAAGATGTTTTTTGTGAAATAATAAATGATGATTCTAGAACAATTGACCTTTTTGAATATATTGCAAAGAAGAATGAAGGCATCTATAGAATACTTGAGAAAAAGAAAATAGATGGAATTTTTACTTCTCCACCATATATAGGACAGATTGATTACCATGAGCAACATGCGTACGCTTATGAACTCTTTAATATCAATAGGAAAGATAACCTAGAAATAGGCAAAAAGTCAAACGGTAGTGGTAGAAAGGCTCAGAGCGAATACATCACTGGTATTTCTGCAGTGTTGTTTAATGTGAAAAAATATTTGAAAGAGAATTCACACATCTTCATTGTAGCAAATGACAGTAAGAATTTGTATCCAAAAATAGCAAAAGCAAGTGGTTTAGAAATTGTTAAAGTGTACAGGAGGCCAGTATTGGATAGAACAGAGAGAGATAAACAGCCATATTCCGAGTCTATTTTTCACATGATCTTTAAATGAAGTTTTTGACAATTATTTATAAATGGTGTGAGAAGTGGTTAGAAAAACCGGTTAGAACTAACGGTGAATTGCTGAACTTGCCTCAGTTCAACAATTGGCGAATCGCATATAACCCGCAAGTTATCAAATAGCTAGATAGCATATCCAATATTTTGCAGACTAAATGATACTTGATTTTTTGAAACCTGTTGATTGTTTTTAGTCAGAAGTAGGTACAAGGCTCATTGAGGGGTATGGCGGAGCTTCGTAGCAAGTATCCGGTATCAGAAACCTTTAAGATACTAGATGGTTTGGACCTATACAGAACAGGCAGAACCATCGTGGCGTTGGTTGTTGTGAAAAGTGATTATGGGAAAGATTTAAGGCTCTACCGATGGCAAAACCGCCTCGACAAGAAAACAAACACCAAGGTCTGGAAGGTCGACCTAGCAAGATTCAGCGTCTCGAAATGGAACTGGGAAGAGATCGCTGAAAAAGTTCAACAACTCAAAGCCAAACACAACATACCATAACTCCAAGACCCTTGAACTGCTTTCCTATCCTCTAATAAACATCCCAAAAACCCATCTTTTATGATGCATTTTAGCTTACCGAATCCACAGAAACTAGCTAATGGAACACCTCTTTTCTCACGTACTTGTTCGGTTTTGTTCTCACTTCCAAGTAGAAGGTTTTTATTTTCTCCTGCTTTTGGCTTAGGTCTCCTATCTGTTTCAACTGTTTTTTCGGTGTTGGTTTGGGGTGGTCTCTGAGGAGGTGTAGGATGTATCCGTATTCCACGGAAATGTGGAGGGGCTTCTTAAGCGGGAGGGTGTGGTTAAGCTCCGTTTGGGTGAACGCAAGGTCTACCGGGACGGCATCTCTCAGGACTTCAAACCGGAAGCATGGGCCACCACATACCTAGCCTTCCCATTCCAACCCACAGCCTGGAGGAACAGCACCCGCTTCCTCTTCCTCAAATTCTTCATGAACCCCCCTGAGCTGTGGCTAGGCCAGTCTTCCCTCCAGAACCTAACAGACACTCCTCTCTACAGGTTCTTCAAGCATCTGAAACCGGACGGTGAAAAGCCCCTAGCAAACAGCCTCTGGAAGCTCAAAATCCCCGGCCAACGCCTATCACTCAAGTTCACTGGGATCAGTGAGGTCATATTTGAAAAGAGGCAGCCAGCCGAAAATGACGAGTTTTGACAGGATTTGACAGGAAATAATGACGTCATATACGTGACCTTGGGAGAAAATTGATCATTTTTGATTAGTTTTGATTAGTTTTGAGGTTTTGAAAGGTTTTGGAGAACCTAAAATGGCAGGATCTTCCAGCTGTTCCCGAACGCGGATACGCTGGGGTTTGAAGTTTTTTGAAGGATCTTGAAGGGTTTTAGAAGCTGTTTTTCAACGTGATTCGAGGTCCTTCCTCGCAGTTAACCAGTTTCTTGGAATTGTTTATTCAAGGGTTTTAATCCGACATATGTGCGGTACCTATTGCAGATAGGAAGACCTTTCTCAACTGTTTCATCCGTTAATATCGCACAAATATGGGCTTCCCCGTTGAGGGAAATATGACAACTAATTTTTCGTTTTTCAGAATTTTTATTGCTAGAATTGGTTCCACAATTTGCAAGACATGTACTTAAAAATTGAACTTGTCCTGTTAAGGAAGGGGTTTAGGTAACAATTTACTAGTAAATTTTTATTCGGTGGTGGCATGTCAGGATGTCGAACTCGTCTGGATTCGTATCGAAAAGAAAGACCAATATCTCAACTTTTACTCAATAGCTGGCTATCTAACCATTCGCCTTTTCATGTCCCACATCCGTCTTCTTATGTAGAACTGCCTTCTCCATGTCCAATCCATGCCATTTGACCGTATATCCTAAAGCTTCAATTAGGTCTGAGTTCCTCACACCTTCCGCCTCGATGAGCTGTACTGCTTTAGACAATGTTTTCTCCTGTAACATAGATAGCTTCAAACCTATCTTGGCCAGCTTTGCTTCACTGATCAAAGTGTCTCCTATCAACCTGTAACCAAGGGTATTCCTGTCCGCCAGAACCCTTTTGACTGCTTCCTCGGATACTCCGAGTCTGCCCGCTATCCCTGCGATCTCCACAACGTCTCCTTCCAGCTTTATCTCCCTGCCCTTTAGTGTTGCAATCTGTCCGGTTAGATGCCTCTCCTCAAATTCTCTCAGAAAGTCTACAACTGGCCTTAGGGGGACATCCCGTTTGTAATAGATTATTTTTCCCTTCACCCGCCTCAGCTTTGAGCATGCCAAGCTCTCATCCACCGCGATGATCAGGTCAACCCCGCTCAGTTGCTGCAGCTTCTGAACCTTCCTCTCCAAGTATTCCTGAGTCCAGAAGCCAACGATCTCCAGGTAAACCTTGGCGCTGTCCTTCTGGAGGCTGAAGTCGGGGATAAAGACGTGGGTTCCGGCGGTTAAGGGTTCAGGTTCACGGGCAAGCTTCCAACCAAAACCCAAGGACTGAAAGTTCTTGGAAAACCTTTCCTCAACTGAGCTGTCGAAGGCACCCTCCGAGGAAGGCTCGGGTGGAGCATGCTTCAGCAGATATCCGACTTCGTTGGAGCGTAGCTCAAGCTGCAGAACCCTCCCGCCGCCACCAGCGCTATCTCCGCCTTTAACTATGCTTGCCTTGATCTTCCAGCCTTCAGCCTCGACAATTTCAGGGAGGAGCTTTGCGAGGGATGTGCCGTATCTCTCCGTCAGCTTGAAGAGTGATAGAGGGCCATCTACAGCCACCCAGAAGCCTTCAGGCTTAGCCTCAGCCGAGTACATCAATCCCAAGTACTTGATCTTTCGGAAGATGCGCTGCCAGTTGCCTTTGACCGTGAACTCTAGGTGTGTGGATTTGAATAGGAGTGTTTGGGTTAGGGATAGATTGTACTGCCTCAACAGGTCCTCCGGGTTGATGGGTTTAAACTCTTTCAGGATCAGTTGGTCTTCAAGGTCGCCGTAGAGGGACTCCTCAACCTCATCGACTGAAACACCGAGGCTGTCAGCAACTCTGCTTAAGATTTCAGCCCGGTCCTCTTGGGAGGCTACCACCCTATATTTGTTGGCTTCCTGGAATGTGAGCTTCCTAACGTTCTGAGAGTCTAGGCTGCTCTTGGCTTCGAATATACATCTCCTCTCCAGCAGGGTTGCTAAGCCTCTTATGAATCTGTAGTCGAAGCCGACCTCCTCATACTGCTCAACTTCATCTGAGATTCCGCCCTTCCTTTTTCCGATGTTCTTCTGAAAGAGGTCTATGAGGGTTTTGGCGGCTTCTAAGTTGGCTTCGTCCATGCCTGCGTAGACCGGGTTAACGAAGCCTCTGCGGACGCGTGCTACGAGAAGGGGGGAGGGCAGCATCGGTTTCTCACTCACTTTCTCACGCGTATATCTTTCTCATCCTGTCTTCTTATCCTGCGTTGGCTTATCTTGGTTTCAGCCGTCTCCCTAGAAACAATCTCAATCAGTCTAGCCTTTTTGTCTTCCTTCTTCCTCAGTATTCTTCCTAGGCGTTGGATGAACTCTCTTCTGCTTCCGGTTCCGCTCAGGATGATGGCCATTGTGGCGTCGGGGATATCTATGCCTTCATCCAGAACCTTGGAGGTAATTATGGTTCTGTAGTTTCCTGTTTTGAAGTTGTGGAGAATTTCTGAACGTTCCTCCTTAACAGTTTTATGGGTTATGGCGGGTATGAGGAGCTCCCTGGAGATTCGGTATACAAGCTGGTTGTGCTGGGTGAATGTCAGGACACGTTCAGAGGGGTTCTCGGAGAGGATCTTCTTGAGGGTGTCGATTTTGGCTTGGGCGTTTAAGGCTATCTCTAAAGCCCTGTTCCTGGCCAGCAGTGCTTTCCTCGCATTTCTATCCCTTCCTGTTCTCATTATGAAATGCTGGAAATCTGTTGGGCTCCTCAAGGTTATGTTGTTGCTTTTCAGGTAGTCTGTGAAAACTTTGTAGAGCCGGTCGTATTCTTCCTGTTCCCGTGGCGTCAGCTCCACGAAAACCTTGTGCAGCGTGTAGGTGGAGAGGTGTTTTCCGGCTAGGGCTTCGGGTGGAAGCTCGTAAACCTTTCCGCCTACCAGGCGGGGCAGCTCCATGTGGTATCCGTCTGGACGCTCGTAGGTGGCGGTTAATCCCATCCTCATGGGTGAGGCGAACATCTCCGCGATCTGGCTGTAGCCTTGCGCTGGAAGGTGGTGGACCTCGTCGAAGACTATGAGGGGGAACCGGTTTCCAAGCTCCTCAATACGTAGGTAGGCTGAGTCGTAGGTTGAAACCGTTAAAGGTTTAAGGGTATTCTCTCCGCCGCCGTATACCCCGACCTCCACTTTGAACTCCTTAGTCAGCCTTACACGCCACTGCTCAACCAGATCCAAGGTTGGAACTACCACTATGGCTGGGATGTTGGCCTCTGAGATGGCCTTCAAGGCTATGACCGTTTTGCCTGCACCCGTGGGCAGCACGATGACACCCCTCCTACCTGCTTTACACCACGAGTTGAGGGCCTCCTGCTGGTAGTTCCTAAGCCTCACGCTGCATCTCAACTCGGGGCATGGGGGAGGGTTTAGAACATGATCATCGAACTGTATCTCACTGCGGTTCAGGTAGTCCACAATATCCTTGTAGTAGAGGGCCATAGCCCTGAAGGCTTTAACCCTAGGATCCCAGCTGCTGTAAGGAACTTTTATATCACCCCTAATCAGCACCGTTCCTCTGTCATAGTTCAACGCAGCGTACATATGCAACCAACCAACTGCTTGAAGCCCTTAACATTATGGGGAGTTGAAACATTTATTTATACAGAGAGCGTTGAAATCAGCTCATCTAGTTAGATTAGACCTGTCTAACGCTGTGCATCAAAAACAGAGAATAAATAATCATTATCCGGCTCTTCTAGATCGAGGAAGGGATTTAGCCACCAATTTACTAGTAAAAATCAATTCTACTAATTATGATGGACTGGCCGGGGCTCATACCCAAAAAGGGTTCAAGTCTCAAACTATCAGTATCAATCTATGCTTCCGACTGCAAACGGGGTGAGGTCAGCGGGTGAAATTTTGGCCTTCCGGTTCGTGGAGATCCCACGGATCAGTCTTATTGCTTTCTACAGACATATTTTCAGCCAAGGCGGTGTAGAAACGTTGTCCAGTGGCCTCGACGATCTATACAGGAAGGGATACAGGCTCTATAAGAAGAGAAGATATGGGGAGGCCGCTGACCTTCTTCGAAAGGCGTTAGAGCTGGATCAAGAAGACGTTGACACTAGGATAGCGCTGGCTGGATGCCTCCAAGGTATGGGGCGACATACGGAGGCTGCGGAAATGATGAAGGAAACAGTCTATCTTGACCCTGCTGACCCTTTAATCCGTTACAACTTGGCTTATTTCCTTGCCTGTATGGGTAGGATTTCTGAGGCAAGGGAGGAGGCGGCAAGATGCCTCCAATGCGAATGCACACAGGAGTTAAGGGAGAAGGCGAGAAGGCTCACCGCAGTCTTGGGTGAGCTGAAACCTGATGAGGGGCTGCCATTCGAGAAAGAGGTAAGATGCTATGAGCTTTTTAAGGAGGCTCAACGCCTCCTCTACGGCCAACGATACAGGGAGGCAATTAGGATATACGAGCAGATTTTGGAGTTGAAACCGAGCCATGCCGCATCAATCAACAATATCGGCCTCTGCCAACTATCCCTCGGCGACAGCCGAGAAGCGTTAAACATTTTCAGAAGGGCCGCTCAGCTTGACAGGTATGACGCGCTCTCCCTCATGAACATAGCCAACATCCTCCAAAAGCAAGGCGACAACAAACAGGCTGAAGAGCACATCCAGAAAGCGCTGAAGCTGGTGACACCGACCATCACCTTCAGAGACCTCCTCAGAATAGCAATACTTCTGATCGAGATGAGGCGGTACGGTGAGGGGGAGAAGTTCCTCAGAGAGTCTTTGAAAAAGAGGGATGGCGACATCCAGCTGACATTCCTCCTCGGAGTAACAATGGCAAGGCAGGGGGAGTTCAAGGAGGCCTTGGAAGCCTGGAAAAAGATCGCGGACAGATGCCAAGAAGCAAGGCAGTATATGGAAAGAGCAGAAGCGGTGATAAGGGGAGAGACTGCCCTAGAGCAGACCAGTTTTAAACCGAAGCTCGTAGCCAACACTACGGAGTGGGAGTAATTACTGAAAACTAGACTTCAAAACTCCATAACAGGTCTTCGCCATGATCTCTCCTAGCCAGACAAAATGGGAAACGCTTTTTGTAGTCTGGCTGCTAGGATGTCTTGGAGTGGCTGAGGCCCATGCGTAGCTTGATCCATATGAGACCCTTAACCAACTCACTACTCTATTTTTGAGGTGCCCCGCTTCAGGTCCCTCAGCCTGACCAGCCCCTCTAAACGTCAGGGTTCTCAAGCACCTGAGCCAGCTCGATGGCGGTCAAGACCTTCTGCTCCCGATGTCCCCTCTCCCCAACATATTTTGTGTCCCATACAGCGAGGTCGAAGCGTCCCTTCGTCCCCCTGTGGCCAGCAGCCCTCAGCAACCCCCTCCCTTCCTATAGTGCCCGTGGGGGACTGGGCCATAGCTGGTCAGGCTGATGGGTGGAGGGACGGAGGGGCTGTCGGCATATCTGAGGGAAGCAGCAGGAAGCCTCTATCTGTAAAGTTACTTTCACCAACCTCACTTGCTTAAATCCCTAAAACTGTTAAACATAACTTTTGAAGGAGGAAAAAGGAAGTTGCCTGACCCTGAGAAATGTTCAAACCCTTTCAACCCAAACTGCAAGAACACAGACATAAAGGTCTACATAGAGGTTGATGGAGTGGAGGAGGTTCCAATCTGTGGAAGCTGCTGGGATTTTCTGGCTGAAAACGCTGAATGGAACGGAGAGGGAATTAAGCTTATAGAAGATCCAACGTTAAACGTCTCTAAAATAAACGGTAACGGGAAGATAAACCCGCCCCTATTGAACGACCAGATAGACATAATGAAACCTAGCGTCACCGTCACAATGGAGCCACCCATCAAGCCTACATGAATGCACAGTATCTAACCAATCTCCAGCGAAGTTTTCCTGTAATCAAGTCCCAGTGGAGTGGAATACTTCAGCGGCTTCTACCAGTTCTGCAGCTGGGATCTTTATGTCAAGCATCTCTGCCCTTTCAAGGTTGAAAGTAATGTCAACAGCTTTTGGGTCAACGATAGGGATGGTGCCAGGATCACTTCCTCCGAGGATCTCTCCTCCAATGACACCTACATAAATTCCAGTCTTATAGCCAGAGACCCCTACCGCTACAAAGAAGCCATCCTCTGCATGAAATGACAGAAAGCCAAGTTCCGGGAGTTTACTGTTGTGCACTGTCCAGTCCACCACCTCCTGAGCTGGAACCACCTCACCGTTTTCAGCTCTCAGTTGATGATAGGTCATGGTGCCGATGAAATCTGCTTTCATCTGACACTCTGTAACATTCGCCTTCCACTCGTTGAAGGTTTTCATCTGAATAGGCCCGATTACCTGCAGCGGAGAGTCAGTCACCTTGTCCAAGTACCGTTCCCTGAATGCATCGACAACGAAGGTGGAGCTGGGACTGGAATCAGCTAGGAGCACAATTTTAGAGGCATCAGGACAGATTCTCTTACCGAAAGAAAAGGCATCATAGTATGGTAAACGCTCTAAAGCTCCTGTGATGACCCCTCCGGGTTGCTCTAAACTCTCAATAGGATCATAGATCGCTGGATCTACATTGATGCCAGAGAAAACAAATGGCAGTTCCCCCTCCGGATGCCTTTGCGTATATTCAACAGCAACATATCTGAGAGCATTATCATCGTTGACAAACACAATAGCTGGCTTGAACTCATCTATCAGGTCAAGGGCAACCGCGGCGCGCCGCTCGATCTGTTCCTGCGTGGTATAGGTAATCTTAGTGTCCATATAGAATGTTTTCAACTCATAATCTTGACCTTCTACGAATCCAACTCGGCTAAGCCCCTCCACAACCCCTCTCTGAACATCTTGATTCCATTCCCACCCTTCCTGATAGGAGTGAATTATAAGAACCCGGAGTTCAGGAACATGTGCTGAAGCGAGGTAAGTCAGCTTCCCTGCGAAGCTTGGATCGACTTGATATCTAGCCACACGCTCCCACTGAAAAGCCCCCTTATCCTCCCTCACAGACCAAAAATCATAGTTCCCAAACTTTCTGTCCCCTGCCTCATTGAGCCCCAGCCAACCTGTAGCTCCATAGTAGGATTCAGCTGTTTGCGGCAGGGCTTTCTTCAAAGCATCGTAGTTATCTGTTCCTGCAGCAAGGTATGCTTGAGCTACCGCCCAAAAGGTATCATATGCAGTTAAAGCGTAAACATCTGGATCTCGCCCTATCTTCTCTCGAATCCGCTCCTTAATGAGTTCATACTTCTCTGTTTCTCCCTCCCCGTAGAGTGGGTTCTTGAAGCTGGTTTTCACTGCAAACTGTGCTGCCTGCTTATTGTTGACCAGTTCTTTGAGCTGTGCGGTGCCGTCGCTGCCATACCATTTCACCGTGGAGAGAAGGGAGTTGCTCTGCGCTGCTTGAATGAAAATGGGCACTGCTTCGCTGAAAGCTATGAGGTATACAGCTACCGCGTCGGCGCCATACTGTACTGCCGCTTGACTTACCTTCGAGTTCAGGGAGTCTAGCTCTGCGCTGAAATCTTCAGCGCCTGGGCTGTACCTCACGCCGTCAACCATTTTGCCGCCGAGCTTCTCGAAGCTGCTTTTCGTGGCGTCCGAGAGGTCGTCTCCCCACACGTCACCCCTCCACAGGGGTATAACCACCCTGACCCCTTCATCCCACATCAGCCTAGCCACAGCTTCAGCTTGATGAGTATCATCAGGACAGAACCGAAACAAGTTATCTTCAGCGATAGCTAGCGAAGGGGCAGTGCATTCGTGGCTGACCAATAGGATGTGGTTTTCCTCGGCATATGCTTTAACGGCTTTAACCTCGGCGCTGGTCTGAGGGCCGATGACAACTCTCACACCGTTTCCTGCTAAGCTCTTCAGCTTTTCAAGAGCAACCTCTGGATCTGTCTCCGTGTCTTCAACAACAAGGCTCACACTTGTCTCGGAACCGATACTGGAAAAAAACGTATTTACATCTTCAACTGCAACCTCAAATGCAGCCTCACCGGCTTCTCCAAAAGAAGACATTTCTCCAGTGAGGCATAGGAGGACACCGAATCTTGCCTCTTTCGGAGGGGTCGCAGTCCAAGTCCAGCCCACCGCTGCAAATACAGCTAGAACAAGGATCACAATGATTAAGACAGCATTGACCTTCGAAATTGCAAATAACCTCCCTTTTTCAATCTCCTTATTCTGATCCTGAAAGCAGATAAGCCTTATTCATAACTTCGAAGAATTAAAGAACTGAATATAACAGTTAAGCGAAGGGAATACAATAAAATTAAAAAGCATTTTAATCAGACCTAGTGGACGTGTTTAGTTTATAGTGAAGGCGAAGTTTCAGGCCATAATTCTTCTCGCAGTTATTGTTGTGGCTGGTGCAACATTTTATCTGGTTACCCAACCTCCGCCCCGTTCCCAAGAGGTTAAGA
>Ga0265594_1001799_pt1 | contig 16115 bp, 17 predicted proteins | sample saktaG_11_FD_190147 | JGI IMG/M metagenome (GOLD analysis project Ga0265594, IMG submission 190147) | Saline water microbial communities from Sakinaw Lake, British Columbia, Canada - sak_2011_5_24_80m | ecosystem: Environmental > Aquatic > Non-marine Saline and Alkaline > Saline ... | reverse complement strand
CCAAAAGGGAAAAAAAGGATCAGGATTCGTCTCCATCAAGGAATGGCTTCAACCCCGCCGAGTCGCTCATCGAAACACTCGACATCATCGGGTAGCCCTGTATAAGTTTAAGTTAAACCACAAAGTTGGTAAGGTATGAGATACAACGTAGACAACACGGACAGGCTTAAAAAATTCATAGCGGTAGTGAGAGACAAGCCCATACCGACGGGATCTGCGTCCGTGGACTGGCTGAAAGCCAATAACTTCAAGGACAGGCGGGACGCCCAGTTCCTCGATATACTGGAGCTGCTCGACTTCGTGGACGCCGGCAGGAAACCCAACCAGAACTGGGTGGCCTTCCAGGACAAGTCGAAGACATCCAGCGTGATGACGAAGATCCTCCGGGAGAGGTACTCTTTCATGTTCCAGAGGTATCCTGACGCGTCCAACCAGTCTGAGGAAAATCTGCAGCAAGTATTCGTGGACAGAAAGTTTGGTAAAGAGGAAGCGGGCCGCGCCGTCAAGACGTTCAAGACGCTGCTCCAGTTCGCCGGGTGGATGTGAGACCCGATATAGGCCCGGTTCATGGCTCCAATCCCACCGGGTCTTCATAGCATTCCAAACTTATTGCTGAGTTTCAGCTACCAAGTGCGCGTGCATATCAGGTTTCGAATACATACTCGCCACTCCAGATGGACTCTTGGTGTTTAAAAACGCAGATAGCGGTGGGTGGTGCCTGTGGTGCGGGGGGTGGGGTTCGAACTCTCCTTCTTGGGGAGATATCACCTGCATATTCTTTTTCATGTTTTCTGGTAGATGAATTCGATGACGTGTTCTTCTCCGAACTCTTCAGAGACATGGGTATCGCGGTTGAATCTCACAAGCGAGAAACCAAGAGGCTGGAAAACGCTCTCTATCTCCTCCACCGTGTAGGCTCGTGAATACATGTCCTGACCCAGGATGTTCACGAAGACATCGGAATCAGGATCATCGGATATACCTGCTGGTTCGTTCAATGAAAGATAGAACAATCCCCCCTCAACGAGTGCTGAATGGATTCGGGAAGCAGTTTCTTTGAACAAGTCTGGCGGTAAAAGTAACATCGAGAAACACGAAACGACTCCGTCGAAAGCGTCCCTATACGTTATCTCGTTCATCGAAAGCCGAACAAATGAAGCCTCTGGTACATTCTTAGAGGCTACCTTAACCATATCCTCGGAGAGGTCAACACCTAACACATCGAACCCTCTCTCAACTAGACTCCTTGCATAGGGAAGACCCGTTCCACAACCAAGGTCAAGTACCTTTCCTTTCTCGGGGAGCTTTCCTGTGAACAGAGTGAAAACATCACTGATCGGTGTCTCTGATCTGTCGTCATATTTCTCTGCGATGCTATTCCAAGCTCGTTTATTCAGATCGAGTAGGTCCTTCATAGTCTCACTGTAAGTAAGGTATCAATTTAAAGAGTTAATTTATATTCCATTATAAAATTCAGAATAATTTACTAATTCATATGGGCTCAGGTCAAACCCCATGGGGGGGACGCGGTTAAGCCGAAACCAAGCCCTTTTCATGAAAATAAGCCCCATAACAGCCCAGATCCACTCCTGATCAGTGCAAAAAAGCGGCATGGTAACAGCTTTTCAGCGCAGAAACGCAAGCCAAATTTTTTTTTCTGCATATAGTAGGTTACCTACTATATCTAACGTAGACGATTTTTCTAAATAATTCATGTAATAATTATACTGTACTCTTAGGTCTCCTTTTCCACAGATTACATGTTACTTGATACAGACAGAAATATCTGGTGCGGGGGGTGGGGTTCGAACCCACGGAGGACTTGTCCATCAGGTCCTAAGCCTGACCCCTTTGGCCACTCGGGAACCCCCGCGCGCACCAATACATCCACGGAAACCAGATTAAAACCTTACCGGGGCTACACAAGGTAGAAACAGGTCTGCCTCCCATCGATGAGCCGGCACCCATCCACCGTATAGACCACGTCCTGCTCCAACGCGCACCTGAAGCCCTCGCCGCCCCGCTCCGGCAGAGGCCCCTCCACAGACAGCTCCATCGTGAACGCGTAATTATTCTCCAGAGCCACGTCGCCCCGCCCCTCGTTCCACTCCTGCTCCCACGGCAACCCAATCAGAGGTCCCGGCTCGTGAAGCAGGCGTCCAAGGCTGTGACTGTAGACCTTGGGGCTGGGGAGCCCCTCCTCTCTCGCCTTAGCCAAGATGTTGGCGAGCATCTGGTTACCCGTGAGGCCTCTCCTGAACTCCCCCATGAAGCAGTCCTGCAGCCGGTTTCCCTCCGCCATAAGCCTCCTAGCCCCATCGGGGGCGTCCGTCTCCCCCGGCATAAGGATGTACGCCCACTCCTGGTGGTCCGTGATGAGCCCAAGGTACCTTATCCCCACGTCGCATCGGACGAAGTCGCCGGCCCGAATCACTTCGTCCCCTTCACCGTGCAGCTCCCTCGCCGCCTCGCTGCGCACGACTGTGAAGAAGGGGTTGAACGCCACCGACAGCCCCAGGTCGGCGCACCGCTGCCAGTAGCACCACACCAGATCCGGAATGGTGGTCACCCCCGGGACGATGGTCTTACCGCTGTAGCACTCCGCGATCAACGCATGGGCCACCTTAACCACGTGCTCGTAGAGCCCCACCTCGCTGTCCGTAAGCGTCGCCAGCCACCGAGTCGCGCACGCCTCGGCCGAGACCAGCCTATCCACGTACCTCCTGGGCAGAGCCTCCACCAGCTGGTTGTACAGGTTGTGGGTGAGCCCGCCGGCGGCCCACTGGATAGAGCCCGTGTTGATCCCTATGCGCATCGGGTCCCTCTCCTCCACGATGCCTCTGAGAAGCGTCCACTGCTCCCTGTGGTGCCTCCTCCCCGGCCACGGCTTATCGTACAGGTCCTTGGTGTCGGTGAAGGAAAGGTTGATACGCTCCACGCCCAGCTCCGGCCCCCCGTCGTAGAAGACCAGCATCTGGAGTATGGGGCACCACGTGTCCATAGGTATCATGGTCTCATAAACCGGGTCCAGGTCATCCTCCTGGCAGATGATCAGCCACATGTCGAGACCCGCCTCCCTCATGGCGACGGGAAGCACCTCTTCAAGCCTCTCGGCGAGCACCCGGTCTACTATCTCGGACCGCTCACGCATGGGCAGAACCCTGGGGAAACCCTGTGACACTCGTTCACGTCTAGCCATGAATGTAAACCCGTCGACCCACGAGAATAGTTTAACGGTCTACACCAACAGGCATAGGACAGACAGGTGAGCTACTTCTTTTCCTCCGTCTCCTCGGACTCGGCTCTCTCCCTGAGCTTCTCCTCGATGACCGCCAGGACCTCGTTCATATCAACGGGCTTCAGAAGGTAGGAGTCCGCGCCGAGGCTCAGGCTCTCCGCGGCGTTCTCCAGGGAAGGGAAACCCGTCAGCATCACCTTGACCGCCCCCGGCTGCAGCAGGTTGGCCTTCCTCAACAGATCCATCCCAGTGATGTCCGGCAGCCTGTAGTCGAATACCACCACGTCGTAGAGGTTCTCGCTGAGCTTCGCCTCGGCCTCCCCGCCGTTACCAGCCGAGTCGACTGAATAGCCGAATCTCTCGAGGAACAGGGTGAACGTCCTCACGATGTCCTCTTCGTCGTCGATGAGAAGAACCCCGGGTCTAGCCTCGTCCATGTCTCTGCTCCCCGAAATATTACCTGTATTGAAGACGGTTTCACCTATATCTTCTTTGCCGGGGGATAACGTCCCCATGTTCTCCCCGTCTCTTCGCCGTGTATACCTACACATTTATTATTCACACGTAAACCCTGAACCGCGTATGAGCGAGAGAGAAGAGGACCCCCTGAGGACCACGCCGGCGCTCATGGCGACCGGGTTCACGATGATGTTCAGCGACAGCCTCAACAACAGGTTCAACAACCTCCTCGTCGCCGCGTCGGGCGCCACCGTGAACCAGATGGGGTTCCTCCAGGGCGCCAAGAGCCTAAGCGGCAACCTCTTCCAGCTCGTGTTCGGCAGGCTAGCGGACAGGTACGGCAAGAAACGTTTCATCGCCGCCGGCCGCATCCTGAACGCGGGGGCCATCACCGCCCTCTTACTGTTCGACGCACCGGAACCGTTGATATGGCTCGTTATCCTGAGCAGCTTCTTCAACAGCATGGCTCTACCCACCTGGAGCAGCCTCGTAGGCGACTACACCACCGAGCGGACCCGCGGGCAGACCATCGGGTTCATCAACAGCGTCAGCCAGCTCGGCGGCTTCGTGGCCATGATCGTGGCTTTCGCGATAAGCGTCAGAGACCCGGGGGAGACGACCCCGGCGAGCTTCGCGGTGGTCCTCGCCGTCGCCGCCGCGGCTAGCCTGCTGAGCGGAGCCGTCGTGCTGTTCACCGAAGAGAAGCCTGCGAGCCTAGTCAGCAGGAAGATCGAGCTGGACCGCCTCGTCAAGGACCCCCGGCTCACCCGCTACCTGGCCCTCAACTTCATGTACGGGATGGGGATGAGCTTCGCATGGCCCCTGTTCCCCATGGTCATCACCCACAGGCTTCACATGAAGGTCTGGCAGATAAGCACGTTCAACATCGCGAGCAACCTCGTCAACACCCTGACGCAGAGGAGGCTGGGCTCCGTCATGGACAGGATAGGGAGGAAGCCGATCATCGTCCTCAGCCGCGTCTCCATGGCCGTCGCGCCCGTAGCCTACGCGTTCGCGACGGACTGGTGGCACATAACCGTCGCCGAGCTGTTCCTAGGCCTCGGCATGGCGGCTTGGATGATCAGCGAGTCCACCTACGTAATCGACCTCGCGCCAAGCGACCTACGCGCCACCTACCTGGCCAGCAGCACCGCCGCCTTCGGGATCGCGAGCTTCATAGGGAGCAACTTGGGCGGATACATCATCGAATCCTACTTCAACGGCCTCGAGGGGCTAAGCGTGGGGCTGTTCATCTCGGCGGCTCTCAGGGTTGTCTTCGGGCTGGCGTACCTCACGGCGTACGAGTCCGTCGGCAAGGGTGAGTAAGAGTAAAAAACTGAGCCGCGTATTCAGGTAGCGGTGAAGGTTATGGATGTTAAATGGCTTGGACACGCCTCGTGGAAGATAAAGACGGGCGGCAAGGTTATCTACATCGACCCCTACGAGGGCGAGTACGACGAGACCGCCGACCTGATCCTTTGCACCCACCACCACGACGACCACTGCAAGGTGGACAAGATAAAGAAGGTGAAGAGCGACAACACCGTGATAGTGGCTCCACCCGAGTGCGGCAAGAAGATAGGCTCACCCGTGAAGAGCCTGAAGCCAGGAGAGTCAGCGTCCATTGGGGACGTGACGGTGGAGGCGGTGGAGGCATACAACTACAAGCGGTTCAGGAGCCCCGGGACGCCTTTCCACCCCAAGGGGATAGGCGTCGGGTACCTGGTGAAGGCAGAGGGCAAGACCGTCTACCACGCCGGGGACACCGACTTCATCGATGAGATGAAGAAACTGAAGGGAATAGACCTGCTCCTCATCCCAAGCGGGGGAACGTACACCATGGACAACCCGGAGGCCGCCGAGGCGACCATCGCGATGAACCCCGCCAAGGCGGTGCCCATGCACATATGGGACACCGACCCGTCGGAGTACAAGAAGATGGTCGAGGCGGGCTGCGACACCGAGGTCAAGGTGATGAAGCCCGGCGAGGTCATCACCCTCTAGCCACCCTTTTTTTACGCCCTCACGACGAGAACCCTGTATACTCCTCGAATATTCTTCGCATGACCACCCTGTAGGCTGGGTAGTACGCCTCGCGGTAGGCGGCGGAGTGGTGACGCGGCTCCGGACCCTTCTCCTCGAGGCTCCTGTCGTACAGACGGATCGTTTCATCGTCGAAGTCTAGGTCTTGCTCCGCCGCGGCTTCCTTGAACATCCCCCAAAGCGAGACGAACTCGGTGGGGTCACCCTCATATTCAGCTGACTCCAACATGGCCCTGTACAGGGTCCTGAGGTCTCCCCCCTGCCTAAGGTATGGCCTCAGGTTCACCCTCACGAACCTCCCGTCAACCGAGACGGGCTCAACCAGAGGCTCTTCAAGATGATCCAACAGGTCTACTCTCTCCGCCTCCTCCTTGAGCCTCTCCCAGGCCTTCTCGCCCATGATGTGGGCGACCCCGAACACTCCCTGGTACAGCAGCTTGTATACGTCCCTCACCTCCATGCGGGGGCGCCTCCGCAGGTGTTCAATCAGGAACGCCCTGAAGCTCTCCTCATCCATATCATGCTACCCCATGTACCGGGCGTAGGCCTATGCTATCCTCCCTCGGGACCAGCCCGATGGCGTCTGTGGGGCAGGTCGAGACGCATAAGCCGCATCCGAAGCAGTTGGAGACGTCGTACAGCATCTCATCGTCTGTCATGCTTCTAGCCATGAAGACGCATCGGTCCACGCAGACGCCGCAGTTTATGCAGTTCGCCACGTCGTCCTGTGCGACGTACTTGGATGTAAGCACCTGGGTGGATATCCCAAAGCGCAGCAGCCCACCCAGCGTGTGGCAGCAGCAGGGGCAGCAACTGCAGATAACCGTCGGCCTGTCGTCACCATTCATGGTGTAAGCCATGTGGACCAGCCCCCCCTTGTGGCTCATCTCCAGAGCCTCGACGGCCTCCCCGAGGCTCACCTCATGGGGGTTGTATTCTTCGAACTCGAGAGCCTGATCGGCAGACCTGTCCAGGTTCAGACAGGTCCTCTGGGGAGAGTCACAGTTCCTGTACTCTGCTTTGCAGCCGCAGTCCTGCAAGATGATCTTTTCGGCATCTCTTAGAATCTCCTTCATCTCGCTGAGATCGTAGACCCGGTGATCGGCCTCGACCATTACGTTCACGGGGACCGTGACGGCTTTATCGAGGTCGTCCGCGATCTCTCTCAGCCTTTCTTCCGTATAGTCTCTGGGATACCTCTGCCCCATCATTGACGGCATGGTGGGACATCATCTATGGCTGGATTTAAGGCTTATAACCCTATTAATCGACTCGTTGTAGGGAAAATTCACGCTATCCGATAAAAATATAAATAAACCTTAGACGTTCATCATGATACTATCCTCATGGGTGAGAACAAGAGGGAGATTTGGTAAGAAGCAAGTTCATCACTGATTTTTCCCTTATGGACTCGCCATGGTGAATACGTGACAGGAGACGAATGCTAGAATGTCTGGATACGAACCCGTACGGGTGTCGACAGGAGTAGCCGGGCTTGACGACATGCTCGGAGGAGGTATGCCGGAGGAAGGCATACTACTGGTAAGCGGAGGCCCGGGCACGGGTAAGACGATACTGTCGCTACAGTACATAGTGTCCGCGGTGAGCAGGGGCGAGCCGTGCGTGTACGTCTCGCTTGAGGAGTCGATGAAGAAGAAGATCGAGTACTCCAAGGCGTTCGGCTGGGACCTCCAGAAGGCCATAGACGACGACATGCTGGATGTCCTCGACATTTACATGATCCCCCAGTCCCAGGGCTACGTGGACCTTTATGAGCGTTTACGGGGAAAGCTTCAGTTCACCCTCGAGAAGGAGATCGAGAACCTGGTGAACAGGATCGACGCCAAACACGTCCTCCTCGACCCCCTGACGAGCATACTGGTCCACGAGCAGAGGTCAGGCAAGAAGAGGTTCATAATAGGGCAGCTGTTCGACCAGATACGCCGGGTAGCCTGCTCCGCGGTGATAACCGTTGAGGGGCTTCCCAGGGACAACGAGTTCTACATGGAGCACTTCCTGGCAGACGGCGTGATCCTGCTTCAGAGAGAGGTTATCGATTTCAAGCTTATCAAGACGCTGATGATCGACAAGGTGCGTGGCATCGACTTCGACGAGCAGCCCCGAAGATACATAATAAACAGCAGAGGGTTCCAAGTCCTAAGCAAGGAGCCTGTACTAGTCTAGGACTTATTGCCGAGGAGGGTTTTCAAATGCTCCTTTTTCATCTGTATCCTTTCTATTCTAGCCATGCCCTCCTTTTTTCCAAGATAATTATTAAATGAACCCTTTGGAAGCAGCTCTAACTTGAGCGGCATGTATTTTAGGAATTCCTTTAACTCGCGCCAGTCTCTATCGAACTCCGTTAATTGGGAGTCAATCCTCCCATAAACTGCATCTTTCTCTATGGGCTGTGACAGTTCAAGGTACATCTTAATGTATTCCCTGGTTCCATCATGCTCTTTCCTCACAGTGAAATCTACGAAGGGTATCCTAGCATCCTTCAGCACTTTCAGTAGCTCCTCCTCGGCTATCCGGGTAAAATTATGGAGCACGATTAATCGATCCGACCTTGCGTGGTACTTAAAAACTGGTAGATCGGAGCTAAGCACGCTATCACCTATGGCCACACACTCAAGAATGTCGGGCATGATGTACCTTGTTAGCTCAGTGAGGTAAGGAGTGGCGATGAGCTGGTACCTTTTCTTTGGCTCCACGCCTTCAAGGTTTACTACATCAACATCAGCGGTTATAATGGGTTCACTGTTACTCAGCTGCTCTTTCTCAGGGATGAACTCCGAGTATATTACACGCCAGTCGAAGATGAAGCCCCCGGGGTGCTCAATTGACCCTACCGTGGATGAGAGAGTTTCAGTTGACCCAAATGTTGTCCTTGGGTAGCAGCCAGTGATCTTCTTTATCTCGTCCTTGAAGACACCAGCTGACACGTCTTGGGTCATGAAGCCCTTTAATTTGAAAGGCTCACCGATGCGTGGATAGACTTCGTCCAGCAGCGTTGTAACCGTCATGTAGGCTATGTCAATTGTTTTATAGTTTTTAACGAAAAAATCCATTTTTTCTTGGAATGGCAAGTTATGGTCAACACACTGTTTCACGAACGCAACATTGTTTTTCATACCTATCTCAGTGAATAGAGCCGCTATCTGAGCCCCACCCGGGGTATTAGCGTAGACAGAGTCACCTATCTCGAGTGTTACTCTCTCGCCATCGTGGCTAGTAATTAGAAGAGAAGCCAGAGCAGTCTTCTTTAGGTTATCCAGTAAAGCGGCTTTAGGAAGTAGAAATTTCTTGGGCTTCCCCATCGTCCCGCTAGTAATGGAGGCAACGTATTCATTCATGTTGAAAAGGAAGTGGCTGTCCATCGGAGACTCATAGTATTTCTTATACAGTTCATAGCCTGTGAAAGGGATTTCCTTGATTTTCGAGGAACCGGTAATGTTCAACTCCTTTCCAAGTGTCAACCTTGAGATACGTTGCACCTTCTTTGAGACACGATCATCCATTTTCTGCTGGAATTTTTTTTCCTTTAAAAAACCAAGCGCGAACGGAGCAATTATGTCAACAGCCAGTTTTTTCCATGACTTCATTCTCACACACCCGTAGGATCATATCTCTGATATTTTATCAGCTAAAGTCTCAAACTTCGCGATATCAGACTCTATCTCATGTGTTTTAGGGTAATATAAAGCATATAGATACACATTACTACTTTTCAACAAAGATACTTTTGATAATAAAAACGTGTAAACCCTCTTCCATCCATGAGTATGAATAAGCGAAGACAGGTTGTATAATATTATTTGACAGCTAGTTTTTGTATCATTGGTAAAAGTGATGATGTCTGTGACTAAAATATCCAAGTCATTAAGGTCATCATTGATGACCATCATGTGCTCTGTAAAAATATCGAATACAGATCTTCCACTCTGTATCATTCTCACCACATAAAAGTGCTCTTGGCTCACATTCACTGTAGCTAGGTCTGAGGGAGAGATGAGATCATATGTTGTTATCAATACGGTCTTGATGGACTTTTCAGAGTTATCATGGATCTTGTTAGTTATCCACTGGATCTCAGCATTTCTAATCCCAGGCTTGGAGTTGACTAAAACGAGTTTGTCACCAGGCTCGGTGATATATTTAGAGGGAAGACCAGAAATTAGGAAACGACGAAGATCATCGATTAAAAATGAGAATCTAGGGTACGTGGTTCCTATTAAAAGGACGATCTTACCGAAAATGGCGAAGATCTCCACATACATTTTATCAATCAACTCGAAGGCTCCACCTATGTTCGTAAGTGATAGAATGGCCCAGCCGACAATGAAGAGATCGAGCGACGCCGTGAAATTGACTCGGATATACAGAAGGCTTATGCATATGAAAATATACGGGATTTGCGCAATTAATTGGCCCATAGAATATGTTTGTACGGTGAAGTAGAGGATTACTATGATCAGAGGCACCATTAAAGATACTAAAAGCAGCATTTTTGCCCTATTGATCAGCTCTCCTATCCCTGTTATTATTAAAGTAAACCCGGTTAAAAGAAACATGAAAGGAATTAATTCAATGTCGAGTGCAGTTATTTTCAAATAGAGAAACCCTGTGCGAATTAAGATGTTAACTCCATACAGTAGAAATCCGACGCCCCATAGAAGGTAGAAACGCCTCTGTGTTTTTCTGTAAATTGAATATAATAGAGGAAAGAAGCTCAGTGTGAACAACCCATTTAGCAGTCTCATTGTGGTTACCACTAGGTCGTTCATGGTTTCATGCTTCGCTCAATATTGAATCTCACAGTATATAATATTTAATATTACTTAACAAAATAAAAAATACATGATTCTAATAATTACTAAATTGTAGCTAAATGAAATAAAGATATAGTAATAATATAGAATACAGCATTTGATTAGACATATAAGATTGTGATTTTCATTATAAACATTAAAAAAGTATGTTTAACAAATTCATACATTAGTATATGGAAATGATGGTAGCATCACAATGAAGGAAACTCATCTCACCTTGACTTCACCTACACAGGATGCCGATCGAGTGATCTATACAACGATTGCAACTCTTCCAGAAGCTGCTACAGTCGCCCGCCTCAAATGTTTACCTTAGTAATGTAGACAGTGCCGTCTTTGGTGGCCACCCACCTCAACACATCTCCGTCACCCAGCTCAAGGAACCTGAACACACATGATGGGACCGTTGTTCTCCTCCTGTACCCCCTCACAGTTATGTGGGTCTCCTCCATACAGACTACGTCGTCGATGTCTATCTCAGGCATGGATAATATACATATACAGTATGTATATGGTTTGCTATGTGGCGGGGCTGAGAACAACCCAAACCAGCAGAGGAACGGCGTTTTTCCCCTACCTTTTTAAAAACCCAAGAACATCACTGGTGGTAAGAGGCGTTAAAGATGACTGGGAAAAACCCCTCTGAAAGGAAGGAGCTGATCCCCAAGGAGAGCTTCAGCGAGTGGTACGACAACGTCCTGCTTGAGGCTAAGATCGCCGACGACAGGTACCCCGTGAAGGGGTTCACCGTCTACACGGGGTGGGGGTTCAGCGTAGCTAAACGCATCATAGCGATGCTGGAGGAAGGGCTTGAAGCCAACGGCAACGAGCCGATGCAGTTCCCAGTCGTCATACCGGAGGACTCGTTCAAGAAAGAGGAGGACCACATCGAAGGCTTCGCCGGAGAGGTCTTCTGGATCACCCACGCAGGCGAGAACGAGCTGGACCGCCGCCTCCTACTGAGGCCGACCAGCGAGACGGCCATCTACCCCATGTTCAAGCTGTGGCTCAGGAGCCACCAGGACCTGCCAATAAAGATGCATCAGACCTGCAACGTCTACAGGTACGAGACCAAGGCCACCCGCCCCCTCTACCGTGGACGCGAGTTCCTGTGGAACGAGGGCCACACGGCCCACGTGAGCTACGAGGACGCCGAGGAGGAGGTCAAGGCTGCAGCCAAGATCTACCGGAGCGTCTACGACAGGCTCGGCCTCAGCTACATCACGCTGAAACGACCTGACTTCGACAAGTTCGCGGGAGCCGACTACAGCATCGCGTTCGACACGTGGAACCCGGACGGCAAGGTCAACCAGATAGGCACGGTGCACCATCTGGGCCACAACTTCGCCAAGGCGTTCGAACTCACATACGAGGACGCGAACGGAGAGCAGGCTTACGCCACGACGACGTGCTACGGCATGGGCTTCGGCCGCACCCTGGCGGCCGTGATAGCCCACCACGGCGACGACCACGGCCTCGTGCTGCCCCCCGCCGTCGCCCCCAGGCAGGTTGTGATTATACCCATCCTGTTCAAGGGAAAGAAGGAGCAGACAACCTCGTACGCCGAGGAGCTATATGGCAGGCTCACGGACGCAGGCGTCAGGGCCGTGCTGGACGACGACCCCCGGTTCAACCCGGGAGACAAGTACTACAGGTGGGAGATGTACGGCGTCCCGCTGCGGCTGGAGGTGGGGCCCAGGGAGGCCAAGGACAGGAAAGCCACCCTGGTGCGCAGAGACACCTTCGAGAAGACCCTCGTGCATGAGTCAGAGCTAGTCGAGAAGGTGCATGAGCTGTTCGACGCCATATTCATGAACCTCAGGGACAAGGACAAGGCCAAGCTCGAGAGCCTCATCGTGGACGCCTACGACATGGACCAGCTCAGGGTCTACATGGAGTCACGCATGATCGTCAGGGTCAACTGGTGCGGTGACCCCGACTGCGCCTTCAACATCAAGGACCAGGTGTCAGGCGAGATCAGGGGAACCAGGTGGGACGAGGAGGAGAAGCCCACAGGCGGCTGCGTCATGTGCGGCGATGAGGGAAAGTACGTCGCCTACGTCTCCAGGACCTACTAGACCCTTATCTTCATGCCGTCGAAGGCGTTCTCCTGGCCTGCGGCCTTCACTATCGCTTTGTAAGGCTGTCTATTGTCCAGCACAGGGTTCGTGTGGTTGAAGTGGGTGTAGATCACCCTCCCGACGTTAACCCCTGACAGTATTTTCACCGCCTCCTCCTGCGGTACGTGGCCCAGCTGGTAGCTGGTGACGGGTATGCCGCTGACTCTTTGCAGCTCGTCGTCCCACCAGAAGGTGGCGTCCACGAGGAACACGTCGGCCCCCTCAAGCCATGAGAGGACCTTCTCGTCAAGTAGCCCAATGTCCGGGGCGTACACGGCCCTTCCGCCGCCGTGGCTTATCTCGTAGGCGTAGGTGCTGCTAGGGTACCTCCTGCCGCCGGGGAGCAACTGGGTGTGCCTCACCTCGAAGCCTTTGATCTCTATGCCCCCTACCCTCGTAATTGTCTCTCCCGTCATCAGCTTCACCGGCTTGACGTAGTCCTTGGCCAGCCTCCCCAGCTCGCCGAAGTAGTTGGGTTCTTCCTCTGAGCCGAACAGGAAGTCTATGAGGTCCGGGGGCCCGTACAGGGGCAGCTCGAAGCTCTTCCCGGTGCAGAACTCTGCGACGCCCACCGTGTGATCTGCGTGCCCGTGGGTCAGGAAGACGGAGTCCAGCCTGGACTCCCTGTGGGTCTTCCCCGCCCTCTCGGGCCGGGGCGTGATGCCATGCGTCTCCAGCTGTGTCTTGAGGTCGTGGCCAGCGTCTATGAGGACGTACCTGTCTCCGTCGTCGGTGACGGCTATCGATGACCTGGTTCTCCTGAGGGACGGGTCCCTCCGCGCGGCCGCGCAGTTGGGGCACGTGCAGTCCCACTCGGGGACCCCGCCTATGGAGGCCGTGCCGAGCACCGTGATCTCCATGCCCTGAATACGAGACGCATGGGTATTAAGGGGTGCGGGGGGGGGTGTGCCACCCTTTTTCAGTGTATGGGACGAAACCCTTGTGATGGAAGACGTCTACCGGCCCGGGGAGGACTCTTACCTCCTGGCGAGGCATGTACGCAGGCTCGTGCACGGGGAGGTACTGGACATGGGGACCGGGTCTGGGATACAGGCCGTCGAGGCGGCTTTGAAGCCCGAGGTTTCTCGGGTAGTCGCCGTGGACGTGAGTCCCGCCGCCGTCGAGGCGGCTAAGAGGCGTGCGGAGAGCGGAGGCGTGCTGGGGAAGATCGAGTTCATCAGGTCAGACCTCTTTGAAAACGTGGAAGGCGTGTTCGACTGGATAGTCTTCAACCCCCCTTACCTCCCCGGCGAGGGCGACGCCGACGAGGCGTCGTGGACGGGCGGCGAGACCGGAGCCGAGACGGTGAGACGGTTCCTCCACGACGCACGCAGTCATCTGAAGAAGCGTGGCTCCCTTCTGATGGTCTACAGCGACCACACGGGTTTAGAAGAGGAAGATTTCAGAGAGTACGTTGTAGAAAAACTGGATGAGCTGTCCCTGTTCTTCGAGACGCTGTTTTGTGTGGCGCTTACCCCATCCTGAGGCCCATGCCGAAGCCCAGGACGAAGCTAGCCGCGAAGGGCAGGTTTGCGATCATAGCGGCCAGCACGCTCTCGGCAGCCACGGTTGAGCCCAGCGCGTTGGCGCCCCACTCCTCCAAGGCCCCGTAGTTCACGTCGATTATTCCCTTATAAGCCAAGTACTGTAGGCCGAGGAAGAAGAGGCCGATGATCACTGCCACTACCTTGGCTACCTTCTTCACCGCGTAGCCCACACAGAGTCCTCCTATTCCGCCGACCCCGAGCTGGGCGATGAGGGGCGTCAATATGCTCGGTGTTTCGCTCATGGGGAATGATTTAGTGTCCCCGATTATAAAACTAGTATGTTATCCGGAGACGATGTGGGTCCCTGTCCTGCCTTCCAGGGCGTCGGCCGCCTTGTCCAGGCTCGTGATTATGGCTCGTTCGCCGCCTCTCTCGACGAAGCCCATGGCCGCCTCGACTTTTGGGCCCATGCTGCCGGCTTTGAAGTGGCCTTCACTCAGGTACTTCTTAGCCTCCGTTACGGTCATCTTCCCGATGGGGGCTTCGTCCTCTGATCCGAAGTTCAGGAGGGCGTGATCTACGTCGGTGAGTATGAGGAATATGTTGGCGTCCACCTCCTCGGCGAGCTTGGCTCCGGCGCGGTCCTTGTCTATGACGGCGTCCACTCCCTCCAGCTTGCCTTCACCGTTCCTGATGACGGGTATGCCGCCGCCCCCGGAGGCGATGACGATCGTGCCGCTCTCGACCAGCTTCTTTATCACGCTGGCCTCAGCTATCCCCAGCGGAATAGGGGAGGGCACCACTCTTCGCCAGGTCTTGTCCCCCGTCGGCCTCACCTGCTTCACGATCCAGCCGTTCTCGGCTCCAAGCCTCTTAGCCGTCTCCTCATCGTAGTAGGGGCCGACCGGCTTTGTTGGGTCCTGGAAGTCTGGGTCGTCCAGGCTCACGATGACCTGGGTCACCACCGTGGCCACCTCCTTCCCGTCTTTGGCAAGGAGGTTGTTGAGGTTCTGCTGCATCATGTAACCTATCTGGCCCTGGGTCATGGCTCCGAGCACCACGAGGGGCTGCTCGGGCACCATGTGGGCTCCCTGCTCCTGCTGAATAGCCAGGTTACCCACCTGCGGACCGTTGCCGTGGGTGATGGCTATCTCGTATCCGTTGCGCGCTATGGCAGCGATCTGCACGGCGGCGGTCTCGACGTTCCTCATCTGCTCCTCGAAAGTCCCTCTCTCGTGGGGCTGCGTGATGGCGTTGCCGCCGAGAGCGATCATGACCCTATTCTTCAAACCGGTTCACCTGGGAGAGGGATATACAGGATGCGTTATTTCTTAAAATAGTTCCCCCCAACTGGGACTTTATTACGCTTTTTTGTGTCAAACAGGTTTAGTCCATGTTATATTATCGTACATCGATGTATCTTCGGTGTATTCTCTTGGAACGAGTTTTCCCTGACGGGTTCCTGTGGGGCACAGCGATCTCGTCTTTCCAGGCCGAGATGGGGGCGGGTAGTCTACGGCGGCGGCTCGCCGCCATGCTCGTCCCTGAGCAGGAGTTCGAGGTGCTCTACGAGTTCCTCGCACCCACCCTTCTCCGAGCCTGCCGTGCGTTCGGCGGGGAGTCGGCGATGCTCTGCGAGACGTTCAGCCCGGAGGCCCGGGCCCGCCTCGAGAGGCATGGCCTCCTCACCCACGCCCCCCAGCGGGGAAGGTGGCCGGAGGAGTGGGCGGTGTCCCCCAAAGCTCGGGAGTTATTGAAGGACTTACCGGGAGGTAGGTGCCTTGAGGCGGTTTAAATTCGGCGTCTTTCCTTCATTAACACGTCCTCTAACTTCTCCATTCGACGGGTTAGATCACCGTAGCAGTCCTCAAGGGCGGCAATGCTTGTGATTATTACATTATATTCATCATTGTTTAACTGGCGTCTCATTAGTAGA
>Ga0265594_1001797_pt1 | contig 16122 bp, 11 predicted proteins | sample saktaG_11_FD_190147 | JGI IMG/M metagenome (GOLD analysis project Ga0265594, IMG submission 190147) | Saline water microbial communities from Sakinaw Lake, British Columbia, Canada - sak_2011_5_24_80m | ecosystem: Environmental > Aquatic > Non-marine Saline and Alkaline > Saline ... | reverse complement strand
CAGTTTAGAGAAGATGATGCAGACTGACCCGACACGGGTAATTAAGCATGCTGTTAAGGGGATGTTGCCCCATAATCGTCTGGGTGCTAGTATATTGAAAAAGCTTAAGGTCTATGTTGGTGACTCTCATCCTCATCAGGCACAAACAAAGGCTACATCAGCCAGGAATGAAGGGGGAGGGTAATCAACAAAGGTCTGGAGAGATAGGGTTCAAATGGAAAAGTCAGCTTATTTCTATGGGACAGGGAGACGTAAAGAGGCGGTGGCTCAGGTAAGGCTGTTACCGGGAGAGGGTGCTATTGTCGTAAATGGTGTCCCCTATGAGGAACGATTCTCCCGTTCTGAGCATCGCCAAAAGATAGTGCAACCTCTTCTAGTTACCGATAGTGCTGGTAAGTATAGTGTCGTGGTTAAAGTGGCTGGGGGTGGCGTATCGGGACAGAGTGGGGCCATTTCTCATGGCATTGCCCGTGCCTTGGTGAGGGCTGATGAAAGCCTTAAGCCCATACTGCGCCAGAACGGGTTACTTACCCGAGATTCTCGGGTTAAGGAGAGAAAGAAGGTTGGTCTCAAGCGAGCTCGTAAGGCACCTCAATATACCAAACGTTAAAGAGTCCCTGCCTCGTATTTCTTGTTCTAATCAGGTGCTAGGGAGCTAAAATAATGGCAGACACCTGTTAAGTGCCTGCCATTTTAATATGAGACGCTACTTATACCCGTAGATAAAATATCAATCTCCGCGCAAAGAGGCTTCTTCTATGGCCACAAATCTCCTGCCACGTCTTCTAGGCCCAGTTCTTGCAGCTTCTTCTTGCTCGGCTTGGTTGTCTTGGCATCCCAGTCCATTGCTGCCAGATACTCTTTTATCATTATGTTCTCGTCAACGGTTACTCCGGCCACTGGGCCCTCTTTCTGTGCTGGTATGCCCAGTGACCTGTCAGGCACCTTGAACTTTAGTGGGTTCAACCCTTCGCGAAGGTTGAAGGCATGCCGGAGGTTTTGAATCCGTTCCCCAGTCTTAATCAGTTCGTCTGTGGTTACATCCCAGCCGGTCACCGCGCTCATGAAATTGGTGACAACTTCAACAGTAGGTAGAGACATATACATGAACTCACACATCCCGGCACAATTCATAACCTGGTGGAAGTTGCTCCCTATCCTGTGTGCCTCTCCCCGGCCACTAAAGGATTTTTCATCAAAGTCGGGCAGTAGCCCTGGGGGAGGTCCTGCCTCTGAACCCTGAGTATGACGGGCTGGGGTAGGGTCCAGCCTGTAGGTAGAGGCGAAGTGATAGCCTAACTTGGGGTCATGGGCTGGAAGCTCCTGCCCGTGAATGTGTATGGCGTATTTTTCTGACCCTTTACCGATTTTCTCGGCGGCTACCTTGGCACCATTTGCCAGTACGGCACCAAAACCTTCTCTCCTGGCTAACTTTTCGGTCATGGCCACGATGGCTTTATGATTGCCCCAGGTCATTTCAATACCGTCGGTGTCCTTCTTGTTAATAATCCCATTCTCATAGCATTCAATGGTAAAGGAAATTGTAGCCCCGGTGGAGATGGTGTCCAGCCCGTAGCGATTACAAATATCATTTACCTTGATTATTGATTCAAGGTTAGTATTGAGGCAATTAGTGCCAAACATGCAGAGCGTTTCATACTCCGGCTTATGCGCTCCCGCCTCGTATTGATATTCTGTTCCCGCCTTCATGTGACCTCCGCAGCCAAAGGAACAGTGCCAGCAGGCATACTTTTTTGACTGAAGGTCGATAACATTGTCATCGCTGATGAGCTTGGCATTAGGGAAGTCTATGATGCCAACCCCACCCCAGTTTTTAACCGGAGAATCGCCACTGTGGGCGGAATCAGCGGTAATGCCGGGAGTACCCGTATCTCTAAACAGATCGGCAAGAGACTTATCAAGCTTGCCGATGTATTTTCTTCTTAGTTCTCTAGCTTCTTGCTCATCGGCAAGAGGAATCTTCGAGTTGTCTATCACCGCTACGGCCTTAAGCTTTTTTGAACCCATGACAGCGCCTAATCCGGAGCGGCCAGCGGCTCTTCCTTTATTGTTCATAACGGCGGCGATAAGAGAGAGATTCTCTCCTGACGGACCAATGCAGCACACCTCTGTTTTCTCACCCAGTTCAGACCGGAGGATGTCTTCAGTTTCAAAGCTATCCTTCCCCCACAAATGGGCGGCATCTCTTAATTCTGCTTTGCCATCTTTAATAAGTAGGTATACCGGCTTTGGCGATATCCCGGTAAAGAACAAACCATCATAACCAGCGAACTTCAGGTGGGGACCAAAATAACCACCTGAATTAGCATCACCCCAGGTGCCGGTTAGCGGTGATTTGCCTACCACTGTGTATCTTGAACCCGAAAGGGCAGGACTACCGGTAAGTGGACCTGTCATAATACCAAGAATGTTTTCCGGGCCTAGTGGGTCAACGCCACCTTTTTGCCGACTGTAGATGATTCTGGCACCAATGCCATAGCCTCCGATGAAGTCTCGGCAAAACTTTTCCTCAAGCGGTTCATCCTTGAGCTTGCCTTTGGAAAGATCCGCAAATAGAATCTTTCCCATGTAACCTCCGAGCATAATTGACCTCCTTATTTTTATTTTTTTAAGTTTACCTCAATAGAGATTGCCTCATCAACAGAGTGAGTTATAATCTTTTAGCTGCTCTTTTAGATAGTCTATAGCTTTTACCGGGGTTGGGTCAATCTTATTTAGAATTGCCAGATAATAGCTGATATAGTCACCGAACAGTACCAAGCTCATCAATTGGCTTAACTGGCTGTTGCCTTCACCATCCACAATTTGGTAACTAACCTTGGCTTGTTCTAAGAGCTGGCAGGTTAGCTGGTAGCGAAGCTGAATGCGTTTGTGCAGGTGAGCCGACCGAAGTAGTATTACCATTATTTTATCGGCTAGCTCTGGAGGGAACTGGTAACCGACCACAGCGTTATGGTTGAGTTCAGAGAAAAACTCGTAAAAAGCCCAGGCTTTACTATTCTCATTGAGCTGAGTTTTCCAGCGGCGTGCCACCTCGGAGAGTATGCCAGCCCCGTATATTATCGGTAGGCGGCTGTATAAGCTGTGCGCCAGCTGTTTAGCTGGGTTTTGGTGAAGCGGCACGTCCTCACTTATTCTCCGGGACAATTTTTCCAGAACCTTGACGGTTTCGGTTACATCTGCCGACTTGTCACTAATGAAACCAAGCTTTTGCAGGGAACCAATAATAGGCAGGAGGCTGAAGGGTAAGGCGGCGCGAGGTGGAGCCTTATAGTTAAAGCTGAAGACAGGAATTTTTCTTTCCTCAGCCATATTTTTCAGCTTACCGCCGGTGGTAATCGCCAGCTTTTTTGAATCTGTCTCCAGCGCCTGCCCGAACGAAGACAGGATTTCCTCGGTCATTCCCGAGTAGCTAGAGGCAATAAGCAGAGTCTTACTGTCAATAAAGGCAGGCAAATTATAATCACGATGGACAAGGATAGGTAGCTTGGCCTCTGAAGCCACTAGATTACTTGCCAGGTCACCGCCGATGGCTGAGCCGCCCATACTCAGTATGACCACTTTGCTAACCTCGGAGTAGTCCGGGGGCAGGGTGAACTCCATTGCCATCTGCCAGGCTTGCTGGCAGAGTTCTGGCGTTTTATGGAGGTGAGTTAGCATGCCTTCCGGGTCATATTGCTTATAGACCTGAGGGTTATCTAGGTCGGGGTTATTTATCGACCTCACCTCCTTTAGTTTAATTTTAGTAGCCCTATTCTCAGACCCTGGCTATTTCCTTGCCCGCCTCAAGTAGCTTTTCAACTCGGGCCGGGGTATCGCTTTCGGTATAGATGCGCAGTACCGGCTCAGTTCCGGAAAATCTGATTAGCAGCCAGGTGGTATCGGCCAGGATAAATCGGAAGCCGTCTTGGGTATTCGTCTCTACCACCTTAACCCCGTCAATAGATTTGGGGAAATTATCTTTAATGCGATTGGTTATTGCCTCACGCTCGTTTGCCGGAAATTTTACATCCACGCGGCTAAAGTGGTGAGGCCCCACCTTACTGTAGAGGTAGTTTAAGAGTTCTGAGGGAGTTTTACCTGTCTTGAGCATCAGGTCTAGGAAATATAGACCGGCCAGTATACCGTCGCGCTCGGGCATATGACCTCGGAAGCCGTAGCCCCCGCTTTCCTCCCCGCCGATTAGGGCATCTTCAGCCAGCATTATTGGGGCGACATATTTAAAGCCTACTGATGTCTCACGAATCGGCACGTTAAATATTTCACCCAGGCGGTAGACCATGCTGGTAGTGGTTATTGTCTTGACGATGGGCCCTCGCTCACCTCGTATCTCCAGCAGGTAGAGGCAGAGCAGGGCAAAAACCTGGAGAGTGGTTAGAAAGATTCCCTTTTCGTCTATAATGCCAATGCGGTCGGCGTCACCATCGGTAGCCAATCCCACGCTGGCTCCCTGTTCTTTAACCGTAGCTGAAAGCCTGGCTAAATTAGCCGCAATCGGCTCGGGTTGTATCCCTGGAAACAGGGGATTGCGTTCGTTATTTATTTCTATTATCTCGTTAGCCCCATTGCCCAGCAGCATGTTGAAATAACCGGCACCGACTCCATACATGGGGTCAACCGCTATCTTCAGTCCGGCTTGGCGGAGTTCGTCTAAATCGACGAGCTGACCTATATGGCTCAGGTAAATTGGCGTCAGGTCAAGGTATTCTATTAATCCCGGCTCTAGAGCCTGGGCTAGCAGCACCTGGTTTATCTTTCCAGTGGCAAGGGTATAAGAGATATGCTTCTCTATTTCGGTGATGGCCTCGGGTGGGGCACTGGAGCCATGTTCCGATTTTACCTTAAAGCCGTTCCATTTGGCCGGATTATGGCTGGCGGTAATGATGATAGCTCCACCGGCCTGTTTGGCGAGGATGCCGTAGCTTATTACTGGCGTGGGGGTAGCCTTGGGGCAGAGGTAGACCTTTATTCCGTTGCCGGCGATTACCTCGGCCGCCGCCGCCGCAAAGTCCTCAGAGGCGAAGCGGGTATCATAGCCCACAATTATCCCGCGACTGGCCAGGCCCGCTTGTTTAAGGTAGCCGGCGACTCCTTGGGCACATGTCCGCACGTTATCAAAGGTGAAATCCTGGGCGATAATCCCCCGCCAGCCATCGGTGCCAAATTTAATCGGATTTTTTTTCAACCCTATCCCCTTTATCCCCTTCCCGATTAAATAGACTACAATTCCTCCAGTCGTTTGTTGATTAGTCCCTGGATATTTATAATTTCAGAGCGAATCTTCTCTTCGGGTGCTCTCGCAAACTCTCCAACTTCCACCGCTGTAAGCTCTTCACGGTAGAGTGTAAGCTCCTCGTAAGAATCCAAATATTCATCTCGGGCTTTCTTCACTAAACCTATTATCTCTTGATCGTCAAGAATAAACAGTGCTCGTGATAAATTGTCGCTTGATATGTATTTATGCCAATCGCTCTTAGCTTGTTCAAATTCCTCTTTTGCCTGTTCAGTTGTCATTCCGTGTGAGTGATATGCAGCTTTGACCAATCTGTCAAGCTTGCTTGCCATGCTAGCTAATTCAGTTTTCAGTTCTCGTAACGGCTTACTCCAGACTTCCCATCTTCTTTCCCTCTTATCAACCTCTCTCGCTCTTTCAAGTTCCTTCTCAAAACGTTTAGCGGAAAACTTATTTCCTATAAGCGTTGCACCAAGAGTGGAAAGAGCTACAATAACTGCTACTAATACTGTTACCCATGCTTCTACCATCTTACCACCTCCCAATTACGCCTTTGCTACTTCCCCCCTGCCTCTTTTCTGAGGGTTTCGGCTTTATCGGTCTTTTCCCAGGGGAGGTCAAGGTCGTCCCGTCCGAAGTGCCCGTAGGTAGCGGTCTGGCGGTAGATGGGACGGCGCAGGTCAAAGGTCTGGATAATAGCTCCGGGTCTGAGGTCAAAGTGCTTGTCTATCAACTTGAGTATGACCTCTTGGTCAGTCTTGGCAGTGCCAAAGGTCTCAATAGAGATAGAGAGCGGATGGGCAACACCAATAACATAGGATATCTGGATTTCTATACGCTCGGCCAGTCCGGCAGCTACGATGTTTTTGGCGATGTATCGGGCAGCGTAAGTCGCTGAGCGGTCAACCTTGGTCGGGTCCTTGCCTGAGAAAGCACCGCCACCATGCCGGGCGATACCGCCATAGGTATCAACCAGAATCTTGCGTCCGGTGAAACCGGTATCGGAGACCGGGCCGCCGATTACGAACCGGCCGGTAGCGTTAACATAGAATTTAGTCCTATCATCTATTAATCGGGCTGGGACAACTGCCTTAATTACCTGCTCAATAATTTCATCCTTGAGCTTATCGGGGTCTACATCGGGATTATGCTGGGCTCCTATCACTACACTATCCACCCGTCGGGTAGTGCCGTTATGATATTCCACTGTTACCTGTGATTTCCCATCAGGGCGCAGGTAGGTCAGGGTGTTATCTTTTCTGACCTGAGCTAGGCGCTGGCAGAGCTTGTGTGACAGAGAGATGGGCAGGGGCATAAGTTCGGGTGTCTCGTTACAGGCAAAGCCGACCATCATCCCCTGGTCGCCAGCGCCAATCTTATCAAGGTCATTAGCCTTGGCTGAGCCTGATTTCGCCTCCATCGATTTATCCACGCCTAAGGCAATGTCACTGGATTGTTCATTAATGGAAACCATTACCCCGCAGGACTTGTAATCAAAGCCATATTCGGGGTGGGTGTAACCTACATCGCGAACTACTTCCCGCACTACCTGAGGAATTTCAATATAGGAATCAGTGGTAATCTCACCCATCACAATTACCAGCCCGTGGGTTGCGGCCGTCTCGCAGGCTACCCTGGCATATGGGTCCTTCTCCAGGATGGCATCCAGGATTGCATCCGATATCTGGTCACATAGCTTATCCGGGTGCCCTTCGGTTACTGACTCTGAGGTGAGCATATATTTGGGTGAATTCTTAAAAGTGTTGGTCATCTTCTATTATCCTTTCTATGTTCCTTGTTCCCAGCTGGTTAGGTATTCCTTTTGTTCTGGTGTTAGACTATCAATGTCAATACCCATAGAGTTTAGCTTTAATTGTGCTACTTGTCTATCAATTTCTTCGGGAACCGGGTAAACCTTGAGCTTGAGCTTTTCGCTGTTCTTAGCCATATACTCCAGGCAGAGGGCCTGGTTGGCAAAGCTCATATCCATAACGCTGGCCGGGTGCCCTTCGGCTGCGGCCAGATTGATAAGTCGCCCTTCGCCCAGCAGATATAGGTGGCGGTCATTATTCAGGGTATACTCATCCACGAAGGGCCGTATGCGCCGCTTACCGTGAGCCATACCTTCCATAGCTGGTATATTTATCTCCACATTAAAATGTCCGCTGTTAGCCAGAATGGCTCCGTCCTTCATTATCTGGAGATGGGCTTTATCAATAACATTTTTGTCCCCGGAAATGCTAATGAAGATATCGCCCACTCCGGCGGCTTCCATTAGCGGCATGACCTGGTAGCCGTCCATCACTGCTTCCAGGGCGCGGAGTGGCTCTACCTCGGTGACGATTACATGCGAGCCCAGCCCCTTAGCTCTGAGAGCTATGCCGCGTCCACACCAGCCATAACCACAGATTACCACCTTTTTGCCCGCCCACAGGATATTAGTGGCGCGGGTAATGCCGTCAATTGTGCTCTGCCCGGTGCCGTAGCGATTATCAAAGAGATACTTGGTTTGGGCATCGTTCACCGCAATCAGGGGGTATTTTAGCTTGCCGGCCTTTTCCAGACTGCGTAGCCTGATGACACCGGTGGTAGTTTCCTCAGTGCCGCCGATGATATTTTTAATTAGCTCGCTCCGCTTGCTATGAAGAGTGCTAACCAGGTCGGCCCCATCATCTACAGTAAGCTGGGGTTTATGGTCTAAAGCAGTATTAATGTGCTTGTAATATGTCTCTTCATCCTCCCCCTTGATAGCGTTAACGGGGATACCGGATTCAACCAGGGCAGCGGCAACATCATCTTGAGTACTGAGGGGATTAGATGCACATAGGATAGTGTTGGCCCCGCCCTCCTTCAGGGTTAGCGCCAGATTGGCGGTTTCGGTGGTAATGTGGAGGCAGGCTGAGATTTGAACATCCTTTAGCGGCTTCTCTTTGGCGAACCTCTCTCTGATTAGCTTTATTACCGGCATTTCCCGGTAGGCCCACTCTATCCGCAGCCTACCGGCCTCAGCCAGTGCAGGGTCTTTAATGTCATAGTTTTTAGTTGAAGTCATAAGCTACCCCTTATTTAGAATCTCTCTTATATCACTTGAACTGGGTGGCAACCCAGTCGGGTATATCCAGCGTGCCCATAATGATTGGTTTTTGATGGCAGTCACTGCCCCCGGTTATCACCAGACCGTGCTTCTTGGCAAACTCAATATAGAAAGCAGTGGTCTTGGCATTGTGCCTTGAATGCCAGCACTCAATACCATCTATATAGTCTAGCATATATTCCCGAATAATTTTTGCCTGTTCCTCTAAATCGGGCGTTATGCTTACCAAGGAAGTCCCATGCGGGTCGTTGGGGTGGGCATGTACCAGTATACCACCGGCATTCCTGATTAGCTCTGATGCCTCGGCCAAGGAAAGTGGGTACTTGGGGACATCGCACCTGACCAGATATTTATCAAATGCTTCCTGCTTATTCCTGACAATTCCTTTTTCTATCAGGTAGTTGGCTATGTGAGGTCGACCAAAGGTGCCATCGACGCTTTCCTGTATCTTGCGCAGGTCTTCCTCGGTGAACCTTTCGATGTTCTCTTTATCAAACTCAGTGTTAAGTTTCTCTAAGATTTGGCGGGCTCTTGTTTCTCTATGCTCTCTTATCAATTGAAGTTTATCCTTTAGCGCTTGGTTGCCAATATCATACCGGTATCCCAGAAAGTCCAGGGATATAGGCTTGGATGCCAGTGGACTAATGGCAACATTTTCGCCATTATTATACTGGAATGTCACATTTAGTTCAACACCGGTAATGTAGGTTATGCCGTATTCCTTTGCCAGCGTGATTGCCCTTTCCTGGCAGTCTATAGAATCGTGGTCAGTTATTGACATTAAATCGATATTTCTTTTTTTTGCCTCTTGGAAAACCTCTTCAATAGACAGATTACCATCGGAACCGGTTTTGGTATGGATGTGTAAATCTATCTTCATGGCTACTTCTTGGCTATGCCAGTGATATACCAGTCTTCCGGCGGGTCGTACCGCGTATCAACTATTAAGTGGATGATGCTAAGGTCCAGATTTGATTGCTTCAGGTTATCCAGGTCCACATCTTCAAACCTCTTTTTATTGTTGAGGTAGGCCTGCTCGGTCAGGGCGTTTGATACATAGTTATCTTTGGTCCGGTTTAGTATCCGCTTTATGGATACCTCCTGCGGGCAGTCCGTTTGGAGGATGACAAATGTCAGATTGTGTTTAGCGGCTATTGCCGCCGCTCGCTTTCGTAGTGACCGGGTGACGAAGGTGGCATCAAGTATGACACCATTGCCCTTTTTCAGGGTTTCATCTGCCTGTCGGAACATCTCGTCATAGACCATGGTTCGTTTAGCCATGTTTGAGGCGACCTTCTCGTCGAAAATGTCCTCATTTTTCAGTACTTCCAGTCTAATCAGGTCACTCCGAAGGAGGGGATAGCCCTTAATCCTGGCTACTTCCTCGGTGGTCTCAGTCTTCCAGGTACCGGGAAGACCGCAGGCAATAAGCAAAAAGCCGGAACCGAGCTCATTTTCTATAAATTTCCTGAATGGTTCTTTCAATTTATTGCTCCTTTATCATTCCCAGACTTTACTGGGTTGCCGTCCTGGCTGTCACGGTGTCTCCTGATATTTATCAAGAACAGTATAGGCAAGCTCTAGCAGATATTTAATATTGTTGTCTTCAGGGTTTATAGCCAGGGCTTGCTGGTATTCATCAATCTGCTGTTGTATCATTCCCATATAGTAGAAAGCCCGGGCGCGGATAATATGTTCCTCAACCTCAGCGTATCTCTGCAGGTTGGTCTCAACGGCGCCGGCTTCCGTCCCCATGTTAGTTAAGAGGGGAAACGCGCTCTCTATAGACTCACTCAGCTCTAGCATATTTAGTGGATTAGTATCTATACGGCTTCTTCTTTCGGCGGATTGTACGAATGGGTCATTATCAGTATTTATCTGAAAGTTCTCGGTATATTTTGCTACGGATTCCTTACCCATCATAAAAGAGCCCAAAAGTGAAAACGGGTCATCTAGATTAAACCTCGCTAAGTCCTCTTTTATCTTATTGTCTTGCAACTTCTGGCTGAACAGGGCAAAGTCAATCTTTAATTCCTTTGTGGCTCCGACCAGTATAGTATAATCATTGGTGAACCATAGAGTTGTATCCGGGAAGACTGTTTGGAAGGTCTTTACTATAGTCTTGTAGTCCACAGGGGCTAACGCATGCACAGGAAGCCATTGGGCCATTAGTCCATCCGGGTTGAGTCTTTCTCTGCATAATTCATAGAATTCTTTGGTATAGAGGACCCAGCTATCGCTGCCCGTAGGGTGGGTAGCATCGGCGGTTATCACGTCGTAGCGGTTTGTAGTACGGAGAAGATAGTTTCTTCCATCGTCTATTATCAAGTTAACTCGGGGATCAGTCAGAACGGCCTGGTTTTCCTCGACAAAGTATTTATTAGCCTCGATTACTTCGGAGGAGATTTCCACAGCGTCTATTTGCTGGAGGTCATGCTTGGCTACTGCTCCACTAGTAACTCCGGCTCCAAAGGATATTATCAGTGCCTTCTGAGGATTTTCGTGCAATAGGAGCGGCAGGTGTCCGAGCATGTGGAAGGTCCGTAGGGCGTTATAATCTGTTGATACTTCGTAGACGCCGTTGATTACCAGATATTTAAAATCCTTCTCGTTTTGTATTACTGACACCGTGGCCGAAGCTCCCTCCTCATAGTAAACCAGTTCTTGTCCATGAAATAACCTTTGGAGCATGGTAGTCGGTGTAGTAATTGTCGTAACCAGTACAGCAATAAGGGTAGCCGCTATCACTATAGTAGCCCATTTAACCCTGTATCTTGTAAATAGGGTAGAAGATGCCATTACCGCGCCCAGGATTAAATTGACTAGTGCTATTAACATAATGCTTTTTGTAATCCCTATTGCCGGGATTAGTACAAATCCAGCCATAAAGGAGCCCACGATACACCCCAGAGTATTCACTGAATAGATGTTACCGATACCGTGCCCTAATCCATTAAGATTTCTGGTGTATATCTTATTGACTAATGGGAAGGCTATACCTATGAGCAGGGTAGGGATGAGCATTATTAAGAAAGAGCCAATATATCTTGTTCCGATAAGGGCGCCCCAGTCGCTGCCAAATAGCGCAAAGAAATAGTCTAGTATGTTCCCCAATTTGCTGAATTCCCATATAGATAAGAGGGCAAATAATCCAATAAATGCCTCAACAAACGCTAGCAGGGTCAATAGATGTTTGCGCTTATCCAAAAATTTAGCAAAGATGAGGCTGCCTAAAGCTAAACCAAGCAAATAGGTGGTTAACACTACAGCAAAGGCATGGGTGCTATTACCCAGGAAGAAAACGAGGACCCGTGTCCAGAGCACTTCATAAGCCAGGGCGCAGAAACCGGACAGGGTATAGACGACTAGTACTACACGGCGGATAAATACAGGATATGCCTGTTGGTCTATTTTCGCTGCCTTTTTAGCTCGCTGTTTTGGTTTTTCAGGATTATCGGAGGCTAAAAATATGCTCAGGCCAAAGACAACGCCGGCTATCAAGATATTGATAGCGGCCGCAGTATATGTGGTTTCCCTGACCCCCAGTGCAGTAACGAGGAAAAAGACGGCGCAGAAGGCGCCTACAACCCCTCCCAGCGTGTTGCTGCCGTAGAGGCTGCCTACACCCCAGCTTAATTTATCAAATGTGGTGACAAAGAATTTGCTGATGACCGGCAGAGTTCCCCCCATCAGGAAACTGGGGATGAGCAGTACTAGGAAGCAGAGGGCGAACTTTATCAGGCTGGAGGCGTAAAATGTGGTGGAGAGGTGTTGAGAGATATTAATGTGAATGGCGGATATCCCGGAAAGAATGAAGGGAAACAGAATTGCGAATATCCCGATACCAGCCTCCAGGTAAGCGTAGAGTCTGAGCGGTTTTTTGTATCTGTCAGCCAGCCTGCCGAAGCAGAAGCTGCCGAGGGCCAGTCCGCCCATGAAGGAGGCGACTACGGTGGTTGTGGCAAAGGTTGTGTTGCCGAAGACCAGATTTAGCATTCCCTGCCAGACGACCTCGTAGATCAATCCACTGGCGCCGGAAAGGAAAAAGAGGATTAGTATGAGAGCTTGGATGCGCCCTGATTGTTTCATTAGCTTTACGGCCATTTTTGGCTCAGGTTTGAAGCCTGCTTATTTTGCATATTATGTCATACATGCGATTCACAATCTACAGTGAGTATTCAGGTATATCTAGGAACCAGTAGCCGTCTTTTGTAATCGGCTGGCCCACTCTGTATTTCATATATAGGATTCGGCAAGGTCAAAATAGCTTCTGGCAATAGCTAAAACCCTCGTCTTTTCCTCTGCCGAGATATAGGGGTCGTCAAGCTTGAAGCCTTCTACCTTGCCCCTGACATAAGCCAGGTAGCACTTGTAGAAATTAAGCAGCCTGAGTAGCTCATCATCCTGGCTCTGAGCTACATAAGCATTAACGAAGCTCCGGGATAGGTCAGCCTGGCCGTAGTGGTCTAAATCCATAGCTAGGAAGGCAACCTCCGAGGCGACATCACAATATCTAAACCTGTCACTGAATTCTATACAATCGTAGATACAGATGTCATCGGTAAAGCAGATATGGGCTGCGTGAAGGTCTCCATGACAGTCCCTTATCCTGCCATCGTCTATCCGCTTGTGAAATAGTGGTGCGTTGTTCTTAATGAAGGCAGTGGTGTAGTCCTTGATGCGCTGATATTTGTCCTGAGGGATGGTGTTGCCGATGTATTTTTTAGTCTGGGTGAAATTTTCCTCGGTGTTTTTGGTAATAGCATCAAGGTTGCCGAAGGCACTGATAGTGGCATTGGTCTCTGCCCGCTGATGAAACCCGGCAAGCTTTTGTGCCACGCTTGCTACCATCTGCGGTGATACCTTGTTGTTAGCCAGGAGCACATTCATCATAGCCTCTTGAGGAAGACGGCGCATCTTTACGGCATACTCAATAACCTCTCCCTGACCGTCTATGGAAATATTACCCTTGTCCAGGCGTATGGGCACTACCCCCAGATAAGCAGCGGGACAAAGTCGCCGGTTAAGCTCAACCTCTCGCTGGCAATAGAAGTGGCGTTTATCAAGGGTAGTATAGTCCAGATAGCCCAGATTTACTGGCTTCTTTACCTTATACACATAGTCGTCGGTCAGGAAGACGAAGGACATCTGGGTTTGTGCTAGCTCTATTCTTTGTGGTGGGGTTTCAGGATAGGCTTTCGGGTTTAGCAGTGCTTGAACCAGTTCTGGTAGCTGTGGCACGAGCTCTTGTCTCCTTCAGTTCCTTTTGGCATTTTGTGTAAAAATCGGCTCTTTTATATCAGCACCAGGCTGTTGGAAAGGTGCCTTCTAAAACCTGAGCTTTAAGGTTACTATCTCAAAGGGGTTCACTTGCAGTGTAAACCCACACCTGGTAAATGGTATCTCCTTGTCTTCCTTTTCCAGTAAGTCCACCAGAACCGCTCTCTTAATCTCTCGAAAAACCTTTACCATGGCTATTGTAGCCTCTCCCTTGGTCTCAAAGAAGCGCAGGATAACTTCGTCGCTGTCTTCGGCTTTCTTCAGGGCGGAGAGGATAAGGTTATTTGGTGAAATCTCTATGAAGGATAGTTCTGGAGCTAGATCTCCGTTACCTTCAGCCTGGGTGGCAATAGGCAAATGGTAGAATTCCTGAGCCTGTTTGTATGTCTCAGCCTGTCGCCAATCTCCATCGTGGAGCTGCAAAGCATATTCGAAGGTGTAAGACTTTAATTCCAGGGCATCTGGAGTAGGGACAAAGGGCCCGGCTATACCATCGGCAGAGAGTTCATTTATACTCCTGAGTAGCGTTATATAGAGTGAGTCTTTTACTATTTCTACCGCTGGCAGTCCCTTATTCATAAAGGTTACCCCACGTATCCCATCACTTATATCAAACCAGTTCATAAAATTTGGTATCCCCGACGGCTCGCTTCGCCAGCTATCACCTGCCTTAACAAATTGCTCAGTGGGCTCGGGTACAACCCCAAATTGTGTCTCCCGAAAGTAGAGTTTTCTCTCTATCCCGGTATTGAATTTAACCCTCAGCCTGACGTTGGGGTATTTATTATCTATTCTGGTAATAAATTCAATTCGCGGAATATCTCTGTAGACTACTACCTCCTTGCGAATATCCAGAGTTTTGTATTTGTAGAGCATCGGAGGGAATCTATCCTTTAGTCTATAAGGCCAGGTAAGGCAGTAATATTCATTCTCAAAAATTATCTTCGCCCTTGAGTTGGCCTCTTCAATCTGAAAGCCTTTGGATTTAAAGCTCCCGTATTGGAAGCCTCCCCCTGATTCGCTCTTTATCAACTCGGGGGAGAACCGGCTGCGGTGGTAATAGAGGTCACCAACCTCATCTTCAATGATGATTTCATTCCCGCTTATTAAGGGATTTCCTGCTTTATCAAAGACCTCAATAATTCCGTTCTCTTTACCTGTCTTCAGGTTAAAAAAGGGCGTTTCTATATTATTCCCGGCAACCTTTATCTTATCTGCTGGTTTCTTTTCCCTGGGGATTGTCTTATATACCTTGTAGCCCAGTGGGGGGACATCGGCGACAAAGCCCCCCTTTGCTGCCTCACCTACTGACTCAACCTCCTCCTCTTCGGGTAACCCCAGATTCGGTCCAACCCAGTTACGTGTCTCCCAGGGGAGCGGGTTAAAGACCACGGTTCCTCTGCCATTGGTTTTTACCTTATTAGCAATATAGTTTAGGGACTCAGCCGAGATTCGGGAGAGGTCAGCCTTGAGAATAGCGAAGATTTCCCTTACGTCTTCATAAATCTCGTCCACCCCACAGCCGGTGATTATATCGTGAAAGGCGATGTAGGAAATTTCCTTCCAGGCATCCCGCAATTCATCGGCAGGATATGGAGCACCGAGGAGCCAGGCAATGGTGGCAAGTTTTTCAGCATTACAGAGTAGAACTTCACATTCCCTGAAGCCTTGAACTATCCATATCCGGCTGGAGCATACCTGAGGGAATACTTCAGCCAGCTCATCATCATATAATTCACCCTCTATTGTTTCCAGTGTCTTTCCGCTAGTCTCCAGGGTCTGAAAGAATTCTCGCGCAGTAGTCATCCTCATTTCAATACCAGGATGTAGTTGGTTCCAGTTCTTCACTGCCTGTGGGATTTCGGACTGGGGGGGCATGGAGCCACTACCGCAGGGCATTAATATGTTGGAAGTAGAGGCAAATTTATTGAGCTCAATAAATGTTTCGTTCCATTTCTCAATGTCCAGCCCTCCCCGGTAGCCGAGGGGGAACCAGTGACTCACGATAGTAGTCCCGTCCAGTCCCTTCCACAGGAATTCACTCTCTTTAATATCTGCCCGCGCCCCCCTTCTGAATGCGAGCCATTTATATCCTGCTTTCTTGTAGATTTGAGGGAGCTGAGCGTTCATGCCGAAGCTATCGGCTACCCAGGCCACGGGAACATCAACGCCGAATTTTTCCTTACAGTACCTTTTGCCGAGGAGTATATTCCTGACTAATACCTCACCGCAGGGGAGCATAGTATCGGCCATAAGGTATTGCCCGTCGACTATCTCAAGCTTTCCCGCTTTTATCATCTTCTTGAGTCTTTGGAAGAGATTGTGGTTCCGCTTGCTTATTTGGTTCAGCAGAAAGGTTTGCTCCACGCAGAACTTAAACTCTGATGTTTCCATTAACCTTGCCGCTTCCTCAAGAATTGTTTCATTTATCTGTAGATACTCTTCCTTGGTAAAAGCCCAGGCGGCATCATAATGGGTATGGGGAACGAGATAA
>Ga0265594_1001796_pt1 | contig 16122 bp, 14 predicted proteins | sample saktaG_11_FD_190147 | JGI IMG/M metagenome (GOLD analysis project Ga0265594, IMG submission 190147) | Saline water microbial communities from Sakinaw Lake, British Columbia, Canada - sak_2011_5_24_80m | ecosystem: Environmental > Aquatic > Non-marine Saline and Alkaline > Saline ... | reverse complement strand
GCCATTGATACATTCTCTAACATTATATTTTCTCCTTCCCCACCCTCTATATATACTTTAAATTATGGGTTGGGAAGTGTCTCACTTATATTGGCACAGAGGGTACCCGGCAGAAATAGCGATTTATCAGGCAAAACTGAATAAACGAAAATACAAACTGGATATAGTCCCATTTTCTAAGGCTTAACAACGGCATGGAGGTGGACTGGGAAAAGCGGGCGACTTTTTCTCTTTTGAGGAGGTCGTCTAAAAGTAGCATTTTTCTAGTTTCCAAGTGTGTTGCAAGCTTTTCCCATCCACTCATGCCTGGGATAGGACCGCGTTTCGCGGCTACGCCTCGTGCTCGTATCACAAAAAAACCAGGCTTTTTGTTCACTCCGCGCGAGGTGCAGCTTATCTCGCGCCCGTGATGTGGCTAAATAAGGCAGGTTATACGTCAGGATGCCTTATAACTATAGAAACCCGATTTCACGCAAATATGAGGGAGGACCAAAGAATGACACCGGATGAAAGGCAAAAACTGATTGAAGAGTTGGCTGCGGAAACGAAGAAGCTCGCAGAGCCAGTTGACTTTGCAGATTTAGAGAAAAAAGGGGTTTTAATAAAGGCCGGTGCTTGGTACCGGGTTCCAGATTTTCGGAAATTGCCGGAACATGTTAGCGCAAAGGTGCGCGAGATCGCTCAGGATTCTAAAGGGGTAAAGGTTAAATTGGACAAAGCAACGCAATTCGATAAGCTGGCTCGGAAATTCGAAAAATTGTCTAAATAGACCACATAACATTACGCTTGCAGTCGGACGCAAAAAGCCGCGCCGCTGAAGCGCCCGTTATAATTGGAGATCATATTTGAATAATAAGACCCAGGAATGGATAAAAGCAAAGAAAAAGTATTGCCTCTCTGATGCACATATTCAAATGGCAAGGGAGATAGGGATGAATCCCAAAAAATTCGGAAGCCTTGCAAATCACAAGCAAGATGAATGGAAAATAGCATTACCTCATTTTATCGAAGATCTCTACTATAAGAAATTTGGGAAAGAACAGCCAGATGTTATAACAAAAATAAAGTGACACTAATGACATACAACTTACCACTGGCCTTCTTAGGCAGGTGACCACCCTATAGCATTCAGATCGGAATTTATCATGAAAATCACACTCAACTACTTATCTGTTTCAATTTCATGTGACTATTACCAAGTCAGCTTTGACGCGAAAAAAGACAATGGAAGTGATGAGATTACAGATGACCCATATTTCTTGATGCAACGACAGTTTGAGATGCCTGACGGTGGTAAAGTTTATATAGAATCACATGACGAAAATTATATGGGCCATTTCCTCGTAAGCAAAGCTACTCTTCAAATGGAAAAAATTCACCTTGAGCTTAAAAGGCCCAAATATTCGAATATAGAGATATCTTTCAAGGCTACAGAAAAAGAGTTTAAAAAACTCCACAGTGCCATGAAAAAAATGATTCCACGCATCAATGTAAAATTATAACCAGTTCGCTGAACCTGCAGGTTAAATCAAATCGTTGCACTCTTTCAATCTGAAATCAACGGCAGATCAAAAAACCAATCCTCACTCTTTGTAGGTGCTAACTTGCCCGGAGACTTGGCCTTGTATGCTGTTTCTGTCCGTCGGCTCATAGCTTTGCACTCCGGCTTCCTTCAGGCCCTCCCTCACGGAAACGCTCTTGCCTTCGGCTAACACTTTTGCTAATATGTCCACCACATTAGCAGGGCTCACGTATAGGGGGCTTTCACTTCATAAGTTCACATCTATGCCGGCGGGAGTACACAAGGCAAATTCAGCCACGCAGCCGCGCGGCTTACTATCAACGTTGGGGTATATAGTGAATTGCAACGGGAGGGAGCATGGGAGATAAAAAAGGCTATTGCATTCATGATGATTTATGCCGCGAAGGTAAAATTACCCGTGAGTTTTGTGCGCACATTTTCATTACCAAGAAAGATGGGATGTTTTTACAAAGTGACGCCTCAATTTTACCCCAAGGTGAAAACCTTCCAAAGGTAAGAAATGGCACAATTACTTTTATTGAATATCAAGGCAACGTGTACGGGATCACATGTGGCCATGTCCTAGATGCCCTGGGATCAATTAATAAAGCTAATGAAATAGAAATGTCGAAGTACTGCGAACTCCCATTGCCCCCCATTGCGCAATATCATTTTTTTGTGTCTATAGATAAACAGCAGCATCATGTAAGAGGTAATTTTTATAAAGTTCCTGCTGAATATGGTGTCCCGGCACCAGATATAGCTATAGCACGTTTACCATCTGAATTTTTATTGGAAATTGGCCGGAAATGCATAAAAATAAACAGTTGGCCGGATGAGTACATTCTGCAAGATCCGTATTTGACAGGTGTTGCTTGTGGCTATCCTGAAATGAATCGGACATCAAATGAAACTGATGTTTCAGGGATAAATACTCTTGGAAAACGTTTTGTCTCACTGGTGGCACGATTTGACTCTTTTTCTAAAGAAAGGGTTCGTATAATTGATCAAATTACAGAAACAAATGGAGTTAATGTGCTTAGTGGAATGAGTGGAGGTCCTTTATTTTGGAACACAGAAAAAATTTGGGGGTTGGCTGGTATCATTAAGGAGGGAGGGGACCTCAACCCTAATATACAAACTGAGGATAATGGTGCAAATGCAGCGAGAATCAATATTGTAGCTGAACCTCTGCCACCAGAAAAATTTGCGTGTTGGGTAAAACAACTTCCTGTTGAAGAGTTTCCAATGTCACTGTCCTCGCGTATATTTATCCCTGAAGGTTTTAGAGGATTTAAGTATGGATGAAGATTCTAATAAAGTATTTTTCGCAGCAGATAATGCCGCGACACCACATTGTTTCTCGCTAGCAAAGAGGTCTTTATTAGCAGCAGAGATTCAAATTGCTAGAATATGGGAAAACCCAGTGAGTGGAGATGACAATCCTTCACTGCCATATGAAGTGAAATTAGTAGATATACACTTCTATTTCGTAGCCTTGAGGAATCTATTTAGGCATCTAAACAAAGTAGTGTCTGATCCTATATACACGCATCTAAAGCCTGAATTAGAAGATCTGAACCAAAAATGGTTTAAACACTACGCTCAAGGTAGAGAAGCTTTTGAACATATAGATCAGCGTTTTCCTGGAGAGAAGCACGAAGGAAAAATTGTCGAAATTGAAGAAAAGGGTGCTCGTAGAAAGATCCACTATGGACTCAGCATGAAAAAAGGCTTGTTTACACATTCCGACAAATCATGGGATATAAGCGCCGCCTCATTTGAGGAAATCAAGGCCAGTGTCAGGCATCTGATCGGGCAAATAGTCGATTCGTCTATCCTATAAGGATTGAACAACCCCTCGCATCTACTGACACGAACATGTCACGGTCGCTCGATGCCTCCTCCACGAGCCACCCCGGGAAAAGAGATGCACCGCTTGTTTAGTTCTCGTGTTTCCCGAAGAAAGGCGGCAGAGTGTACATAGGCACCGCGACTGAAGCCCAATGTAAGTACTCCCCGGGCGAGTTCTGTACCTGCCATCGCTGCGAATCCATGTTATTGAGCCGGAAGCCTTTGGGGCTGCCTTTGCCACCTCAGTGTATGCGTTTGCGTTCGCTTCTGAGCCATGGTGAGGTGCTGTTACCAAGGCACCTTGAAGGTGAGACGGAAGATTTACATTTTCAAGATTAGAGTCGGCGGTAAAGAGAACTCCAGGATTCTGGCTTGTGGGCGGAGACCAGAACACCAGACTCTCCCTGTTCGAGACCGTCAGCGCCAAGAGGTTGAAAAGCGTTCCAGCACGTGGACACACTTTCGCAATTGCTCGGGCGTTAACAGGTTCAAGAGCCGTCACACCACCTGAGGGTGCGGCAGGCTTAAACTCAAACCATCGCACTGGAACACCACGATGGAAGGCCTCTATAGCGATAGCGCGAATCCGGCTGGCAGCGTCGATAGCTGACCAAAGGAGCCGCACGCCAGCTGAGCCTAGTTTTCGGTGACACAGGCAGTGAACAAACGGCCAATCATCTAGAGACCACCATTGTACCCATGGAGAAACTTCCCAGGGTTCAGCTTGCTCCAGCATTTTGATGAGTGATTCTGGCCATCCGTCTTCGCCAACAGAGTATCCTTCATCGGTCTCGGCCACTTCGTCCACCGTTTCGCGGTGACTTTCTGCATACATTTCGATTGGAGAGAGTTCGGGGTGTGGCCAGCCGATATTTTCTTGACCTTCGATCTCTGCAATGTTGTTAACTAGTTCAACGAAGACTTCCACGAACGGCTTAAGAAGATCTGACAAAGCTGTCAGCCAACGCCCCGGCAGCCAGACTTCATCACATCTTAGTCCAACCTCTAGAAAGCCGAGAATTCCGTTTGCATGATCGGCATCGTTATGAGTACAGATCGCGACATTCACGCCGTCAGTCCGTGTGACCGCATGGAACATCGCGGGGAAGCCGGACCGGCTTCGGCCGCCATCGACGAGCACGGAAATATCGTCGCGCTCCAGATAAAACGCATCGCCTTGGCCTACTGGGATTGCTATAAATCGTGCCATAACTTTCATTCTAACGTTGATTTCATGCGCGGCTATTTGCTGTCGCCTGCAAATCGTTGTGCGGCTCCGTTTCGTCTTCCTTTGGCCCTTGTCTGTGTGTGCCCCGCACAAAACCCTTTAGCTACCGAATCTTGACGTATTTTCGCCCGGACCTGGCAACACAGGTTCCATTTTTGATAATGAACGCCTCAACCCAGTGCGTACCCACATAGGATGTGGTCTCCCACCGAACACCACTAATGCCTTTATCGCTTTCATAGAAGTCCCCTCGGAGTTGGCCGGCGCCGGCATCAATCGCTTCCTGCCCTGTGTTCACCACCTGCCAGCGAACATCGTATGGTAGAGGAACATTGGTATTAACCGAAAACCGGAGCCAAACCTTCTTTGGAACAGACCGCCCTGTGAGGTTCCAGAGTTTCTTTTTGGCGTATTGCTTGAAATGCACCGAGCCAGTGAGATTCGCTTTGTAGCTGAGTCGCTCAGGCCATTGGGGGGGAAGACAATGCTTCGAATCTCCTAGCGCGGGCACCTGAATCTGCGTTCGCGCCAGCACCGACATCGTTGAACTCACTGATAGGCCGAGGTCCTGTGCTGCCCTAGCCATCGTGCGTCTGCCGAGCACCGGAGCCAATGCGTCAACCGATTCGTTCAGGGTCCCCTTTGATGCAGCTGACGTGATGTCGCTCCGAACCTTCTTCATCCATTCCATGAATGCTTCACGACGCTCTGGATACTCGTTCCACTTGTCGGCAAAATTCTCGCCGTCATCGACTGGGTTGGCGACCCACCACTTATCGTTCCGATACTCAACGAAACCCGGTTTGCCCCAGTTGGCTTCGATCTTTTGCACGATGCTGCTCAGTGCGTCGTAAACGTCTGGTTGGTTCTCATAGGCGCGAGCGGTCAGCGTCGTGATAATGATCGAAACAGGTTTGACGTCCTGCTTGTCCTGAAAATGAATGTCACGGTGTCGCTTTAGAATTTGCACGGCGGTTTGAAGCGGGGTTTTAACCTGCCACTCTGGCACTTCCTCTACATTGGCTGCTTGGATTTTCTCTGCGAGTGCCGCGCGTTTTTCCTGAAAGATGGCTTTCATCCGTTCATAGAACCAATCGGCGTAGGCTATCGGATTGCTCTTCTGCCAAAGCTTTAATTCCGTGTCCGTCAAGAGTATGCCTGTTGGCGGCCGTTCGATGTTCGGTATCGCCGGCAGAATGTCCATGTGGAAACGCGGCATCTGGTTCTCAGGCAGGTATTCCAGCGTCCAACATCGGCGGGAAAGCTTAAGGATTTTTGCCAGATCGTCGCGTTTCTTCAGACGGCTTCCGACCATCTCTTTGAGATCTTTTTGTGTGGTCTGATCTTTGTTGATGCTCAGATGGCACACCAGATCGATGTCATATTCGTCTTCCTCGTTCATCGGACGAACCACAGTCCCAAGGCGGAACGATCCTTGAGCGTAAATCTCCGGTGCGTAACGCAAAAGTTCTGAACTTTCGGCTCCAAGCCAGTTGCCCACATCCTCATATTTCAGCGTGGCGTCTTCGTAAATATGGTCGAGTATATCCAGAGCCGACGCTGCTTTGACCAGCAGGTTGCCGAAATCTGAATTCGGTCGTGGCGTGATGTGCATTCTTCCTCCTTCCAATATCATGTGTAAATGGGCGCATACGGTGCCGCTAGGTGTTTCACAAATTTGTGTTCAAATGTGGGCATAAAGATGCGACTGTAATGCGCTGCCTTGCCAATTAGGTCCTCGACCTTATGGGTGCCATCCAGCAAGAATTCATCGGCGGCGACTTTAGGGTTAAGCCGTTCCACCCGCTCACGTTCGAGTAGAAAAGTCGCTTGGTTGTTTGTACCAATGCTTTGCCCACGCAAGATCAGATCGACGGCGGCGTTTTTCATCCCCCAAGCAATGATACCACCCGAATTCAGGCGGTTGCGAGGATGGGATACGGCATCCGATGTCCCAATACTGAAAACCCATAGCGAACTCAACCGGACATCGAGCGTCCCGAAAGCCTCAATAATGGCGACCATCGTTGGATTGTTTGCCCACACACCGCCGTCGATAAGCCGCATCTTGTCCACCGCGCGGGTGCAGGGGAAAAACGTGGGAGCCGAACTGGTTGCCAGAGCCACCTTCCATGCTGGCACCTTGTAGTCACGCTTCAGACGATCGGCGTGTGGGGTGCGGAAGATGTAAACGTCGTCCTCGCCCAAGTTGTAGGAAGGAATGACCAGCCTCTTCTTGCTGTCACCAAATAGCTTGTTTTTAAAGCATGATTGCAGAGCCATGATCAGTGGCTCTGGCGAGAACTTTCGATATGCCCAGTGCTGAAACCACTTTACTCCCAAACGGCGTGGGAAAATCTTCGGACCCTCTCGGAGATAGAATTCAACTATTTCCCTTGGCTTCATGCCCAGGCCGAGACCGATCGCAATGATCCCGCCCGTGGAGGTGCCGGCAATTAAGTCAAAATGGTCAACGATGTTAATCTTCAAGTCCTCCTCTATCGCGGCCAGAACCGCGGCAGAGAACAGACCTTTGATTCCTCCACCGTCGAGCGAGAGGATTTGAAACCGGTCCTCTGTGGTCTTCTGGATATGTGAATTGTCAGCCGTCATACTCGCTCAACGTAATGCTTGATATGGTATCTCTTTCTTCATTAGTATTGCCGAACAGTGTTTGTTTATATGGTTCCTGATAAAAACCTAAACACGGCAATTTTGCCGTATAAAACCCCTCACAAAAAACAAAAGCCCCATCTCTCATTACGAGAAACAGGGCTTTAAATGATCAGAACATAATCCCCCCTTGTCACAGCTGTTCAAAAGTACACATGGTGCTTTCAAGATCAATAAAATACTCTAAACCACTAACTCCATTATGATATCTTGTCAAGAAATATTACAGTGGGACTTTCAAGCGGTAATAATCTATTTTCTCCTGAATCGATTTTGAGAACTTGTAGGTGGTAAGCAGTAACGAGAATAATCCTCCCCGAATCATCCCTCTTTGTGATACTCCACCGCCAGTTCTATTAGCCTCATGACATATTCAGAATCCTTCTTTGCCACTTCATATTGTTCAGGCGCTATAGAGTATTTATTCTCCTCGTAGAATCGGTCTGCCCGCTGCTGATGCTCCCCATGGCTTCCTGCTTAATTTGTATCTTTTTTTGATCATAAAAAAATCCTTGATTTACTGAGTAAAGGTGGTAAACTCACTCATACAAATAATTTTTTATTCTTTTCATCGGAAGCCCTGGACGACTACCACCGTCTGGGGCTTCTTGTTTTTCCTTACGATGTCAGCTATTCCTTGCCGACTATCTAACTTGCCACTTGTCAATGACCATGTTAATTCCCCACCCCCAGTGTCAAGGTAATTCCCCACTTTTGCCATAAGAGGGATAAAATTCTAACTGTTTCTATATTTTATCTCCTTCCTATTACTCTATTGAAAGGGAGGCAATATGGACGAAAACCTGCTGAAAGAATTGAAAGAATCTTATCCACATGACGAAAGAGTGCTCAAGCTCATAGAGGCGTATAGATCTATCCTGTATTCAGAAAAGAAAATAACTGAAAAAATATGTAATATCCAGAAGATGGAGGCCATAGCAGATATGGCCACGGGCATTGCCCATGATTTTAACAATATTCTGATGGGCATTCAGGGGAATATTTCCCTGCTGTTGCTGAAAAACAATCTTCATCCTTCAGTAGTTTCGCAGTTCGACAAAATAAATGATCTGCTGGATGACGGGAAGCAGCTAACCGAGCAGATACTATCCTATGCGGGTGGGAAAACCCTGGACACCGTTCCGGTAAACCTGGGCGATATTGTCAAGGCAACCCTGAATATGTATGCAAATACCCATAAGGGCATCGTAATTCATGAAAACATTGAGAACGGTTCCCTGACAGTGAAGGCTGTTCCCGGTCAGGTCAAACAGATCTTCTTCAACATACTGATCAATGCCGGGCATGCAATGAGTGAAGCCGGAGACTTGTATGTGGATATGTGCAAAACGTTTCTTACCGAAAACGAAACCACGACTATCGGTTTAATGCCTGGCAAATACATCAAAACAAGCATTACGGATACCGGCATGGGAATGGATGACGTTACAAAACGGAGAATTTTTGAGCCGTATTTTACAACGAGAAAGAGTGGCACAGGTCTTGGCCTGGCAATTGCCTACAATATCGTAAAACAGCATAACGGCATTATCACTGTCTACAGCGAAAGGGGAAGGGGAACTACTTTTAATATATATATTCCCGAATACAACGGTACTGTTATCGCCGACAGGACAAAATCCGAAGACAGCATCATCAAAGGGCAGGGCACAGTACTTGCGGTCGATGACGAACCCGCAAACCTCGATATAATATCAGAATACTTGGCGATACTCGGATACACCGCATTAAAAGCCTCTGGCGGTCGGGACGCAATCAATATGTACAGCGAATTTCAAAAGGACATAGATCTGGTCATACTCGATATGGCCATGCCGGGAATCGGAGGGCTTGATGTGCTTGAAAGGATCAAGGAAATAAACCCGGAGGCAAGGGTTTTAATGACGAGTGGCTGGAACGGCGCGGATCGCGTACAGGAACTAACAGAAAAGGGATGTAACTGCTTTGTCCGGAAACCGTACACCCTGGGACTTCTCTCCCGGAAAATTCATGAGACTTTTATTTGCAAAGGTTGACCCTTTCGCTTCGTTTTACTTCATTCCTATTACCTTTGTAGGAGGGAAAATCAACGGTGCTATTACCAAACCTATTCAACAAATTATTCAAACCGAAAACACGCGAGATAACACTTGAGGAACTCTCGGTATACTGGATGGATAAGCCGGTGCAGCGCACGGAACCGGTAAATCCCGTTAAGCAAAATTCCGTTGATAGGGCAGAGATAAATTCCCCGCAGGGGTCGGAACGATCCTGGAAGCATGTAGAGATAAACGATTTCTTCACATCATACATAATGCCTCATGCACGTATAATAGAAAACGCTGCCCTGAGTGCAATAAAAGAAATATTGAGTATTTTGGACGAATCCGGCGGTGACTGCCCTTCAATTGTGCCGGGAGATGAGGAAACACCGTCACAGTATCATGCGCTGACTTCGACACTACGCGAGCATTCACTGGATATATCAAGGGAGGCTTATGGCATTATCAAAAAGAATGACCGTTTTCTGCTCATGGGCAAGATCCTGATAGCGGCTCTCGGCCATGACCTGGGCAAGATACCCGGAAAAGACGGAGGAACAGCAGTAATCGCCATCCATGCCCATAAAAGCGCGAAAATGCTGGAGCCGATTATCAAGAACATACAATATAAAGACAACATACTGGCAGCGGTGCAATCACACCACCTGCCCAAATCAGAGCTAAAAAGAATGGAGGACGACACCGTGTTTATCCTGCGCCAGGCAGACTGGGAAGCAAGAAAGAAAGAACTTGATCACCTGAGTGTTTCATACAAACCAGCGGAACCGGAAAAGACCGAAAATAAGGATAAAACAGAAACATCTGCCGAATCCGAACCGATGTCCTGGCTTAATCTCAACAGTCTTACGCGGATTGTAAAACCGCACATTAACATGAATGGAATCGGCAGCGTGTTTTCCCTGAAGGACACTGTGTACGTGTGTACCGGCTGGTTAAAAGATATAATCGCGAAGGAAGCTGAAGGCAACGGGGATAAAGAAACGGCGTCACGCTGCAGCGACCCCGGTGATGAGGAAATAATCGACCTCATAACCGAAAAGCTCAAAAGCAGGGCGCTTGAGTACAGGGTGCATTTCAGGGACCCGGAACGCAAACCCGTAGACATACAATGTTATGCCTTCAGGTCAGATCTATTCGGCAATCCTGATGAAATTGAATCAAGAAGAAAAGAAAACGAAACACTGAAAACGATTAAATCTATCAAGTAACACCGGTCGGGAGGACAGCTAAATGTTAAAAAAAATCATATCCGTTATCACTGCATTATTTATCACGATTACCGTTACCACGGCCTGTAACGCTGACGGCTGGATCGACGACTGGATTCAGCAGAAGACGGTGGTCAGCCCGCAATATTTTGAGACGCAGAAGAGGGGTTATGCAACCATCGGCAATATGTCGGCAAGATGGCACACGGGGGTCGATCATCCCATCACGGTGACGCCGCCGGGCTTCAAAACGGGGTGCGGGGGAATTGACCTGTTTGGAGGCGGTATCGGCTTTATGCAGTATGATTATCTTGTCAAAAAGCTGCAAAGGGTAATGGGGCCCGCTGCCGCGGCCTTTGCTTTTGATCTTGCATTGAACACCCTGTGTGAGCCTTGCGCCAACGGCATAAAATCCTTTACAGCAATAGTGGACAGGTTAAACCAGTTGCAGATCAACGACTGCAAGGCGTCAAAGGCTGCCGCTACGATGCTTGTAACGACAGCGACCAAGGGATGGACGGCGGCAAAAAAATCCGAGGCCGTTACAGACTTCACACAGAATACGGGAATATCCGATCTATATAATGAAGTCATAAAGCTGGGTGCGGACAAAACAACCGATCAGGCGGCGCAGGACAACAGTGCCGGCACCATGGACAATGCGATGAAAGACTGTCCGGCGGCGGTAAAGGATATATTTTTAACAGACGGGTCCGTACTTGAACACATCGCAAGCAAAAAGGGTATTCCGGTGGGATACGCAAAGCTGATGCGTGGTTTCATAGGAGATATCAATGTTGATGCCGAACATATCAATTTTCAGTATATCAACAGTTGTTCCGAGAACTCCGCTGAAAAGATAGACGCCTTTGTAAACGGGGAAATGTATGAACGAGACCCGGTTGATGCCGGTGATTGTACTAAAATCAGCAGCATAAACATAAACGGGCATCAGTATACCAGTATAAGAAATTGGGCATACACAAAGCTTAAAGAGGTCGCCGACAATATGGCCGGAAAAGCCGCGATGTCAGCCGAGACAAGTAATTTTGTTAATAGCATAACAAACCCGATTTACAGCGGAATGAAATCATACATAGCAGCGATGGGCAGCAATGCAGACACGGCAATAGCAGCCGATACATTCGCAGATCTTGCGGCCTCGACCATCACATATCAGATGATTATAGATTTCTACGACACGATTAACGGAGCGATCAACACAGCCCAGAATGTCATGAAGAACAGTTCCGGGGCAAAAAGCGGGGGATCACAGTATAAGTGCAACCTTGGCCTGATAACAGGCGCTCTTACTGATCTGGAAGATAAAAGGTCAAAGCTCCGTACCTACGTTGCCACGGCGCAGCGATCATACGCCAACAAAATAGACAGTACGCTATCTAACATACAGTGGAACTATTATACTGCGAAAATGGATAATGACATTAATCAGTCATTGACAAAACATCTTGGATCCAATGCCGCAAGCCTAATGATGAGATAAAGATCAGGAGATCAAGTTGGAGAACAGCAAAAACAAACTATTTTCAATTATTTTTCTCTTTACACTAATGGCAATCCTGTTTCCATCCCTGGCTAATGCCGATATCCCCGCCAGTTTAAAGACATATACTGTGTACAACGAGTTCAACGCAACGGTAAATGCCTTTCAACGTCTCGGTCTCATGATGTCCGACTCGAGTTACAGGGGTTTGTTTTTTTCTGTTGTTGTAATAGGAATTGTTATAGGCGGAATAGCCACGATTGGCAGGGGTATTTTATTCGGCAAAAGCAGCGCGATGGCCTGGGTTTCCCTGTTCGGAATGCTGTTCGCGGGAGTTATTACATACTCCGCGTTCGTAAAAAACACGACTACCATCACGGTATATGACGAAGCGTTAAACCAGCAAATAGCGATCGGGGGAATACCTGACGGCGTGGCATTCATTGCGGGACTGGCAAACAAGATAGAGACAGGCCTGGTGGACATTATATGGGCAAGCGGAGATCCGCGTTCATACAGGGAAAATTCAGGCGGCATAGGCTTCAGTATATTAACGAAGGCGTTTGCGGGGGGCGCTGATCTGTCCGGTACGGGTAATGGGGGAATACACAATAATGTATCCCTTCGCCGGTACATCAAGGACTGTCTTTATTTTGAACTGTCAAGACCAGGCTCAACCCTGGACTTAAACGATATTAATATAAACACCGACTTTATACCCCTTCTTCAACAGGCGTCCAATCCTGCCATATATACCGTCTGGTATGATGACGCTAACAAAGCGGGTGTCACCGTTACATGTACCCAGGCATGGACCAATCTTAACGCGTATTTCAGCACTCTTACAAACGGCAGTATCCCTGTTCAGCAGTTCTGGCAGGAACGGTGCAGAAAAGTTCTGCCCGGAACAACAGGAGCCATAGGCCCGGGTTTAACCCAGACCTGTGAAGACAAGGCAACAGGCCTTCTAAACAATATACTCGGTATTGCGGTAAGCGAATCTCAGTTAATGCGTCAGTACCTGATCGCCTCCGAACTTTGGAATGTCATGCAGGACACTGATCCCGACACCCAGATGGCGGCGCTGGCAAGTCAGTCAACGGGCACACATCTCGTCGGAATGGGTATACAGGCGAACGACTGGATACCCATAATGAGAAGCACTCTATTTTCAATAATGCTTGGCACCATGCCTTTTCTGTTCCTGCTGGTTCCAACCCCCATATTTGCCAGAGCGGTATCAATGATATTCGGCATATTTGTGTTTCTTACTTCATGGGGCGTATGCGATGCCCTGGCCCACAGTTTTGCAATGGACAAGGCATACAGTGTCTTTGACGGCATACAGAACGGTCAGATCGGATTCCTGAGCATGATGTTGATGAAAAACACATCATGCAAGGCACTCGCAGCCTTCGGAGCCGCCAGGTGGTCTGCAATGATGATCGCGGGCCTGATGAGCAGCATGCTTGTAAGATTCGGAGGTTCCACCCTTGCGCACGCAATTTCGGGGTTCAACATGAAAGGATTCGGCGCGGCAGCAGGGCCAATGGCTGTGAGACCCGGGCCGAGACAGTCAGAGCTTAGCGCCTTGAGACGTACCGTTCCCATGGAGGCTGTTTCAAACCAGTACAGCTTTGCTTCTCTATCAAGAGCAGGGGCTTATAAAGAATTAACCGATGTAAAAACCAGTCTTGGGGCAGTGGATCAAATTGGTCATGGTAATGTTCAGCGTGCCTCTACCGAGACAGCAAGTGCGAATGTCATGGGTACAAGAAAGGGGATAGCGCAAACACACCAGATCAAAGCCGCGGCAAATAAAATGTTTGGAGGAGATGTTGACGGTATGCTGAATGCGGAGCAGGCCGTTGTTCAGGGTAAAGCTGCGGGCGGTGCTGCTCAGATAATCAGTGACGGTAGAGATCCGCTGGCAGCGGGTGGAAAGGCGGGTCAATCGGAAGGAATTGGCCTGGAAGCGACCGGCGACAGGCTTACTGCCCTGGGAGGTAAGGGTGCATACAGCACCGAGCTATCGAAAAAGTTCAATGAAGATGCAAAAATGGGGGTAAGAAGGGCGCTGGACGATGTTGCTCAAACCGGAAGGATAACGCCGGAAACCGGGGGTATTCTGGCAAATATCGCTGGTCATCCTCTTGGCCGCGCACAATTAGCGTCCCAGGGGATCGGGAACAGGGTAATCAAGCCCGGCAAGGAAGCCGATAACTTCGCAAACTATTTCAGCAGACACGGAAAAGCGGTTACGTCTGATAATCTGGCGGGTGCAACCGTCCAGATGAATATGTGGACAGACACTGATGGCGGCCTGCACCCGTCTCTGGTGGCCACAAATAAAGGTGTTAGGGTTGCCGAGCATAACACCGGCACGAAAGAATACGACTTAAACGCGGATCAGGCCAGAAGGATAACCGGAAAGGAAGGGGCAACCGCGGGCCACTATGCTATTCACCACGACCCCGGCACAGGCGAGATAGTCGGAATAAGGGGTGAAGGGGGCTTTACTGCCTCGACTGGCAACGTGATACTGAACCATGATGCAGACGGGGCGGACCGGATACAGGTATTGAATCCGGAAAACGGAAAACCTGTCTGGTCAAGCGCAAGGCTGGGGGAAGAAACTCAGGATATAGGTAGAAATGTGTATGACCACAGGGACGTACACAAAACCGGACATGAAGATACAAGGGGGATAAAACTCAGTGGAGCGGATGGATTGGTACAATCGGATGATGCAACAACGGTAAACCGAGCAAGGGATTTTGATTTAATCCAAGCAAATAAATTGGGTGCTTCTGGAGAAACAGGTAAACGAAATGCAGAGCTTACTGCAACGAGTGGCGGGAAATATGTTAGTAATGTGTTTGAGGAAAAAGGAATAGATATGGGACAGATCGCAACAACTGCCAGTACTGATCTTAAATGGTCGATTCCTGGATGGCTTACCGGACTGACGGGAGCTAAAGGTGGTATAGGTGGTGACATAAAAGGACAGCAAATGTGGCAAAACCGGAAAGTACACAATTATATTACCAGTGGCATATATCAGGATATGATGAAAGCAAAAAATACAGCTATTGCCAAAGGTCTGAACGAGACACAAATCGGTCATGCAATGCAAGAAGCGTACAACAAAGATATAAACACCCTGACGGAAAAGGGCTTTGCTGCGAAACCATCCCGCGAACTATCAACCCCCGAGTTGGATAAAGCGGCTGCCAATGTAGGTCAAGAAATAACAGCAGATCCTGCTGATGTATCAACCGAGCCAGACAAACAACCTGCAAGAACAAACAGGGGAAATAACGTACAGAAACAAAGCACTGCGAGCCAACTTGCAGATCAGATTGTAGCTGGAGATAAGGGTCAGGCAAACAACTAAAAAGGTACAAAAAGAGGGGAAGACACTCCGCAATGACGCGATAGGAACAGGACACGAGTTAATCATCAGGATAAAAGGCGTTTCCGGGCACAAGGCTATAATCACTGGAAGTAAAAAAATCATGGTTTATGTCAATACCTTCTAAAAGGAACGCTTCTCTTTCTTCTTCAGACATAGCTTCCCATTCTTCTTTTGCGAGTTTAATCCTTTCCCTCAGGCCTCCCTTGAGATTAGCCTCCGCACACACTTCTCTTGAGTGATCAGCACCTATCTTCGTGGCACCCCACACAGCAAGGGCCAACCCACCTATCAATATAAATCCTATTGCTTCCATAATATCGTCCAGAATGCCCCATAGGGCTTCCGTATTTGCCTCATACGGTTATTACCCTCTATATTACATATTATTTTGAGAGAATGTCAAATATCAGCCCTAATTTGTATTTTCTGATTACCAAACATCGGCTCAATAACTTTATGGAGACCATGCCCAAGATTAGGTTTCTTGCATATTCTAATTAATTGATACTTTGACAAAAGCTTCATAGTTTCTTTTGTAAATCCTCCTTCGTGATATCACAGTCTCGTAAAATCTGGGCAAGAAGTCCACGACCAATTGTCTCACCACGATGTAGAGGAACAACTGTGCATCGACCGTCTTGGTGTTGCAGGA
>Ga0265594_1001795_pt1 | contig 16122 bp, 14 predicted proteins | sample saktaG_11_FD_190147 | JGI IMG/M metagenome (GOLD analysis project Ga0265594, IMG submission 190147) | Saline water microbial communities from Sakinaw Lake, British Columbia, Canada - sak_2011_5_24_80m | ecosystem: Environmental > Aquatic > Non-marine Saline and Alkaline > Saline ... | reverse complement strand
ATGATTTGGGTGACAGGAGAAAAAGTAGAAGATTTAAATTTAAAACCCCATATTACTTTAGGAAGGATAAGACAGTGGGAGTGGAGAAGAATAGACCCGGAAGAAATACCCGAAATCAATGAAAATATTTCTTTAATTTTGAATGTGGATTCAATAGAAATTATGCAAAGCCGATTGAACCAAGGAGGGTCGAAATACACCATTGTAGAATCAATCAAATTTAAAAATTAAAAATTATGCGAGTGCATTTTATTGGTATTGGCGGAATAGGTGTTTCAGCTTTAGCCCAGTATTATTTAAAAAAGAACTACAAAGTAAGCGGTTCTGATTTGTCATCTTCAGAGATTATTGATCTCCTTGAGAAAAAAGGAGCCAAAATATTTATCGGCCAATCCGCCCGGAACATAACAGAAAATATTGATTTAATTATTTACAGTCCGGCTGTGAAAAAAGACAATCCGGAGTTTAAGGAAGCTAAGAGATTAAAAATTAAGTGCTTGTCTTATCCAGAAGCATTGGGAGAACTGACTAAAAAGCATTTTACCATTGCTGTGTCGGGTACTCACGGAAAAAGCACAACCACGGCTATGTTAGCTTTGGTTTTGATTAAAGCCGGTTTGGATCCCACAGTTGTTGTAGGAACAAAATTAAAAGAATTTAGTAATTCAAATTTTAGAATGGGCAAGTCAAAGTATTTACTTATAGAGGCCTGTGAGCATGAGGAATCTTTTTTGAATTACTGGCCCAGAATTATTGTCATTACTAATATTGAGAGAGAGCATTTGGATTATTATGAAAACTTAAAGAATATTATGGAGGCTTTTAAAAAATTCATTAGTCATTTGCCTAAAAACGGATTATTGGTGATTAATAAAGAGGATAAAAATATTACTAAATTGCTGAATTGTTCTACTGCTAAATTGCTTAACATTAAAAATTTTTCCATCAAACGGACAGAAGCAAAGAAATTACAAGAAATTTTGAAAGTGCCGGGGGAACATAATATTTATGATGCTCTGGCAGCCTTAACCGTTGCCAGAGAATTAAAAATTCCTGACAAAACCAGTTTTAAAGCATTGTCGGAGTTTAAAGGAACCTGGCGAAGATTTGATATTTCAGATTTAAAAATTAAAAATTATAAATTAAAAATTATCTATGATTACGCTCATCATCCCACAGAAATAAAAGCTACACTTAAAGCAGCTCGTGAAAAGTTTCCCTCAAAAAAAATCTGGTGTCTTTTTCAACCCCATCAGTATCAAAGAACCTATTTTCTATTTAATGATTTTGTAAATGTTTTTGCTGAAGCTGTTAAAGAAAAATGGATTGATAGAATAATTATTAGCCAGATTTATGATGTAGCTGGAAGAGAAAACAAGAAAATCAAGAAAAAGATTTCTTCTCAAAAATTAGTTAAAGAAATCGGCTCTGAAAAAATAAGTTATATTTCTTCAATTGAAGATTCAGAAGAATATTTAAGAAAGAAAGCGGGGGATATTGAAATCTTGATCGTTATGGGAGCAGGAGATGTCTATAAAGTTTTCCACAGATAACTATTGTTTACTTTCTTTGTGGTGCTATAATAGAGTAATTTACAATACAAAGATAAAGGTCGCATTTTAACCAATAACTAAATTAAAAATATGGAAACTCTTACTTGGGTAATTATAATTGTAGCTTTGGTTCTAGTAGTTGGCGGTGGATATTATATGATGACTAAAAAGAAAAAAGGAGGAGGCGCTCCACAAGGACCAGCAGGTGTTTAAGATTACGAGGATTATTTATTCAGCTCTGTCGTTAGACAGAGCTTTATTTTTATCTTTTGATTTGCTATATTTAAAAAAATGGAAATTATCCAGGATTTTAAAATTATTTGGGAATATTTAAGCAGGTACAAAAAGGCAGTTATCAAAACCGCTGTTTTAGCTATGGTTGGCAGCATTTTTACAGCCATAATTCCTTATATCTACGGTAAATTAGTAGATATTGTTTCTATTGAAATATCTGATTTGAACTTTATTCTTGCTCTTTTAGGTGTATGGATTGTCACCAGCTTATGCTCTGCTTTTTTTGACAGAATGGTATCTGTAAGAGGCGGTTTCATTGCCTCAAATATCCTAGGTGATTTTATATATAAAAAGTCAAATCATATAATAAATCTTCCCTTAAGTTTTCACAAAGAAAAGAAATTAGGTGAGATTTTATCTAAAATTACTCGTGGAGGCGAACACATCAGAGAAATTGTAGATCTTGTAGCTTTTTTTGTTTTTCCGCATTTTCTGACTATATTTGTAGGAATTTCCATTTTATTTTTTATTGATTGGCGCTTGTCCTCGGGAACGCTATTTCTTGTTTTTATTTCGATATTTATTACTGCCTATAGAATGCCTTTAGTTTTTCAGGCTTCCAGAGAATGGAGTAAAAAATCTGAGGAAGGATTAGGAATTTTGAATGATTCTTTTTTAAATATCCAAACAATCAAATCTTGCTCCGCAGAAAATTTCCAAAAAGAAAAAATAAGAAAATCTTATAAAGAAGAAATTAATTCAGCTTTTAAAAATCTGGTTATTCTTTGGGATAATACCGTCTTAGTCCAGAAAACAGTATTCTATTTAGGATTTGTAATAATTTTTGGATATGCTATTTTTCTTTTAAAATTTAATCAAATTTCTAATGGTGAATTGGTAATGTTTCTAGGTTATTTAAATCTTACTAAACATCCTTTGTTCAATCTTTTATGGCAATGGCTTGATTTTGAAAAAGGAATTACAGTAATTAAAAGAGCCAGAGTCCTTTCGAGAATAAAAACAGAAAATTACAAGGGAAAGGGTAAGATATTAAAAAAAGTTAAAGGAAAAGTAGAGTTTAAAAACGTCTGCTTTAGTTATAAAAAAAGAGAATGGATTCTAAAAAAAATAAATTTTAAAGTTGAGCCAGGCCAAAAAATTGCTATTGTCGGCGGCAGCGGAGAGGGAAAAACGACTTTAGCTGATTTAATTTCTCTTTACTTTATACCAAATAAAGGTAAGATTTTAATTGACGGTGTTAATATAAAAGAGATGAATCTTAAATTTTTAAGAAAGATTATTGCTTATGTTCCTCAAGAAATAATTTTGTTTAATGATACAATCAAAAATAATATTCTGTATGGAAAACCAGAAGCTACTTCAGAAGAAATAATTGAAGCCACAAAAGCTTCCAATGCCCATAATTTTATTGAAAGATTCCCTCAGAAATATGAACAATTAGTAGGGGAAAGAGGCATAAGGCTTTCTACTGGTCAGAAGCAAAGATTAGCTATCGCCCGGGCAGTGATTAGAGATCCTAAAATCCTCGTTTTAGACGAAGCCACTTCTTCTTTGGATGTTGAGTCAGAAAAATTAGTCCAGGAAGCGCTGGATAATTTAATTAAAAACAGGACTACTTTTATTATTGCCCATAGGTTAAGCACAGTAAAAAATGCTGACAAGATTCTGGTTTTAGAGAAAGGAAGAATAATAGAAGCAGGGAACCATAAAGAACTTATCAAGAAAAGGGGTAGATATTATAAATTCTACTCGCTACAATTCAAAATTTAAGTTATAATAAGAGCATAGAAAAATGGAAAGAATTTTAATAGAGGAAACAATTAAAAATATCGGAAAAAAGGTCAAATTAGCTGGATGGATAAATGTGAGAAGAGACCACGGCAAGCTTATTTTCATTGATTTAAGAGATCATTCAGGTTCTATCCAGTTGGTTTTTGGTCCTGAATTTGAAAAAGAAAAACCAGCCCAGGATATGAGAGCGGAATGGGTAATTGAAATTGAAGGAGAGGTTAATAAAAGACCCAGAGGAATGATAAATCCGAAATTAATTACCGGCAGTGTTGAAGTTAAAGTGGAAAAGTTAAAGACATTATCAGAGGCTAAAACCCTGCCCTTTTCCATTGGCAAAGAAGGTTATGAGATAAACGAGGAAAAGCGGTTGAAGTATCGCTATCTGGATTTAAGAAGAGAGCGACTGCAGAAGAACTTAAGAATGCGCCAGAAAACCATTCACTTTATGAGAAATTATTTGATAGAACGGGGATTTATAGAAATAGAAACTCCTATTTTAACCAAATCCACTCCGGAAGGAGCCAGGGATTTCTTGGTTCCAGCCCGTCTCCAGCCAGGCAAGTTTTACGCTCTGCCTCAAAGTCCCCAGCAGTATAAGCAGCTTTTAATGGTAGCTGGATTTGAAAAATATTTCCAAATCGCCAGATGCTTAAGAGATGAAGATCCCAGAGGAGACCGTCAGGCTGAACATACTCAACTGGATATTGAGATGGCTTTTGTTGAAGATCAGGAACAAGTTTTAAGTTTGATAGAGAAACTTTACATTGATTTAGTTAAAAAGATATTTCCGGAAAAAAGGATTAAACAGATTCCTTTTCCAAGAATGAATTATAAGAAAGCCATGGAGAAATACAAAAGCGATAGACCGGATTTAAGAACAAACAAAAATAATCCTGACGAGCTGGCTTTTTCTTTTGTAACCGATTTTCCTATGTTTGAGTGGCATAAGGAAAAACCCGCCTCTGCTAAAGCTACGGCGGGCAAGTGGGGAGCCCAACATCATCCTTTTACTAAACCGCAAAACGATGATATTGAAAAAATAAAAAAAGAGCCAGAGAAAATACTAGCTCATCAATATGACTTTGTTCTAAACGGTAATGAAATTGGAGGAGGGAGTATTAGAAACACAGATCTTGATGTTTTAACTGCTGTTTTTGAAGTTTTGGGACATAAAAAACAAGATATCAAAAAGAAATTTAAAAACTATTTTGAGGCTTTTAGCTACGGAGTTCCGCCTCATGCCGGGGTTGCCAATGGCATTGATAGATTTTTGGCTGTAATTTCTAACGAACCCAGTATCAGGGAAGTGATTGCTTTTCCTAAAACCGGCGACAATCGGGATCTAATGATGGATATTCCTTCAGAAGTAACCGAGGAACAGTTAAAAGAATTGAAAATTAAAGTTATCAATAAAAAATGAAGAATAAAAATTTAAAAGTTTTTTTCATTTCTTTTTTGATTGTCTGTCCATTATTATGGATAATAAATTCAATGGGAATTGATACAGTTAATTCCAGTTTTTCTTCTGCCCAGGTTTATTTGCCTTTAGAGCCAGAAGAACCGGAAGCGAAAGAGTTCTATCCTGAACAAAAAGAGGAAATAAGTGATTTACAATTAGAGGCACAATCAGCTATTTCTGTTTGGTTTAATGATAAAAGTGAAGAAAGAGTTTTATTCGAGAAAGATAGTTCGCAACAGATGCCTATGGCCAGTTTGACTAAGTTGATGACTGCCTTGGTAGTTTCAGAAATATATCCCTTTAACGATGAAACAGAAAATCTTTTAAACATTATGCTTATTGAGTCTGACAATGAAGCAGCTTATAGTTTAGCTGATTACATAAGCGAGAAAAAATTTGTGGAATTGATGAACATCAAAGCAGAAGGAATAAACCTTTCAGATACTCATTTTGCTAATTCTTCTGGCATAGACAATCCTAAGCAATACTCTACCAGCGCAGATTTGGTTCAATTAGCCAATTATATCCTTAAACAACATCCAGAGATATTTAAAATAACAATCAAAGAGAGCTACCAGGGTAAGCCAAATACGAATGAGCTTTTGGAAGAAATTCCAGGTATCATAGGCGGTAAAACAGGAGAAACGCCAAGGGCTCAGGAATGTCTTCTTCTAATAGTAAAAGCTCCTAATGAGAAAGGTTATTTAATCAATGTTATTCTTAGTTCTGAAAACCGCTTTGATGAAATGAGAACTCTTATAAACTGGCTCTCTGAATCTTATGTTTGGTAAAATGCATTTTTCAAAATCTTTTAAGATTACTGCTTGTGTGATTCTGATATTTTTTCTTGTTGTATTTATCTTTTTGTTTTTTGAAAATCAAGCCCTGGAAAAAGAAATAGATGAGGTGATTGAAATGGAGCAAAATAGATTTGAAGAATTACAAAAACGTTTCAGTCCTAAAAAATTAATTTGGGAAGAAATAATTCCGGAAAATTTATGGTCAGCTCGGGATGCTCACAGTTTGATAGTCTTTCAAGATAAACTCTGGCTTATGGGCGGATTAGAAGGTATTACGGGCAAGGAATACTGGCAGATGCCGCATAGGGGAGATGTTTGGATGTCTGAAGACGGAAAAGAATGGACTATGCTATTGGAAGAAGCTGGTTGGGGACCGCGAAGATCTATTGACGCAGTTGTTTTTAAAGATAAAATATGGATTATGGGTGGCTGGGACGAGAGAAGCTATAAAAACAATGTCTGGTCTTCTGAAAACGGCATAAACTGGATAGAAGAGACTCATTCAGCCCAATGGCCGGCAAGAGAAGGCCAAACTATGGCTGTTTTTAATGATAAAATCTGGCTTATGGGAGGAGTTAATTTCAATAAACGCAAGACCTTTAACGATGTCTGGTATTCAGAAGATGGCATTAACTGGGAATCAGCCACAGATAATGCCGGATGGTCTCCAAGATATGACCATTCTCTGGAAGTTTTTAATAATAAAATGTGGGTCATAGGCGGAGTAACTTTTAATGAGGATGCAACTAATGATGTCTGGTCATCCGAAGACGGAATTACTTGGGAATTAGTTTTAGAAGAAGCTCCTTTCTCTGTTAGACACGGACATACTTGTGAAGTTTTCAAAGACAGAATTTGGGTTATAAGCGGATGGAATACTCAAATAGGAGATGATTTAGGAGAAGGAGTGAACGATGTCTGGTTTTCTAAAAACGGAACTGATTGGCAAAAATTAGAACAGTTCAGTCCCTGGATAGGTAGGGAAGACCATGCTACAGCTGTTTTTAAGGATAAAATATTTATTACCGGAGGCATGGATACTAATTGGGAATGGCATAATGATATCTGGTGCTTAAAGGAAAAATCTTAAATATGACTTTATTTACTTTTAACGTTATCAAAATCTTTCTTGTCTCTTCTTTCTCAGCCATCTTAGCCCTTTTTTTGGCCCCTCTTTTAATAAGGTTTTTGTACAAAGTAAAGTTCTGGAAAAAAGAAGCCAGATGCAAAACTATTACCGGGGACAAAGCTGAAGTTTTTTATTCCCTGCATAAAGAAAGAGAGATAAGTGTTCCTCGGGGAGGTGGAATAATAATTTGGCTTTCCATTCTAATTGTGGTCTTATTATTTTACTTAATAAGCAAGTTTTCTAATATTTGGTGGCTGAGGAGAATAAACTTTTTATCAAGACCTGAAACCTGGCTGCCCTTGTTTACTTTAGTCACGGCTTCTCTGGTTGGATTGATTGATGATGTTTTACAGGTTTTTGGAAAGGGAAGATATATTGCCGGCGGAATTGCTTTTAAAAGAAGATTAGGGGTAGTAGTTTTAATTGGGATTATTGGCGCCTGGTGGTTTTATTCTAAGTTAGGTTGGAGCTCTATTCATATTCCCATGGTGGGAGATTTTTCTCTTGGATTCGGATATGTGATTCTTTTTATTATTACCATTTTAGCTTGCTGGAGCAGCGGAGTAGTAGATGGATTAGATGGATTAGCTGGAGGAACCTTTGCCTCTATTTTTGGAGCTTTTGCTATTATTGCCTTCTCCCAGGGCCTGATTGATTTATCTGCTTTCTGTATTGCCATAACTGGAACTCTTTTTGCTTTTCTGTGGTTCAATATTCCCCCGGCCCGTTTTTATATGGGGGAGACCGGTATTTTAGGATTAACAACTACTCTAGCAGTAGTGGTTTTTCTGACAGACTCCCTGATAGTTTTTCCCATCATCGGAGGCATATTAGTTATTGAGGTGGGTTCGGTTATCATTCAGCTTTTATCTAAGAGGTTTCGCAAAAAGAAAATCTGGCTCTGCACGCCCATCCATCATCATTTTGAAGCCAAGGGCTGGCCGGCTTATAAAGTAACTATGCGTTTCTGGATTATTGGTATTGTTCTAGCCATTATCGGCACAGCCATCCGGCTTTTGGGATAACTATAAACATGAAGAAAGTTGAGATCCTAAGAAAAAAATATCCTAACTTTGTATATCAAGGATACGATTATAAAATCTTTAGAAATGATTTAAGGATTTTTTTTGATTTTAGAATGCCTCCGAATATTAAATTCCGGCCAGAAATAATTATTAAAAATACAGAAAAGGAAATTTCCAGAGATTTAGATAATTTTGTTTTCCATCTCGGTTTAATGGAAATTCCCACTTATTGGAAAGCTGCTTGCTCGCCGATCATTGAGATTAAAGCTAGTTATCTAAATAAAGAACAGATTAAATGGTGGCAAAATTTTATTTTAAACGGCATGGGCCAGTTCTTTTATGAAAACCAGATTGATTTTAGAAAACCCAATTTTCTAAAAATAAAGTGTTTAAAAAATAAAATTACTAAAAACAAAAGTAATCTCACGATCGTGAGATTACTTAAAAAAAGGTTTTTGGTTCCGATGGGCGAGGGGAAGGATTCCATTGTTACTTTAGAACTGTTAAAGAAAAAATATAAAAAAGAAAATATTAATTGTTTTATTGTTAATCCTAAAAATAATCATTTTAAGATTTTAAAAGTAGCCGGAATTAATGAGCCAATAATTATTGAAAGAAAAGTTGACAGAAAATTATTAGATTTGAACAAAAAGGGATTTCTAAACGGCCATACGCCTATAACCGCCCTTATTTCCAATTTAGCCGTTTTTTGCGCTGTTTTGTTCGGATATAATGATGTGGCAATGTCCTGCGAAAAAAGCGCAGATGAGGGAAACATTAAATATCTGAGAAAAGATATAAATCATCAATGGTCAAAAAACTCCCAATTTGAAAGAGAATATCAAAAATATATTAAAAAATATTTAACCAAAGATGTCAAATACTTTAGCTTCCTGAGATCCTTTTATGAATTTCAAATTGCCAAGATATTTTCCCAGTTTCCTCAATATTTTCCAGTTTTTCTAAGCTGCAATGAGGCTCGGAAAACCAAATCCGGAACAAGAAAACCTACTGGCAAGTGGTGCGGAAAGTGTTCTAAATGCCTTTTTATTTGGACAATATTATATCCTTTTGTGAAAGAAAGAGATTTAATTAAAATTTTTAAGAAGAATTTATTTGAAGATGAAAAACTAATTCCTGTAATGAAGGAATTAATAGGGGAGAGCAGGTGCAAGCCTTTTGAATGTGTAGGGACTCAAAAAGAATCTTTAGCTGCATTTTATCTTGCCCTCCGAAGCTTTAAGCGAAGGAGGGTCAAAGAAAGTCTTCCATCTCTTCTGCAATATTTTGAGAGAAATATTCTTCCCAAATATCCCAACATTGACAAATTTTCCCAAAAATTCTACTCTTAAACCAGAGGCAATAAAGATGGCCGGAGAAAAGCCAGTCGCTCGGGTATTTGGTAATTTCAATGATGAAATGTACCAAATTATGGACATATTGAAAGAAGCAGGTTATAACCTTACAGTGAATCAAATAGACCAACAAACAGAAGTAATGATAGGGAAGGAGAGTTTTTTTGGTATTGAAAAGATCAAAGAAAAGCTAAACCGGGAGAAATAGAAATGTATTAGGAAATAATTAAGGAAGCAATAAAACCATTAGTGATACCATTCGTGATATCAAGTGTTCTGCTGGCAATGTGCTTTGTACTATGCGCCGTAGGGATACAAGGAGTGGTCGCGGGCAAGATCGTTGGTGCGGGACTATTAACTGCTGGATTATTGCTCTTTGGCATAGATTGTTACCTTTCTCGTCCGAAGGATAATACGGAGACAAAAACAACAGAACCTTGATGGGAACCATAATCGTTCCCGATTTTTTTTAATCAATCAAACTCGGTTTAATCGAAATAGAAGAGATTGACATAAGAAATAAAAAATTATAATATAATCAGAGGTGGTAAAGATGAAAAGAAGGAGAATAAATCTTATCAAAACAAAAAAGAAAGAAAGAACCATTAAAATGAAGATGATTGAGGAGGATGGACGGGTCATTCTGAAGGGGCGATTACCAAAAGGAGTAATTCCAGCTACGGTTCTGTCTCAACGTTCTCAAAAGAAGGAAGGAAAGGAAGGGGAAGAAGAAATCATAATCATCTTCGAAACCAGTGCAGTATAGGGACTTAAAAACCCCTATTTTTTTTGGGAAATTTATGTTAATTTGAAGTATGAAGCTAAAAGAATTGAAAGATAAAAAAATACTTATTTTAGGATTGGGCAGGGAAGGTATGGATACTTTTAAGTTTTTGCGGAAAAATTTTCCAAACAAAGTTTTTGGATTAAGCGACCAGAAGAAAGTTAAAAGTGAAAAATTAAAAGTTAAAAATGCGAAATTATATTTAGGAAAGAATTATTTAAAAGCCATAAAGGATTATGATATTGTAATTAAATCACCGGGTATTCCTATTCATTTACCAGAAGTAGATAAAGCCTTTGAAAAGAAAAAAATTACTTCCCAAACAGAAATTTTCCTGCAAAACTGCAAAGGAAAAACTATTGGCGTAACCGGAACAAAAGGGAAAAGCACTACCACGGCTTTAATTTATCATATTTTAAAGAGAGCCGGATTTAAAGCTTATCTGATAGGTAATATAGGGGAGCCGGTATTGTCATATTTAAATAAAGATGGTATTTTTGTTTATGAATTATCCTGCCACCAATTATATAACTTAAAAATCAGTCCCCATATTGCTGTACTTTTAAATATTTATCCGGAACATCTTGATTATTATAAAGGTTTTAAAGAGTATGTGAAAGCCAAAGAAAATATAGCCCGCTGGCAGAAAAAGAATGATTACTTAATCTATAACTCTGATGACAAAATTGTTAAAACCACAGCTGCCAAAAGCAAAGCTCAAAAGCTTTCTTTTAAGGGAAAATATTATTCTCAAAACATTGAAGCAGCTAAATTAGCAGCTAAGATATTTAAGATTCCAGCCAAAAAAGTTAAAGAAAGCATTAAGAATTTTAAATCTTTAGAACATAGATTAGAATCAGCAGGTACTTTTAAAGGAATTGTTTTTTATAACGATTCTTTATCTACTATTCCTCAAACTGCTATTGAGGCCTTAGAATTTTTAGGAAAGGATGTGGAAACAATAATTTTAGGCGGATATGACAGGGGATTGGATTTCAAAAAATTAGGAGATAAAATATCTAAAAGCAAAGTTAAAACAGTAATCCTTTTTCCAGATACAGGAGAAAAAATATGGAAAAGTGTTAAAAATAAAAAGAAAATAAAGCATTTTTTTGCTAAAGATATGAAAGAAGCGGTTAAAATAGCTTTTGAAAACACCCAGAAAGGAAAAATATGCCTGCTTTCTCCGGCTTCGCCCAGTTTTAATCTTTTCAAAGATTATAAAGAAAGAGGTGATTTATTTAAAAAGTACATAAAAATGTTATAATAGCATAATGGCTGACCGTTTTTTATTAGGAATAATCACAGCTTTGATTGTTTTAGGAGTGATAATTTTAAGCGGAGTTTCTGCTCATTTTTCCCAGGAAAGTATTGGCAATACGACTTATTTTTTATTTCATCAAATTAAATTTGGGTTGATTCCTGGAATTTTCTTAGCCTTGTTGATCTACAAAACGCCTTTAAAATTAATTAGAAAATGGGTTCCTGTATTTCTTTTTATAAATTTGATTTTATTGGGTTTAGTTTTCATTCCTGGAATCGGTTCCCACATTTACGGAGCCAGCAGATGGGTAAATTTGGGCATTATTGCTTTTCAGCCTTCTGAATTTTTAAAACTATTCTTTATTGTTTATTTGTCTGCCTGGCTGTGTAATTTAAACATCAAAGAAAAAGATGTTTATAAAAGTCTGCTTCCTTTTTTAATTATAATTGGTTTAATAAGTTTGTTCTTAATTTTCCAGCCGGATATAAGCACCTTGGGCATCATTGTTTTTATTTCTGTTTTAATGTATTTTTCTGTGGGTACCCCTCTTTGGCACAGTGCTCTTATGATTTTAATCGGCTTATCTGCTTTAGCTGTATTAATTAAAACTTCCACCTACAGATTTAACCGCATCTTGGCTCTTTTCAGTCCTAAATCAGATCCTATGGGCATAAGCTTCCAGATAACACAGTCCTTGATAGCCATAGGTTCAGGCGGAATATTTGGATTAGGGTTAGGAATGTCTTACCAAAAATTTGGTTTTCTACCCCAAGCAATGTCAGACACTATTTTTTCCGTTTATGCCGAAGAAACAGGATTGATAGGAAGTATATTTTTAGTAATGCTTTTTCTTCTTTTATTCTGGAGAGGTTATAAGATTTTCAAGGATAAAAAAAAGGATCAGTTCAGCCAATTAGCAGCTTTGGGCATATGCTCCTGGATTTCTTTTCAGGCTTTTATCCATATTGTTTCCAATTTAGGCATTTTCCCCTTAACAGGTGTTCCTTTACCCTTTATAAGCTACGGCGGCTCTCATCTATTGGCCGAAATGATGGGAATAGGGTTATTACTTAATATTTCTAAAGACAATTAATAATTATGAAAATTTTATTTACTGCCGGTGGTACGGGAGGACATATTTATCCTATTATTGCCGTTGCCAGAGAAATAAGAAAAATTCATCCCGATAAAGACTTAAATCTCTATTATATAGGGCCAAAAGATAAATTTGGCCAGGATTTATTTCCTAAAGAGGGGATTAAAATAAAAAAAATAGTAGCCGGAAAAATCAGAAGATATTGGGACATCAAAAGCTTTTTTCAGAATATTATTGACGTTGTTTTTAAAATTCCCGTAGGAATAATTCAGTCCTTTTGGTATATTTTCATATTAGCTCCGGATTTTGTCTTCAGTAAAGGAGGATATGGCGCTTTGCCAGCTGTTTTTTCGGGCTGGATATTAAGAGTTCCTATCTTTTTACACGAGTCAGATGTTGTTGCCGGAAAAGCCAATCGTTTTTTAAGCCGTTTTGCTTTGGAAGTGTTTGTTTCTTTCCCGGTAAAAAAAACCGAATTTCTGGCTAAAGAGAAAATGATTTCTATTGGAAATCCCATCAGAAGTGAAATTCTAAATGGTAATAAAGAAGAAGCTAGAAAAAAATTGAGTTTGAAAAGTCTTAAACCCGTCCTCTTGGTTATGGGGGGTTCGCAGGGAGCTCAAAGAATTAATGATAAGATTTTAGAAATACTGCCGCAGCTTTTAAGAAGTTTTGAAGTTATACATCAGACCGGAACAAAAAATTTCAAACAGGTTCAGTCAGAATCCAAAGTAATCATTCCTAAGGGACTGGAAAGTAGCTATCATCTTTTTCCTTCTTTAAATGAAGAAGAGATTAAAAACGCTTATGCTGCTTGCGATATTGCGGTTTCCAGAGCTGGTTCAGGCAGTATTTTTGAAATAGCTGCCATAGGCAGACCCTGTTTTTTAATTCCCTTGCCCGAATCGGCCCAGAATCATCAATTAAGGAATGCCTACACGTATGCAGAAACCGGCGCAGCTGTAGTTATAGAAGAAATTAATTTTACCCCTCATTTCTTTTTAGAAAGATTAAAACACTTAATATCTCAAAGAGAAACTATTAAAAAAATGTCCCAGCAGGCAAAATCATTTTCCAGGCCCAAAGCAGGCAAAATTATCGCTGAATATATAATGGACTATTTAAAATGATTAATAAAATCATTACAAGATTAGCTCCTTCTCCCACTGGCTCTTTGCACATCGGCACAGCCAGAGTAGCTCTTTTTAATTATATTTTCAGCAAGCAGAATAAAGGAAAGTTTATCTTAAGAATAGAAGACACTGACATAGAAAGGTCCAAACCGGAATATGAAGAAGACATAAAAGAAAGCTTGAAATGGCTTGGTTTAAACTGGAATGCTTTTTACAAACAAAGCCAGCGTTTAGAAATATATGCAAAATACTTAGAAAAACTTTTAGAAGAAAAAAAGGCCTATTATTGTTTTTGCACCCAGGAAGAATTAGAAGCTCAAAAAGAATATCAAATTTCTTTAGGCAAACCTCCTCTTTATTCCGGCAAATGCAGAAAATTATCCCAAAAAGAAATAGAAAAGAACTTAAAAGAAAAAAAACCTTTTGTAATCAGATTCAAAATTCCTGAATCAATTAAAAAAATATCTTTTCAGGATTCAGTGAGGGGAAAAATTGAATTTGACACTAAACTAATAGGGGATTTTATTATAAGCAAAGGGTTAAAACCTTTCTATAATTTTGCCGCTGCAGTTGATGATTACGAAATGAAAATATCCCATGTTGTTAGGGGAGAAGACCATATTTCTAATACTCCCAAGCAAATTCTTATTCAGAAAGCTTTGGGGTTCTCAAGTCCCCGATATGCTCATCTGCCCTTAGTTTTAGGATCGGATAAAAGTAAATTAAGTAAAAGGCATGGAGCTGCTTCTATGCATGAATTTAGAGAAAAGGGCTATCTTCCGGAAACTTTAATTAATTTTATGGCTTTCCTGGGCTGGAATCCAGGCACGGAAAAAGAAATTTATGGTTTAAATTCTTTAATCAAAGAATTTTCTTTAGAAAACATTCAAAAAGGAGGAGCGGTTTTTAATATTAAACGTTTAGATTACTTAAACGGTTTCTATATCCGCCAGAAATCCGACAGGAGACTAACAGAATTAGCTGTGCCTTATTTAGTTAAAGCAGGACTGATTGAGTCCATAAATATAGAGTGTAAAGATATTAGCCACTGTAAAGTTAATTGTCCAGAAAGCTTTTCTTTGTTCGGAGAAAAACCAGAATTCAAAATTAATGATACGGGAGAAGTTATTGGATGCAGTTTTTTAATCAAAGTAATTAAGATTTACCAGGAAAGATTAAGATATCTATCAGAAATTCCAGAATTAACAGATTTCTTTTTTAAGGAAAAACTGGACTATAATAAAGATTTATTACAATGGAAAGACATGAATGATAAAGAGATTTCGGTTTCTCTTGACAAATCAGAAAAAATATTGTCAAAGATAGAGGAAGGAAAGTTTAATCAAGAAAATATAGAAAATCTTTTGATGTTAGAGACAGAAAAAGAAGGGGATAGGGGAAAGTTGCTTTGGCCGTTAAGGGCTGCCTTGACCGGAAAAAAGGCCTCTGCCAGCCCTTTTGAAATAGCTGCCATTTTGGGAAAAGAGAAGTGCCTTAAACGCCTTAAAGAAGCTAAATCTCGTCTTGAATAAAAAAGAAGGGAAGTTCATCTGCTTTTTTTGAATCTTTCCCTTACTACTTTTAGTTGTTTTCTAAACAGCCACCCTGAAAGAAGGATGGTTGGTATAGGCGAAAACATCTTTAGCCATGCAATGCTTTCGCTTGTTAGGATGTTTTGACATTCTCTGTACTCTAATTTTTCATCTGTAGGTTGTCCCAGAAATATTAGATATTTTTCTTCTCCTTGTAGCATTGTTATCCCTGAATAAAATTGATTTATTGAACCAATCAGAATTATTATGAAGACGATCACTATAACAGCTATATCAAAAATCTTTCGTTTTCTCATTTCGGTTTCTCCTCCTATGTAAAAATAGTTTACAAAAAAATAGCTCTACTGTCAAATGTTTTGAAAGAATGTATAATAAAAAAGGAGAAGAGAACTATTTTTCTCTTCTACTACGGCATTACATTGCCGATGCCAAAGTGTATGCAGATTGCGCTTATAACCAGTATTATAAGCGTTATAATAACCTGATTTCTTGAATATTCAGGACTGTTTCTATACATTTTCCATACCTTAACCTAAAGAACTATGCATATAGACTACAAAAAAATATTAATAATGTCAACCTTTTTGGTAATTTGCGGAATTATTCTGCCGAGTTTTTGTTTTGGAGAAAATGTAGATATGCCTTCAGATTTAGAAGAGGATAAATCTTTTATAATAACCATTATAGAAAGACTACCCCAGGAAATGAAGAATATTTGGAGCGATGAGATTATTCCTATATGGAGAAAAGTTTGGCAGAAAATTAAAGATATAGTTCTAAAGATATGGCCAACCCTAAAATCCTGGTTTTATAGCATATTGGACTGGCTTGCAGACATTTGGTATGAAAATTTCAAACCCTGGATTATCAACTGCTTGGACGAAATAAAATATTTTATAAATACCAAATTAGAGCATCAAAACCT
>Ga0265594_1001793_pt1 | contig 16131 bp, 20 predicted proteins | sample saktaG_11_FD_190147 | JGI IMG/M metagenome (GOLD analysis project Ga0265594, IMG submission 190147) | Saline water microbial communities from Sakinaw Lake, British Columbia, Canada - sak_2011_5_24_80m | ecosystem: Environmental > Aquatic > Non-marine Saline and Alkaline > Saline ... | reverse complement strand
TCTAAATCAGCTATAACTCCATTAAAATTAGCCGAATAAGATGCATCTAAAATAGTTAAATTATTCTTTCTTATTAACTTCATTGCTCCTTGTTCGGGTTTTATTCTTAAGCAAGCTCTAGCAATCTCTTCTAAGGTCATACCTAGTTTTAAGGCACACGATACAACTAATAAAATATTATCTATATTATGTCTGCCCAATAGATTAACTTTGAAATTCGTGCCGTTTATCTTAAAAGAAATAAATTCTCTCTCGGTAACAACATTTGTGGCAATTAGGTCTAAATTATTATAATCTATTTTAATTTCTGAACATTCTAAGATTTCGTTCTTGGCCTTATTAATATTTTCTTGAGATCCAAAAGTAGATAAGTGTTGCTCGTTAATTCCCGTTAATATTCCTATCCTTGGTTTAACGATATTGCAAACTTGTCTTATCTTACCTTTTTCATAAGCACCAATTTCAACAATTAAAATATTATGCGAAAAATTAAGTTTTTTAAGAATGGTTTGAGCTATCCCTATTTCGGCATTAATATGTTTTTTAGTTTTTAGGACATTGAATTTTGCAGAAAGTATTTCATAAAGAAATTCTTTAACGGCTGTTTTTCCATAACTACCAGTAATTCCAATAACTGTAAGATTCTCAAACTCCTTTCTTTTCTTTTTAGCTTTTTTAAGTATTGATTTAATATATATACTTGCTGGAATTTGAAATAATAATACTATAACAGAAGCAATATCCATAACTATTAAAAGAGAAAGTAAAAGATATAATAGATAATAGCGAGAACCAAAAATTAAAAACAGAAAAGCAATTTCAAAGACGATACCTGAAAACAATATTGCTAAAATCTTTTTAGTTAATTTGGGATATCTAGCCCCGTGTACGCTAAAAAACAACTTTCTTAATAATTGAGTTTCAAAATGAGCTTTAAATCTTCCCCAATGATATTCTTTTAATTGCCAAAACCAAACCCAGAAAACAAAAAGTTTCGTAAATATTAAAAGCCACAAAATTACTAATAAATATTTCATTGTTTAGCAATTATATTAGCTAAAAAGCCTGGACATTCAGAGTGTAAATTATGCCCTATTTTAGGAATAATTTCAAGTTGGGAATTTTTAATATTAGCCTTAATCGTATGAGCATTTTTTAAAGGAGTTATGTTATCTTTTTCTCCCCAAATAATCAATGTTGGAACATTAACATTGCCCAATATATCTGTAAGATCTTTTTTAATAATATTTAAATAAACTTCTTTCATTATTCCTCGAGAATGTGAATAGTCACTCTTTATAATTCTATAAAAAGATTTCTTTAAATATGGAACAAAAGAAAGAAACTTAAATGTTTTTGATATGCCATATATTCCTTTCTTTTTAACAGTTTCTCTTCTAATACAAGCAGCTCCAACTAAAAATAGCTTACTTACTTTGTCTGGATGCTTCAAACTATATTTTATGGCTACATTACCTCCAAACGAATGACCCAATAAACGAAAATGTCTTATATCCAAGGAAGAAATAAAACTATCAACTAAATTAGCATAATCATCAAAACCCCAGACTCCATTTGGATTATCACTTTCCCCAAACCCAGGCAAATCGGGAATAATTACCTGAAATCCTCGACCACTCAACAACTTAGCAACCGTTCGCCACCTCTCTTTCTTAGAGCCCCAGCCATGCAAAATCAAGAGAGGCTTCCCCTCTCCCATAATCATATAGTTAACCTTTAATCCATTTATTACACATTCCATAATCTTCTTTATTTATATTATTTATACCAAAAATCCACTTAATAATCAATATCGAGATAATTAAAATTCCAAAAACTTCCACACTCTAGAGTGTGAAAGTTTGTGGAACTTTTAAGAATATCAGTAAACTAAAATCAAGGAGCCGAGCTCCTTGATTTTGCACTATCTAAGGGAAGCGTCTATAAATATCTTTTCTGTGTAGAACTCTCATGAAAATTATCTGATTATCAGATTTTTTAAAACCGATTCTGAAGTTACCTATCTTTATTCTATAATAATCATCAAACCCCTTTAATTTACGGATAGGATATTTTTCAAAGTCAACTAAATTATCAATTCCGGGGAAGATATAAAAACAAACTTCTCTTATTTTCTCTTTTTTGTCATTGGGAAGTTTTTCGAAGTCCTTAATAAAAGTTTTCTTAAACAAAACTTCCATTTGCTTATCTTAAAGATTTTTCTGCTTCAGATAATGAAATGTTTTCTTCTTCTTCAGTTTCTTCCATTAAATAACTAAAGCACTTATCTTCAATGAAAGTTAAAAACTCGTCAAAAAAGAAAGCTTTCTTTTCAATATTTTTTAGATAATCTCTATCTAAAACTACTTTTCTATTTTCTTCTTTTATTTCGTCCATATTTTACTTTATAGATATTAAATTAATAAACAATCAACTTTCTTTATTTATACCAAAAATCCACTTAATAATCAATATCGAGATAATTAAAATTCCAAAAACTTCCACACTCTAGAGTACTGTAGTTTATAGAACTTTTAAGAATTCTTTATGACTTTAAAGCCAGTGTATTTTTGGAGAACTTGAGGAATTTTTATACTGCCGTCTTTTTGTTGGTAGTTTTCCATAATGGCAATAAGGGTTCTACCAATAGCAAAGGCGGTAGCATCATTCATATGAACAAGCTCTATACCATCTTTTCTTCTAACTCTGGTATTTAGCCGTCTAGCTTGATAGTCGGTCATTAAATCAGAAGTATGAGTTTCTCTATATTTATCTTGACCAGGCATCCAACACTCAATATCAATTTGGCGGGCATCAGGGCTTCCAATATCACCAGTACAAATCATTACCACTTGATAGGGAATCTTTAATGACTTTATTAGCTCTTCTTGAAGGCTAATAATAAAGTCCTGTTCTTTTAGAGAATCTTCTTTAACAGTGAAGGATTCCATTTCAATTTTATCAAATTGATGAACCCTTAAAATACCCTTGGTATCTTTTCCATAACTGCCAGCTTCTCTTCTGAAGGCGGTGGAATAACCAATGTATCTCAGAGGAAGATCTTTTTCGTTCAAAATTTCGTCCATATGTAAGGGACCTAAAGTATGCTCGGCACTACCGATTAAATAAAGATCGTCTTGAGGGAAATAATATCTTTCATCTTTATCAGCTTTACTCAACCGAGCCATTTTTTCGTAAATCTCTGGCTTAATCATTGCTGGAGGAACCACCGGAATAAAGCCCTTTTTTACTAAAAAATCGAAAGTATATTGAATTAAAGCAAATTGTAATAAAGCTAGTTTTCCTTTTAAATAAACGAATCTAGCTCCAGAAACTTGAGCCGCCGTCTTTAAATCAATAATTCCCAACGCTTCTCCAAGTTCTACGTGGTCTTTAATTTCAAAATTAAAAGTTGGAACCTTTCCCACTTGTTTAAGAACCACATTTTCACTTTCGTCTTTGCCAACTGGAACATCTTTAGCTAAAACATTAGGAATTTTATACAAAAGGTCTTTAATTTCTTCTTCTAACTTAACTAGTTCGGGTTTAATTTTATCAGCTTTCTTATCTATTTTTTGCATTCCCGAAATAATCTTCTTTTTTTCAGTTGCCTTAGCATTAGCGATATCTTTTCCAGCTTTATTCTTTTTAGCTGAAATGCTTTCTAGTTCTGTTTGTATTTTTCTTTTCTTTTCGTCAATCTTTAATAAATTATCCAAATCAAAATCCACTCCTCTTTTCTTAATAGAGTCTTTTACCTCTTTAACATTTTCTCTAATAAATTTAATATCAAGCATGCGTCAACGAACATTGAACAAGGAACAATGAACAGTTATTTAATAATTTTACTTTCTACTGTTTTAATGGTAGTCCAAAGAATTTTTCCTACTTCTTCAGCTATCAAAATGATTTTTTTATATTCTTCTTCTGTTAAATAATTTTCTCTGCAAGCGAAATATAGAATATATTTTGCTTCTTTCAACGATCCATATGAAATATAAAGAAATTGTCTATAATCTTTACTCGTTTTTCGTGCAAATCCTTCAATAATATTTAAAGGTATAGATAGTCCAGCTCTTCTTAATTGTGATGTTAATCCATATATTTCATCCTTCGGAAACTTTCTTGTAATTTTATAAATTTCGTATGCCAGCTTATCTGACTTTTCAATCAACGGATTTCTTGTTCTTTGTTCGTTGTTCATTGTTCTTTACTTTTCATTGTTGGAAATAATATTGTTTCTCTTGCTGAATGAGAATCAGTTAAAAGCATTACCAAACGCTCTACTCCCATTCCCCAACCAGCTGCTGGTGGCATGCCGTACTCTAAGGCCTCAATATAGTCCTTATCCATTCTTTGGGCTTCACCAAAACCTTTCTCAAATATTTTTTCTTGTTCTTTAAATCTATCTTTCTGAACCAAAGGATTATTTAATTCAGAGTAGGCCTTAATTATTTCCATGCCCATAATAATTAATTGAAAACTTGCCGACTTTTTAGAATTCTTATCAAGTGGCTTGGCTAGCGGAAAGGCCTCCGCTGGATAATGAATAATAAAAGTTGGTTCCTCTATTTTTGACCTAATAACTTTCTTAAAGATTTCGTCAGCTATTTCAAATTTCCCACCACCAATTTCTTTAATGCCCAATTTCTTTGCTTCTTTTTTAAGAGCTGAAATATTTATCTCGTCTAGTTTAATTTTAGTATATTTCCTAAAAATTTCATTGTATTCCACTCTCTTCCATGGAGCTTTAAAGTTTAATCTTTCCCCTTCATATTCAATTTCTAATTTACCGAATAACTTTTTTAATAAATGGCCAAACATTTCTTCGGTGAAACCCATCAATTCCTTATAATTAGCATAAGCCCAATAGAATTCCAACATAGTAAAATCAGGGTTATGAGCCCGATCCATGCCTTCGTTTCTAAAACATCTTCCTATTTCATATACTTTTTCAAATCCTCCAACAAGTAAACGTTTCAAATACAATTCAGGAGATATTCGTAGATACAAGTCCATATCTAGAGCATTTAAACGAGTTTTAAAGGGCTTGGCTGTCGCTCCTCCATAGACGGGTTGCAGAATTGGCGTTTCTACCTCTAAAAACCCTCTATCTTGCATGAAGAAACCCAGCTCCTTTATTATTTTAGAGCGAAGAAGAAGTTTCTCTTTTACATCGGGATTGAAAATTAAATCTAAATATCTTTTTCTAAATCTATCATCAACATCTTTTATTCCATGCCACTTTTCGGGCAAAGGCAGTAATGATTTAGTTAGCATCTTGTAGTCATTTACTTGTAATGACTTCTCCCCTCTTTTGGTTTTAAATAATTCTCCTTTGGCTTGAATAAAGTCTCCAACATCAAAATGATCTAAAAAGAACTTATACCCTTTAATCCCCAAGCTATCTTTCTTAAATAATATTTGAATTCCCCCAAAGCCATCTTCAATATTAGAAAACAAAAGACCGCCATGTTGCCTTAAAGACATTATGCGACCAACTAAAAATAATTCTTCTTTAGATTTGGAAAGTTTTGAGAAACTATCTAGAGCTTCTTTAGAGGTATGAGTTCTTTTAACCTCTCCCGGATAACCCAAAAGACCAGCACTTTCAATACCTTTAAGTTTTTTTAATCTAATTTTTTTAATTTCATCAATTCCAGCCATATTATAATATCTTACTAGAAATAAATTTGAATAAATCTTGAGCAATATTCAACGATTTTCGACATTCTTCTTTTGAATAAATGAAAACATCAGACGGGTATCTTGTTTCAATATAATATCTGTTCAAAAATGATATTTTACCTTTTAGGTTTTCGAAATTTTTGTCAGTTTTTTCGCAAAGATTCAAAAGATAAATCAAATCATGGACTTTGGGAAATTCTTTTTTATTAAAAATTAAAAACCCTTTAAGCATTTTTTCAGCGACCTGGTGACAATGAAAGCAAATAGAATCACTAGGACCATTTTCCTGGAAAAGAATTTCAGCTGATTTTAAGTCGTTCTGTGCCTTCAGAACCCATTCCTTAGATTTTGTATTATTTTGTAACATAAAGAATTTTACCTTGTTTGAGAATATTTTTTATAAAAAAATCATTTAAGGATACCCTTTTTTCTATTTCTTGGGGGGTGTAAACCAAAATATCCAGTGGCATTGTTCTGTCTAGAAGTATTCTATCTAGTTCTAAGTGTCTTTTCGTTTTTCTTTTTTTTGTTTTTTTTAGAACCAATAAATCCACATCGCTATCCTTGTGCGGTTTCCCATAAGCAAAACTACCGTAAAGAATTATTTTCTCTGGTTTGTACTTTTCCACAATCTGCTCAGTTATGTTTCTAATTTCTTTTTGATATTTAGTCATTAATTTATTATAAACCACTCCTTCACAAAAAACAAGCACGCGACTAGGATGCAGAAGTCGGACTTCGGCAGATTTACAGCTTCATTGACTGAGATAAGTGACAAGATAATCGGCGACTATGCGGGCGGCGTCGGGACGAGAGAATTCTTTAGCTTTTTTTGACATTTCTTTCATTTTTTCAGGACGATCAAATAAATATTTTATTCTTTCTAGAATAAAATGGGGTTTAAAATTAGGCTCTTCAATTACCAAACAAGCACCCCTTTCATTATAAGCATAAGCATTTCTTGCTTGATGGTTTTGAGCCGAGCCGGCTAAGGGAACAAGAATACTTGGCTTGCCATTAGCAGCAATTTCAAAAATACTTCCCGATCCTGCTCTGCTAATAATTAAATCAGCTACCGCATAAGCATCAGCTAATTCTTTTTCTGACAAAAAAGGAGAGGGATGATAATATTCAGATAAATCTTTTAACACTACGACCTCTACTTCTTTTTTCACTTGTTTAAAGTTTTTCTTTCCTGTTTGATGGATTACTTCATAATTTTTTAAAATAGCAGAGAAGTTAGCGAGTATAATATCATTTATTTTCTTAGCTCCCTGAGATCCACCCAATATTAAAACAACTGGCTTATCGCCTTTTAGATTGAAAGTTTTCTTAGCTTCAGTTTTTGAACCATTGGTCATTTCTGATAATATTGGATTACCGACACAAAGCTTTTTATGATCAGGAAAATATTCTGTCTCATTTATAGAGAAAGCAATGAAAACCTCCATGGCAAATTTACTAACTATTTTATTAGCTAGACCAGGAGTAATATCTGATTCGTGTAGAAATATTGGAACATTCAGTATTCTTCCCGAAAGAGCTGTCGGAACAGAACCATACCCTCCTTTACTAAATATAATGTCAGGAGAGACGACAAATATATGGTAGAAGGATTGAATAATTCCAATGGGGAACTTAAGAATATCAAGAAAGATTTTAAACGAAAAATATCTCCTAAACTTCCCAGCAAAAATAGTTCTTATTTTAACATCTTCTTTTTTAAGTAACTCTTTTACAAAATCATCTTTGGGTCCCAAATAAAAAAACTCAAAACCACCGTAGGGATAGTTTTTCTTCATTTGACGAATAATAGCGACTATGGGGAATATATGACCAACGGTTCCCCCGCCCGTAAATAATACCTTCATATTAATATTCTAACATCTTTTTGCATTTTTAGAAATGTTTAAAAGTAATCCAACAGCTAATAATTCAACAATTATATGCGATCCCCCATAACTTATAAAAGGAAGCGGTATTCCTGTTAAAGGAACGACTCCTATCATTGCTCCAATATTAAAAAATGCCTGAAAACATAACCAAAAACTAATTCCCATTACCAAGAACTTTGAAAAATTGTCTTTTGACCTTCTAAATATTAAATATCCTCTCCAGAACAAAAAAGCATACAAAATTATCAGCCCTAAAGAACCAATGAATCCAAGCTCTTCTGCATATATGGCAAAAATAGAATCAGCCATTGTTTGGGGAATGAAACCGAATCTCTGAACTGAATCTCCTAGCCCTAATCCCCATATTCCACCAGACCCAATGGCAATTGTAATTTGTTTTACTTGATAGCCTATTCCCATCGGATCTACATTAGAACCAAGCCAAACAGAAATTCTATTTATCCTATAAGGAAAGAATTTTATAAAACCGAGACCAGTCACGAAACTTAATAAAACAATTAGCAAGCTATGCCAAAAGGGCGTGTTAGCTACCCAGTACATAACAACAGCTATGCTAGCCAAAACTATTAAGGTACTCATATCTGACTGGAAAAGGAGAAGAAAAAAAATTAATCCTAAAATCATAAGAAAAGGTAATAACCCTCTTAACTCATTTACAATTCTATCAAATAAACTCTTGCCTATTCTTTCTGGATCCTTAATAAACTTTTCTCTTTTGGCTGGATTAATAAGCCAAGCTGAAAAATAGATTATAAAAGAAATTTTCAAGAGCTCGGATGGTTGGAAGGTGGCAAAACCAAGATTCATCCAGCGAGGAGCTCCACCAGAAACAATACCAAGCCCTGGTATAAAAACAGCGAGCATCATACCAATAGCTGTAGCTATTAAATAATGGGAAATTCTTTTAAATCTTTCCAAATTTAATCTAAAAACAATAAATCCTATTATTAGTCCAGGAATTATTCCTATAAGTAATTGATGAAATAAAAAATGAGTCGTGTTGCCAAACTTTTCTTGAGAGAAACTAGCTGAAACACTAGCTAGAGTTAAAATTCCCAAAACTAACAAAACCCCAACCACTCCTAGCAGATAATAATCTATATTATAATTCTTTTCTAATGCTTTTTTTGAATTCATATCCCCTATCAAATTCATTTTTAAATAAATTAAAACTGGCTGCACCAGGAGAAAGTAAAACAATATCTCCTTTTTTGGCTAGCACAGAAGCCCTTTTAACAGCTTCTTTCATTGATTTCACCTTATAGACCTTAAACTTTTTTAAATCTCTTTCAATCAAATCTGAAGCAGTACCAGGAAGCAAAACCAAGAAATCAATATTGTCTTGAACATCTTCAGCTAATGCTCGATAGCTTAGTCGCTTGTCTTCTCCTCCAGCTATTAATATAATTCGTGAGTCGGGATATTTTCCTCTAAATGTTTCTATGGCAAATTTAACAGCCCTTGGATTAGTTGCTGTTGTATCATTGAAATATTTAACGCCCTTAATTTCAGCAACAAATTCCTGACGACTAGGAACGCCTTTAAAATTAGAAACTACTTTATGAATATCATCTTTCGAAATATTAAGAAGCTCAGCTACTTTAACAGCAGCCGCAGTGTTGTAACCTTCAAAAAAGTAAACTTTCCCTTTGGCCTCTGATGAAAGTTTTTTAGTATTAGGATCTTCTTCATTCAAAATTAATATGTCGCTCTTGCTTTGATATTTATAAATAGATTTTTTGGCTTCTATATATTCATGAAAGTCTTTATATCTATTTAAATGATCTGGAAATAGATTGGTTATAACAGCCACATGAGGACTCTTTTTTAAATTCTCCAAAGCAAAACTAGAAAGCTCTAAAACAACTTTTGTTTCTTTTTTAATATCAACTAGAAATTCTAAAGGCGATATTCCTATATTTCCAGCCAAAACAGTATCGTATTTTTCTTTCAAAAGTTCATATATTAAAACAGCAGTTGTTGATTTACCCTTGGTTCCAGTTACACCAATAATTTCAACTGGGCATAAGTCAAAGAATAGCTCTATATCATTTTTGATAGGAATATTATTTTTTCGAGCAATTTCCAAATAAGGAGAGCTAGTAGGTATGTCCGGATTTTTAATAATTAAATCGGCATTTTCAAAATCTTCTTCTCTATGTTTTCCCAAAACAAATTTTATTTTCAGGTTTTTAAGCTTATCCAAAGATTCTTTTAATTGCTTCTCGCTTTTCAGGTCTGTTATGAGGAGTTTAGCTCCTTGAGAATAAAAAAACTTAGCAACACCAACTCCACCTCCGTGCAACCCAAGTCCCATTATTACAATTTTCTTATTTTTAAATTCCATATAATTTAGTATACCCCGTAGAAGAAATTTGACAAGATTTCTTTTAAAAGGAGCTAAGAAATGTTAGACACCAGGTTTAACAATCGAATGTTCAACCTCGGTGGCTAACACTGCGGTGTTCGACACCGAGTGAAGAACATTCTGAGCTTTGAATACCCTGCTTGACAAACTTTGAAAAAGAAGCTAAGCTAAGCTAAGTTAAATTCAAACCTGGTTCTTTAAAAGGAGAATAATATGCGTTTGCAGAAGAAAAAAGAGAGACACTCGGGAGCGATCAAAAGATTAAAGCGACTCAAAATATGGGCAGGCTTAACATTTGATAATCTTTACGAGATGTACACAATGGCAATCGACGAAAACATAAGAACACAGATCGAAAATAGAATTTTGGAAATAGTATCTGGAGATGATGACCTTTTTAGTATTATCAGGAATGAAAAGAACTCTTCTCTTGGGAAAAAAGCTTGGAAGAAATTACAAGATAGGATAAAAGAGGGTTGTCTTAGAAAAATTCATGCTAGAAAAATTCTGATTGATATTTTCGAAAAAGTGTTGGAACTAAGACTGGAAAGTTGGAAATTATTTAAAACATTAGATCCAACAGCCGAAGAGTTACGAAAAATATTAGATTTAGATTGCATGAAAAGTATGTCTGCAATTCAGCACGAAGCAGAAAGATTAAGTAGAAAAAGACACCGAAAGAAGAAAACTTTTAACGCTAAAAAAACTATCGAAAAAATCATAGAGCTCAGCCAATAACAGTTGAGCTCTTCTTTTTTATCCTAATAATCTAATAGCCACACCTATTATGGCCATAACGATTCCAATGACCCAGAAACGCATAGTTATCTTATAATGAGGCCAACCCTTAGCTTCAAAGTGATGATGAATGGGAGCCGCCAGAAAAACCTTCTTCCCTCTTATTTTCTTTGATAAAAGTTGAATAATTACTGAGCCCGACTCCATAACAAGCAAAAATCCTATTATCGGAAGAACCAATACGGATTTCGTTAGAAAAGCAACAACTGTTAAGGCACAACACAAACCCAGCACACCTGTTTCACCCATATAGAAACGAGCCGGAGATATGTTAAACCAAAGAAAAGCTAAAATTGCACCAGCGATAGCAATACAAAAAGCAGCCAGGTCAATTTGATTTTGGAAAAGAGCAATTCCCCCGAAAGCAGCAAACATCGTTGCAAAACTTCCACCGGCCAATCCATCTATTCCATCTATAACTCCCCCACTATATGTTGCTAACATTACTAATATGAAAAATGGAATATACCAAATTCCTAAAAGAATATCTCCATTCCCAGGGATGTGAAGAGTGCTATAACCTAACTTATAATAAAACCACCAAGCTCCAACTAACCCAATCGAAACTACCAAAATTAATCTATATTTTAATCTAAGTCCACCGGCTATGTACTTCCCTTTCCCAAACACCTGTAAGACATCGTCTAGTAATCCGACCAGAGAAGCAGCCACTAAGGCAAAAAGAGGAATCCATGTTTGAGATCTACTTAAAAAGTTTAGTTTTTTAAACCACCAGATATCAGTGAAAGACAATAGAAAGAAAATAATAGCTAGGACTAAAACACTTGTCCAAATAAGCAAACCGCCGAATCTCGGAACATGAACTTCTTTTTCAGAATGAAACTTTTTAAAATAAACCAAGTCCTTATTATCTATTGACTTGGTTCTAATACTTTTTCTCCAAAGCTTATGCTTATACAAAAAATGAGTTAAAATAGGAGTCAACCAAAAAGCTAGAACGAAGCTCATCGCCCCCAACATAAATATCTTTATTACATTTATAGTAATCTCATTCATAATCTTATATATAGTGTTATTATATTCTACCAAATTTTTCCAAAATAAAAAAGTGACTCGGTCACTTTGTGATTGATAGATATGCTTTTGCTTCTTAGGTGCTTCTTAAAAAAGCTATAGCAACTTTAAGAAGCATTTGTACATTTTACTGTTTTTTATAAGTTGTAGTGGTTCTTCTGCGGACTTGAAAAACTTCTATAATTACCTACTCTTCTTCGCCAAACATTATCTTCTCCCTCGATCTTCTCAATATCTCCTTGATAAGGATTTTCTATTAATTTTTCTAAAACAAATAAAAGACGTTTTGCGTCTTTCTTTGGAATACGCCTCATTTCTTTTGAGGCTCTTTTTGCAATTTTAATCCTCCAATTCATTTTTGAGTTGTTTTAAGTTTAAATATTTTCCTTGTTTTATTTCTCTCCTTCCTTGTTTGAGTGCTTCTTTTTCAGATGGAGCTAAATCTACCAAAGGAATGATTTTTTTTAAACGCAAAAACTCCTCATAATCATTACGAGGCATTATTACTAATTCTCCTTGTTTTAATAATTCTCTTGGAATGCTAATAACTGTACTCATATATTTTTATTTATTTTATATTCTTATCTTAGACAAATTCCCAAAAATAGTCAACATTCAAGTTTGTCTTGGAGAGTTTTTATGATTTTATCTAACTTGCCTTCCATTATTTCTTCTATCTTAGACCATGATTTCTTGATTCGATGATCAGTTATTCTATCTTGAGGAAAGTTATAAGTTCTAATTTTTTCTGATCTTTTTCCCCAACCAACTTGTTCTTTTCTTTTTCCACCTAATTTAGATATTTCTTCTTCTTCTTTCTTTTCTAAAAGACGAGCTGACAATATAGCTAGAGCATTTTCTTTATTAGATAGTTGGCTTCTTTCTGTTTGAGAGGTAACAACCAAACCAGTTGGTATATGAGTTATTCTAATGGCGGTTTCTCTTTTGTTTACATTTTGACCACCAGGACCAGATGACCGATAATGATCTATTTTTAAATCATCCTGTTTAATATTTATTTCCGTTGATTTGGGTTTTGGCAAAACAGCAACCGTTGCCGTAGAAGTATGAATTCTTCCCGATTTCTCGGTCTCGGGAATTCTTTGAACCCTATGAACTCCGGCCTCATATTTCATGTTATCAAAAACATTACCTCCTAGTTCAAAGACTACTTCTTTAAAACCTCCAACACCCGTTGAATGAGAGTCTAATAATTTTTGCTTCCATCCTTGCAATTCGGCATACTTGGAATACATATAATATAGGTTAGCAGCGAATAAGCCAGCTTCGTCTCCACCTGTTCCAGCTCTAATTTCGATAATAGCTGAATGTGATTTTTTAGACACTCCCCCATCTTTTAACATATCTTCTAGCTCTTTTTCTAATTTTTTTCTTTTTTCTTGCAATTGACTGGTTTCGGTTTCAGCTAAAGAATTAAGCTCTTCATCATCGGGAGCATTAAGTATAGTTTTGTTCTCTAAAATCCTTCGGTCTATTTCTTCTATTTCTTTGTCTTTTTCAATTATTTTATCTAGTTCTTTCTTTCTTTTTGAAAGTTGCTCAAATTTATCCCAATCCGAAACCAACTCAGGATCACTGAGTTGGCTTAAAAGTTCTTCGTATTCCTTTTTAGCTTTATCCAAAAAAAGCATATTACTTTTTCTTAGCTGGCTGTTTCTTAGCTAATCTCTTCTTAAACTTCTCTACTCTTCCTAATGTATCAACAATCTTCTCTTCTCCTGTATAAAAAGGATGACACTGAGAACAAATCTCAACTTCTATGTGTTCTTTAGCTGCGCCCATGGTAAACGAATTGCCACAAGCACAAGTAACACTTGCTTTATCAAAATATTTAGGATGTATATCTTTCTTTGCCATAATCACTTATGATATCATAATTATTTTATTTTGGCAATGTCGGATTCGTAGCGTTTTGTTATGGACATGATTGGATAACCATAATCACGTTGATAAACATTTTTATAACTAGATTTATACCACCCCGGACCAGCGAAATAACTTAGAGCAGCATTAAATTCTCCATCATAAGTTTGTTTTTGAGCTCCGTATTTAGATAAATACAGACCGGCGGCTAGAAAAGCATCTTTAATATCCCATGGATCAGCTGGGCTTCCAGTAATTTCTTTTAACTCGTCTCTATAAATCATCCAAGTTGCTGGGATAAATTGAGCTGGACCCATTGCTCCTCCCCAACCAGAACTCATTGGACAAGAAACAGGCGTCATATATGGATCTCTACCTAATTCTTTAGTAATCGTTAAAAATGGCTGAACATCTCTCGTTGGCTTCATAACCTTAGAAAGAATCTTTCCTGATTTAATTGTTTGACCAGCTCCAGTTTCAGAATTACTTAAATAACATTGCCCAACATTCTTTCCAATGTTTGATTCCTGGGTTAAAACGGCTAACAAAAACGCAGGTCTAACTCCAGTAATACTCTCTACATATTTTGCTATCTCATAGGCCTCTCCAAAAGTTGGAGCTTTAGAAACACCAATCAATTCAAAAATTCTGGCTCTAACTTCGGAGGCTTTTTGGTCAACAGTTTCTTTCTCTCCCAAATATTTTTGATATTCTTCTTCGGTTATTTCTAAATAATATTCTTGTTCTTTTTTGGCGCTAGAGTTTTGTTGTTTCTGAACTGTTTGAATCTCAACCATATTCTCCAGGTCTTCTTTTTCTTCATCTAAAGATACTTTCTGATCTTCTAAGTTTATCTTCAGGTCTTTAATATTTTGTAATAAATCCTTATTCTTAGAAGTTAAGGATTCTAAAAGGGCTAGATTGTCAAAAAATCCCGAGAGAGAATTCTCAGCAAGAAGTATTTCAACTATTGGCTTCTGGTCTTCTTCATAAATAGATCTTAAAATACTACCTAATTTTCTTTTAGAACTATCTATTTCTGACTCGGTATTAACGATAGATCCCGTAGTATCTTCTATCTGTATGCCCAAATCTTTAATTATTACATTGCTTTGGCTAATTTGATAACTTAAGTTTTTAACCTTCTTGTTCAAACTATATATTTTATTTTCTAATGTCTTTTTTTCTGCTTCTGTTTTGTTAAGATCCTTGGCAATCTCATCGCTTTGAGCACTATAATATTGTTCACATTTTTCCAGAAGTACACGACATTCACTTGCCGAAAGAACATTACACTGATTTTCAATTGTATTTAAATTACAAGTTTCTTCTAAGTTTTCAGCCTCCGCCTTCGCTAAAGCTACGGTGGATAAAAAAAACAAAAACAATAAAAATATTACAACTTTATTTCTCATTCTTTTTTCCCTTGTCCGCCGTAGCTTCAGCGGAGGCAGGTTCAGGTTTTTCCTCCTTTTCTTCATCCTCCTCTATTTCCTCTTCAATTGGTTTCTCTGGTTCTTCCTCAATTTTTTCAGCTGGAGCAACAAGAGTAACAACTTCGTCTGGTTCTTTTTGAATGGTTACATTATCGGCCACTTTTAAATCTTTTACTAAAATTTCATCCTCAAAAGTTTTTAAACTAGAGACATCAACAATAATTTCATGGGGAAGGTTTTGAGGTAAAGCCTTAACTACTATTTCTTGGAATTCTTTAACTAACATTCCTCCTAAATCCTTAACTGCTGGTGCTTCTCCTTCAAAAACAATAGCCACTGTTGCTTCAATTTCCTCAGTAAGAATTGGCTGATAAAAATCAACATGAATTGGATTTCCTGTTATTGGGTCTCTTCTGATTTCGTGGATAAGAACAGGAAACTCTTCTCCTTCGATTTCTAAAGAGATTAAAGTGCTTGTTCCAGCTTCTTCATACATTTTATCAAACATCTTAGAATCTAACTGGATGTTCAAATTTTCTACCTTGGGACCATACAAAATAGCGGGCAAGATGCCTTGCTCTCTTAATCTTTCTACTTTATCTCCGACAATCTCTCTTTTTTTTACTTTAAGATTTAACATAAATACATTGGACAGGACAAGCATCAGCTACTTCCTGATTACATTCTACTTTTTTTATTTCTAGTTCAAAATCAACACCATTAAGCTTAGCCCCAATTAGCCTGGCTTTTCCGTCGTCACTTATTTCCCAATATTTAGGACAAATTGCCGCACAAGAACCGCAACCAATACATTTTTCATGCTCTTGAATAACTTTCATGTATTTTTAACTATTATTTAATAATGAAATCGTTTGAATAAAACCTGTTATTTTCGTTAAACAAGTCGTTCGCGTTACAACCTATACAAGCCGGCAAGGCAATTCTATGAATTCCTGTTTTTACAGTTGGAATTTCAAGCTCAAACGCTTTAACCTCGCTTGGATCA
>Ga0265594_1001792_pt1 | contig 16135 bp, 13 predicted proteins | sample saktaG_11_FD_190147 | JGI IMG/M metagenome (GOLD analysis project Ga0265594, IMG submission 190147) | Saline water microbial communities from Sakinaw Lake, British Columbia, Canada - sak_2011_5_24_80m | ecosystem: Environmental > Aquatic > Non-marine Saline and Alkaline > Saline ... | reverse complement strand
ATTCCAGGTTCAGGGCCAGCTTGAAGAGTTCTTCCTGTGAGATCGACACGGTTTTTATTTGGTCAAAGGATATGATAAACTTTTAGCCTTTACCCACACGAAATAGCGAAGAGCCGATTTTTTTGAGGGTCTGTGGATTTGCCCAGATTAGAAGTTTAGTGGAAGAATTTGCCATAAAGTCAAGCAGGCGGCAGAGCACTCCGAATCAAGCTGCCGATCATTCGATAAAAAACAAACGAAATCGATGTTGTTCTGAGATTATCTTTAAGTAGAATATGACCGTATCGAAAAATGAATGCGGCGTGCTGAAAACCCGAATATGAATCTAACCGAGTTCGAGACTCGAAAGAGGATGATAGATGTTCTCCTGAGAGAGCAGGGTTGGCAGGTCGAAGATAGAACCAAAGTTATCTTGGAAGTGGATACGAAACAGTCCGATTTCAAAGCTCAAGACTACAAGAACGTCACCGAGACGCTTAAAAACGATTTCGAGAGCAGGTTTGCAGACTATCTTCTTCTCGACAGCCACGGCTCTCCGATCGCCATAGTTGAAGCTAAAAGAACCTCTAAAGATCCTATTCTTGGCCAGAAGCAGGCAGAGCAGTATGCAGACGACATCAAGGCCCAGATCGGAAAGGACGTTTTTATCTTCCTCTCCAATGGGTATGAGATCCGGTTTTGGGATCGGGAACGTTACGGCCCAAGAGAGGTTAAGGGATTCTTCTCCCAGAAAGACCTTGAGCGTCTGAGGTTCCAGGTCGAGAACGCTCAGGATCTCTCAGGCGTCGGGATAGATACCGGGATCGTGGATCGGCCAAAGAGCATAGAGATCACTAAGAGGGTGATCGAGCACATTCAAAGGGGCAACCGAAAGGCCCTCGTGGTGATGGCTACCGGGACCGGGAAGACGAGGATTGCGATGGCGATCATCGACATCCTTTTGAAGGCTAATTGGGCTCAGAAGGTTCTCTTCCTTGCGGACAGAAAGGCGCTCCGGGATCAGGCGGACGACAAGGGGTTTAAGAAGTTCCATCTGGAGGAGTCGCAGCTTCTCCTCGACGAACTCGTCGATCTGATGAAGTACATGGCACCGGAGCCGAGGGAGACGATCGTGATCGACATGGACGGCGTGATCCAGGAGAGGAAGGTGATCACCTTCGGCCTCCACGAGTTTCCAGACTCAGAGATGAGGATCGACGAGGCCTTCAGGGATTACATCCGGGCGAACAACAAGCATTACAACGCCGGCCAGCTCAACTTCATAAGGGCGATCCAGTCGGTCTTTGCGAAGAAGAAACACTTCGAATACGCCGAGCTCTTCGATCCTCCCTTCTCGAACTTCAGGGCTGGCGCACCGATGCCCCTCTTCGACGAGGACGAGCTGGAAGGGTTTATAGGGATCTGCGCGTCTCTTGAGCGGGAGCTGTTCGCGGAGGCTTGAGAGATGGAGAGAGATCTGCCTGAAGGGTGGGAATGGACGACTTTAGGCGAACTAGTCTTAAAGCCCAAAGCAGATATCGTAGACGGGCCATTTGGATCAAATTTAAAAGCTTCTGAATACGTGGACGAGGGAATTCCAATAATTCGCTTACAAAATATTCAAAGAGATGCCTTCATCAAAAAAGAAATTCGATTCGTAACACAGGAGAAGGCTGCACAACTTAAGAGGCACAGTTTCTCAAAGAGCGATATTGTTATTACAAAACTGGGGGACCCTTTAGGTAAAGCATGTCTTGTGCCTGATGATCTTGACTGGGGGATAATCGTTGCAGATGTTATACGAATTAGGCCAGATGAAAAACGTATATTAAAGAAATATCTTCTCTGTGCAATTAATTCTGACGTTGTATCGAGGCAATTTGATGTTAACATAAGAGGAGCAACACGACCAAGGATAAACCTCGGTCATGTGAGAAAACTAAGAATCCCCCTCCCCCCACTCGAAACCCAGCGCCGAATCGTGGCGATTTTGGAGAAGGCCGAAGAGACGAAGCGGCTTCGAGCCCAGGCGGACGAACTCGCCGACCGGCTGCTACAGAGCGTCTTTCTGGAGATGTTCGGGGACCCGGTGACGAATCCGATGGGGTGGAAATATGAAAAAATAAAAAATATATCGGAGAAATTTAGTGATGGCCCATTCGGATCTAATTTAAAAACAGAACACTACACCGATGAGGGAATCAGGGTCATCAGACTGCAAAACATAGGAGTATCCAAGTTTTTAGATGAAGACAAAGCCTACATATCTGAAGAGCATTTTACAAAAATAAAAAAACATAAATGTGCTACAGGAGATGTTATAATTGGAACAATGGGTAATCCGAATCTTAGGGCCTGCATAATTCCAAAATATGTTGAAATAGCAGTTAACAAAGCGGATTGCATTCAATGTAGGCCCAAAAAACGCGCAGTTTTGCCTGAGTATATATGTAGTTTATTAAATATCCCAGCTACTTTGATTATGGCCACGAACATGATTCATGGCCAAACCCGAAGCCGAATTAGCATGGGCCAACTATCTACTTTAAGTATTCCTGTTCCTCCTCTGTCACTTCAGATGCAATTCACCCAAATCGTCGAAAAAATTGAAGCCATAAAACAGAGCCAGGTCAGATCAAACCAGGAACTCGACGACCTCTTCAACGCCCTGATGCAGAAAGCCTTCAAAGGAGAACTCGTTGCATGAGCATCTTCATTTTATATAATTGGCAAATCATGAATAATGAGATCTGGCCAAGGCTAGAAGAATCTGAAAATGCTATAGATGATTTATATTGTGTATTGTTAAATACATATCTGGAAAAACAGAAAGATGCATTCTTTAAGGAAGTTGGAACAAAAGAAGAAATCCAAGAGAAAACAGATTACTATTGGGACCTAGTCGGTGCGGCTAATGATATCGAACGTGCAAAAAATGAGTTTTATGAAGTTCCACCTCCTTCCACAGAGGTTGAGGTAATAACTATTGTTGAGGGATATTATGATTCCCTTTTGGAGTATAATGATATATTAGCAGAGGAATACAAAAGTTACCTGAAAAATTTTTTGCTAAAATATAATGTTAGATATCGAATTTGTGATCCCTGCAAATTGACTCTAACACTAGAAGGCCTCCTTTCTACACAATTAGATTATATTAAATACTTAGCGAGTTTTTCAGGTAGATCTAAAATAGATTCAATTAAAATATTAGAGAATCATTTGAGACAGATTGAGTCGCCCTTTGAAGAGCATAATTGTATAAATAATTCGATAAAATTAATTGAACATTTCCTATATGATATAACGCAAAAAAATACTCTAGGGCAAGCATTGGATCACTCTAAAACATTATTTCCTTCTGAATCGGCCAGAAATTCGCTTAAAGATTACTACGAATTTGCCAACAGTTATCCCAATATTAGACATATTGGCCTTGAAAAAAATGCAAAGAGGGACTTAAACAAATCAGATGGTATATTGGCAATTTCTCTTGCTATTGCCTATTCCGCTTTCATAACACAAAATTATGACGCTATCTTATATGGAAAATATATTAAATTATCTGAGGTGACTCAAAATGATTTATTCTCATCTTTATTTTGAACTTCATAATAGTAAAATCGTTGGGGGTAGACATCTCTGAGACTTTCATCTGAATTGAAATCCAAAATAGACACCCTTTGGGACAAATTCTGGAGCGGCGGCCTCTCAAACCCCTTATCGTCGATCGAGCAGATGTCTTACCTCATCTTCATGAAGAGGCTGGAGGACATGGACGTCGCCGAGGAGAGGAGGGCCCAGGCGAAGGGGTCGCCTTACAAATCGGTCTTCGAGGGTCACGAAGATTGCAGGTGGTCAAACTGGAAGCACCTTTCAGCATCTCAGATGCTCCCCCACGTGAGAGACGTCGTCTTCCCATTCATCAAGGAGATCCACAATGGCGAGAAGACCAGCTTCTCTTCGCAGATGAAAGACGCCGCCTTCATCATCCCCAAGCCCACCCTCCTTCAAGAGGCGGTCTCGATCATAGACGACCTCAACATCGCAGCCCGCCACGATGACACCCAGGGCGACATCTACGAGTACTTACTGAGCGAGCTCAAGACCGCAGGCAAGAGCGGCCAGTTCAGAACGCCAAGGCACATCATCAGGATGATCGTCGATCTCGTCGACCCCGACATCGGCGACAAGGTGTGCGATCCAGCTTGCGGGACGGCGGGCTTTCTCGTCAACGCCTACGAGCACATACTTCGGAAGTACACGAGCCCCGAGACTATCAAGGTGGACGACGTGGGCGAGTTTCACAACCTGGTCGGCGACAAGATCGCCGATCCGAAGCACTGGGACCTCCTCTGGAACGAGACCTTCTACGGCTTCGACTTCGACTCGACGATGGTCAGGATCTCCCTCATGAACATGATCCTCCATGGGATCAGGGTTCCAAAGATAGAGCGTGTTGATACCCTGTCAAAGGGGTTCTCTGAGCACGATCGGTACACGGTGGTCTTGGCGAATCCTCCTTTCAAGGGGAGCATCGACAAGGAGGACATAAACGACTGGCTGACCGTCGGCACCACCAAGACCGAGATCCTCTTCGTCGAGAGGATGATGAACCTTCTTCAGATCGGCGGAAGATGTGGCGTCATCGTCCCCGACGGCGTCCTCTTCGGAAGCTCGAAAGCCCACAAGAAGCTGAGAACGCTCCTCCTCGAAAGGTGCCAGCTCGAAGCCATCGTCTCGATGCCCTCCGGCGTCTTTCGGCCCTACGCTGGAGTTTCAACGGCAGTGATCGTCTTCACCAAAGGCGGAAAGACCGACCGGGTCTGGTTCTACGACATGACCGCCGACGGCTACTCCCTCGACGAGAAGAGGAACTTCATCGACGGCAAGGGCGACATCCCCGACGTCGTCGAGCGGTTCAAAAAACGGCGCGATGAGACGCCCGCCGACCGGCACGGAAAATGCTTCTTCGTCCCCTTCGCCGAGATCAAGGAGAACGGCTACGACCTCTCGATTTCGAGATACAAGGTGATCGAGTACGAAGAGGTCGAGTACGAGAAGCCCAAGGTCATCCTCGATGAGATCGAGGCTCTGGAAGACGAGATCAAATCCAACGTTGCGGAGTTGAGGTCGTTGTTGGAGGAGACCAAAAAGTAAGCTCTTCGCGATTTTATCAGCCCCGAAATTGATCTGATCGAAAAAGCATCTCAATCGATCGCATCTCCCCTTGCCCCAGCACCCACCGCGCCGCCCGCCCCCAGTTCTCCAGGACATCGATAAGCTTTAGAACAATACCCCGCCTTAACCCTCCTCTGCCATGGTCGAAGATCCCGTAGCGAAGTGGGAGGAGTTCATAAGGAGCAGGTACTGGGACGAGCTTCTCGAGCTTGCCGACTCCTACCCCCTCCGCCGAAGCCTTGCCATCAAATTCCCGGACATCGATAGGTACGACCCGGAGTTCGCCGACGAGCTTCTCGAAAAGCCCGGACCGCTCCTGGAGGCGGCCGAGACCGCCCTCATGGAGATCGACCTGCCCATCGATGTCCTCCTGGAGAAGGCCCACTTTCGGATCGTTGGCCTTCCCCGCCGTTACAAGACAAGCGAGCTACGAAGCGACCACATCGGCTGGCTCATCGCCCTCGAGGGTCTGGTCAGGACCGTGACCGAGGTCCGGCCGAAGGTGATCTCGGCGGCCTTCGAGTGCCAGAGGTGCGGCCACCTCTTCTACAAGGAGCAGACCACATCCAAGTTCCAGGAGCCCTACGACTGCCCCAACGAGGCCTGCGACCGGCGGGGCCCCTTCAAGCTCCTTTTGGACAAGTCCAGGTTCGTCGACGCCCAGAACGTCCGGGTCCAGGAGTTCCCCGAGGAGCTTCGCGGAGGCGAGCAGCCCCAGACCCTGGACGTCCAGCTGGAAGACGACCTGACCGGGATAATCTACCCTGGGGACCGGGTCGTGATCAGCGGCGCTCTGCGGTCCTACCAGCGAACGACCCAGACCGGGAAGAGCACCTACTTCGACCTGTACCTCGAGGGCAACTCCATCGAGATGATGGAGCAAGAGTTCGAGGAGATCGATATCAAGCCAGAAGACGAGAAGCAGATAAGGGATCTCGCGAATGACCCCATGGTCTACGACAACATCAAAAGATCGATCGCTCCCTCCATCTACGGCTACGACGAGGTGAAGGAGGCCCTCGCCCTCCAACTATTCTCCGGCGTCTCCAAGGGCCTGCCCGACGGTACCAGGATCAGGGGCGACATCCACATCCTTCTCGTCGGCGACCCCGGCATCGCAAAAAGCCAGCTTCTCAGATACATCTCCAAGCTCTCCCCAAGAGGCATCTATGCCTCGGGCAAGAGCTCGACCTCGGCGGGCCTCACCGCCGCCGCCGTCAAGGACGAGCTCGGCGACGGCCGGTGGACGATCGAGGCAGGGGCCCTGGTCTTGGCCGACAAGGGGATCGCCTGCATCGACGAGATGGACAAGATGAGAAGCGAGGACCGGTCCGCCCTCCACGAGGCGATGGAGCAGCAGACGATAAGCGTCGCCAAGGCCGGTGTGATGGCGACCCTCAAGTCCCGCTGCTCTCTCCTGGCCGCCGCCAACCCCAAGTTCGGTCGTTTCGACAAGTTCGAGGGGATAGCCCAGCAGATCAACCTCTCGCCAGCCCTCATGTCCAGGTTCGACCTGATCTTCGTTCTTACCGACGAGCCGAGCGACGCCCGCGACACCAAAATTGCCCACCACATCGGCCAGACCACCTACGCCGGCGAGATCTCCTCGAGGGGCGGCTATTCCAAAGAGGAGCTGGAGGCGGTGATGGATGTGATCCGCCCCGCCATCGAGCCTGAAGTCCTTCGAAAGTACATAGCCTACGCGAGAAAGAACGTCTTTCCAGTTCTCTCAGACGAGGCGAGAGAGAGGCTCGAAAGCTACTACGTCAACCTGAGAAAGCAGGGCCAGGACTCAAACAAGCCCGTCCCTGTGACGGCAAGGCAGCTTGAGGCCCTCTTCAGGCTAAGCGAGTCGAGCGCAAAGCTTCGGCTCAGCGAAGATATCACCATGGGAGACGCCGAACGGGTGATCAGGATCGTCGAGGCGTGCCTGCGCCAGGTGGGGGTCGACCCAGAGACTGGCCTTCTCGACGCCGACGTTCTGGCGGTGGGGATGAGCAAGAGCTCCAGGGACAAAACCAGGTTGATGATCGACCTGATCAAAGAGGTGAGCTCATTGCACCAGGGTCCAGCCCCCTTGGAGGTCGTCCTCGACCGGGCCGAGGCCGAGCTTGGGATGGACAGACATAAAGCCGAAGAGATGATACAGAGGCTTAGAAGAAACGGCGACATATTCGAGCCGAGACCCGGCTTTTTGAAGCTTCCATGATGTGATAAGATGCACGACGACAGATCAGAGATTATGTACCTTAAGACCCACAAAGTCAGCGGAGAGGTGATGGTGGCGGTCTGCGACCACGAGCTTCTCGGAAAGACTTTCGACGAGGGCGAGCTCTGCCTCTCGGTGGAGGCCGCCTTTTTTGGCGAGGAGGAGGCCACCGCCCAAGAGGTGGCAAAAGCCCTTGCCGGGGCCACGATAGCCAACATGGTGGGCGAGAGAGCGATCGCCTGCGCCATCGAGACCAGCTGCATCGACGGCGAGAACATCCTCAGAATCGACGGAGTTCCCTGCGCCCAGATGGTGCGAATGTGACGCTTGTGAGCGTCTGCCCAAAGTGCGGCGAGCCTTCCTCCCTCGGCCTCTGCGACCAGTGCCGGTTGGAGATGGCAACCCTCCTCGAATGTCCGGACCGCGTCGAGGTGACTTTGTGTCCCGTCTGCGGCTCGCATCTGGTCAGGGGGCGGTGGCAGGACTCCCAGGTTCCTGTGGAGGATCTGATCTCCGACGCCGTGGCAGAAGCGATCGGTCTCCACAAAGACCTAAAAGATCCCGAGGTCGACCTCTCGGTGGAGAAGAGGAGAGCCACCCAGTACCTGGTGGCTGTCCACCTAGCCGGAACTTTTGGTGAACTTCGGGCCGAAGAGAAATGCATCGTAGCGGCGGTCGTCCGGCGAGCTACCTGCGAGAGGTGCAGCAGGATGGCGGGAAATTACTACGAGGCGATCGTCCAGGTGAGGGGATCGGCGAGAGCGCCAGCTTCTGAGGAGCTGGAAGAGAGCCGAAAGATTGCCGAGGCCCAGACCGAAAGCTGCCTATTGAGGGGCGACCGGCTCTCCTTCATCCAGGAGAGTAAAGACGTCAAAGGCGGGATCAACCTGGTGGTGGGATCGACCCAGCAGGGGAGATTGATCGCGAGAGCGATCCAGGAGCGTTTTGGGGGAAGCACTCAGGAATCTTACAAGCTGGTGGGGATGAAGGACGGAAAGAACGTCTATCGAACCAGCATCCTCGTCAGGCTTCCGAGGCTCAAATCCGGCGACCTGATCAGGGCAAAAGGCGCCTTTCTGGAGGTCAGAGGGTTTGAGGGGAAGAGGACCGCCTGCATCTCTCTCCACGAAGGGAATACTGTATATCTCTCAGAAGAAGATGCCGAAGAGGTGCTCGTCGTAGGAAACCGATCCTCTGCCGAGATGGCGGTGGTGGTGGCAGGGGACCGGGACGTTCTGGAGGTTCTGGACCCCGAAAGCTACAGGACCGTCTCCGCATCCAGGCCCGGCCCTCTGAAGGCGGGAGCAGGGGACGAGATCGAGTTTTTGAGGTTCAGGGGCGACCTCATCCTCCTGCCTCCCCGAAACGAAGGAGGGTCATCCTGAGCTTTCTGAACCTCCACCACAAAGTTATTAAACTAGCTTCGTTCTAATTCTAGGCAATGGTGATGCTCGCAAAGCCGATTTGCGAGCCGGACGATCATTAAGCCCATCTTCATGCTCTGGGCGATGTATTAAAATACGAGAATAGATCCTCAGGAGATGGACTCTCGCCTGCGAAATGTGCGCATCCAACCTCCCAACTTGAAGATAAATGTGAATCCGATACGCAGAAGTTCGATCATCAAAATGATGCTCATAATCACGAAGTTGATGCCCACCGATTGAAATAGCTAGATAGATACACATTCACCATCATCCTCTAATCAATGATATGCTGGGGTTTTTCGGCTCCGAGGCAGAATCAAGGACTGTGCAGCGTTAGCGATGCAGTTATGGGGCCGCGCGTGTATTTATTTATCTATTTTAAAATTTGAGGTGTCTATGATGCAGAATGTTGATACCACTAAATACGTAATTCACGCTGAGATCACGGCAGACGGGATCGTGGAGAGGCCCGACGTTGTCGGCGCCATATTCGGCCAGACCGAAGGGCTCCTCGGAAGCGACCTCGATCTCAGAGATCTCCAAAAGACCGGCCGTATCGGCCGTATCGACGTCCAGATCACGTCCAGCAGCGGCAAATCCTCCGGGACGGTCTCGATACCCTCGAGCTTCGACAAGGTGGAGACCGCGATCCTCGCCTCTGCCCTCGAGACGATCGACAGGGTCGGTCCCTGCATAGCCAGGATCAACGTCTCCAAAATCGAGGACGTCCGGGCCTCCAAGAGAAAGTACGTGGTGGACAGGGCAAAGCAGATCATAATGGAGATGTTCGATGAGAACATCCTGGACACCCAGGGGATCACCGAACAGATTAAACAATCCGTGCGAGTGGAGGAGATCACTCACATCGGGTCGGACCGGCTCCCCGCGGGCCCCAACGTCCTCGACTCCGACGCCATCCTGGTGGTGGAGGGAAGGGCCGACGTTTTGAACCTCCTTCGTTACGGCATCAAGAACGCCGTCGCCGTCGGCGGGACGAACGTTCCCGCAACCATCGCGGATCTGTGTAGCAAGAAGGTGGTCACGGCCTTCACAGACGGCGATCGGGGCGGAGAGCTGATCGTAAAGGAGCTCCTCCAGGTCGCGGACATCGATTACGTGGCCAGAGCCCCCGAGGGAAAGTGCGTCGAGGACATGACCCAGAAGGAGATCGTGAGAGCCCTCCGCCAGAAGATCCCCGTCGAGCAGGTGCTGGACTTCTACAAGATCAAGCCCTTCTCGAATAAGCAGCGGCGTGAGGTCACGACCAGGAGAAAGAGCCTCATCAGGGAAAGGCCGGTCAGGATCAGCAGATCAACGGATCGATCTCATGAGACTGCGCCCTCTATCCAGGTGCATGAACCGGAGCCGGAATTGGAGTTCGAACCCGAACCCGAGACCATCGTCGAAAAGGAGCCGGAGGTCGCCGAGGAGGTTGGCCAGTGGTTTGAGCCCCATCTCGAAGCCCTGAACGGTACCCTCTCTGCCCGCCTCTTCGATCGAAACCAGAACCTGGTTGGAGAGGTCGCTGTGAGGGATCTTGCGAAAGAGCTGAAGGAGTCCAACGGGGACGTTGCCGGCGTCATCTTCGACGGGGTCGTCACCCAGAGGATCCTGGACATCGCCGCGGACAAGAACCTGGAGTACCTGATCGGGGCGAAGCTCGGCAACATCGTCAAGAGCCCTCTCTGCGTCAAGGTGATGACGGGAGAGGCCTGAGAGGCCGGGGACCCCTTTCATACCTTCTTCTCTTTTGCCGTTCCTCTGGACCGGTCCAGGTCCCGCTGGGGGAGCGTGCACCCTTTTTATCTGATGCGGGCTCTAACCCTCGCCATCATGGAGTTCAAGCAATGTATAGTGATCCGCGAAGATCTGAAGCTCTCTTCCGGCAAGCTGGCGGTCCAGGTGGCCCACGCGGCGATCCTTGCCATGGACCGGGCGGACAAGCGCGTCGTCAGGGACTGGAAGGAGGAGGGGCAAAGGAAGATCGTCCTCAAGGTTCCAGCCCTCCAGGAGATCTTCAGGCTGAGGGAGGTGGCGGAGAGGGCTGGGGTCGCCAGTGCCATAGTGATCGATGCGGGCCTCACCGAGATTCCGCCCGGAACCGTAACCGCTCTGGGCCTGGGGCCCGCCTCGGACACCATGCTCGACAGGATCACGGGAAACCTGAAGCTCGTCTGAGGGTCGGAGGAGGGGATCTGTGATGATCGAGGCCCAAAAGTTCGATCGGGCCCTCGGGATGGAGTTTTACGCCACCGGCTCCCCGGGATGCGGGGGGCGCCTTCGCCGGAAAAGCGAGGACTTCATCGTCGAGGAGATTTACGAGGAGCAAAATTACGAAGGTGGCCGCTACCTGGTCCTCGAGGTCGAGAAGGTGGACTGGGACACCCACCATCTCGTGAGGGACCTCTCGCGCCAGCTCAAGATCAGCCAAAAGCGGTTCGGCTGGGCCGGGACCAAGGACAAGAACGCCGTCACCAGGCAGCGGATGAGCATAGCGAGCCTGGACGAAAAGGAGCTCGGACGAGTAACCCTTCCCGGCGTGAAGATCAAGGTCCTGGGAAGGTCCAACCGGGCCGTCTCTCTCGGCGACCTTTTGGGAAATCGGTTCTGTGTTCGGATCGGGGAGATCGACCTCGACGAGGAGGAGGCGGCCCGCCGCCTTGACGGCGTATCCAGTGAGATTCTGGCCCTAGGCGGTCTTCCCAACTACTTCGGGGTCCAGAGGTTCGGCGAGGTGAGGCCTGTGACTCACCTCGTCGGAGAGGGCCTGGTGAGGGGCGATCCGGAGAAGGCGGTCCTCACCTACCTCGCCCTCCCCTTCCCCGGCGAGCCCGAGACGACGAGGCTGGCGAGGTCGAGGCTTTTGGAGGATCGGGATTTCGGAAGGGCCCTAAAGGAGTATCCCCTCCGGCTCCGCTACGAGAGGGCGATGATGAGCCGCCTCCATGAAGAGGGGGGCGACTGGGCTCGCTCCTTCGACGTCCTCGCACCGAACCTGAAGAGGCTCTTCGTCCACGCCTACCAATCCCTTCTATTCAACAGGATCCTCTCAAAAAGGATGAGGTCCGGCCTTCCCCTCGACCGGGCGGTGGAGGGGGACGTCGTCTGCTTCTCGAAGGGCGGCCTTCCCTACGTCGACAAGATCCAGAAGGTGGACGGCTCCAACCTGGAGGCTGTCAACAGGCTGGCGGAGAGGGGCAGGGCTTTTGTGACCCTTCCCCTCTTCGGGTACAGGTCGGAGTTTGCAGAGGCCGTCCCCGGCGAGATCGAGAGGTCAGTCTTGGATGAGGTGGGCGTGACCTTCTCCGACTTCAAAGTGGAGGTGAATCCGGACCTTGGGTCCCCCGGGCATAGAAGGCCCGCCCTCCTGAGGTTAGACCCCGTCGTGGAGATCGAGGAGGGCGGCTCTGCCCTGATCAAGTTCGACCTTCCGGCAGGCTCTTACGCCACCGTCGTTCTGAGGGAGTACATGAAGTCGGGAGAGGGTGAAGAGGCCCTGGAAAGCCGGGCGATCTGAGACCTCACGATCCGAGATCTTATAGTTTGAACTCCATATATCTGAAAATTGATAATTTACTTGCATTCATTCGAGGTGTTCATGCGTGCTCAGTCTTGATGATCCCTATGCTGTGGTCTACAGGCAGATTCACGCCGTCGCGAGCCCCGACGGCGAGACTGTGGAGATACTCGAGCGATCCTCCTGTTACGGAGGCGGGGCTTGGTCTCTCTACCATTACTCGAAGGGGCCCCTCGTCATCAGCTCCCGGTCCCTGGGGGAGTGGTTCAGGTACCTGGTGAGGTCCGGTAAGGCAGACCTCGACCTCGCATCCTCCAAGAGGTCGGCGGGTTTTGAATCTGTAATCGCGAAAGAGGACGAGGTCGAGATAACCTATGCGGGTCTCGGCGGTGGCGGGGTGGGCGCCACCGTCTCACGGTCGAGGGCGGGAGACGTCCTCCGGAGCACAGTCTCGGAGTCCGGCGGAGGAAAGATGGGCCGGGGAACGATCGTCCTTCCCAGGAGAGAGAGGATCATCATCGGCGTCGACGACACCGACTCCAAGACCGAGGGGGCGACCTGGTCGCTGGTCCACAATATCTCACTCAAGGTGGACCGGCCCGAGGCGAGGTACGTCTCCCATGCCCTCGTCCAGCTCTTCCCCGTCCCCACCAAGACCCAGAACTGTGTATCCACGGTGGTGGAGTTCGCCGCCCTTCCGGGAAAGGCCGACGGGATGCTGGCAGACTTCCGGGAACTTCTCGAACGGTACAGCGTATCCGACGACACAGGGATGGTCGTCTACAGAGGGTTTGACCCCTCGCCTCTGATGGACTATTCCCACCTCTGCAGGACCGAGCGGCTACCCTACGAGCTGGCGGTCGAGACGGCGAAAAAGACCGGCACGGATGTCGTCTTGGACGGCCAGGGTCTGATAGGGGCCTTGGCTGCGATCCCCTTCTGCGCCAGGCCCGGAGAGTCTGTAAGGCCCGAGGTCTGGAGGGCATAGACGAGATCCGATCAGAAAAGCGTGAGTTTGGGGACTTATATGGTCGAGGTAAACAGGACCGGGAAGGACGCCGTCGTAGGCGGTGATCTGAAAGGCGGGCCGACAGGTGTTGACGCGCTCCGAATGTCCCTCTCAGACCTCGAGGTCGAGGTCCGGATCTACGTTCCGGGCTATCCTGCGACCGATGCCGTCCCGGCCCTAGGCGACGAAGCCCAGATGGCCGTCAACGAGAAAGTGGCGATGGAAGTGGCCCTGGGGGCCTCGGCCACAGGGAGGCGATCTCTCGTCCTGGTGAAGCACCTGGGCGTGAACGTCCTCTCTGACCCCCTCTCGATATCCCCTACTCACACCATCGGGGCTGGACTCGTGGTCCTGGCGAGCGAAGACGTCGGACCGAGGGGGTCCCAGGCGGAGATGGACGTGAGAAACTACGGCCCCCTCTGTGAAGTTCCGGTTCTCGACCCGTCGGGCCCCGAGCGTCTCCGCCCCGCCCTGTTGGAGGCTTTCGCCCTATCCGAGAAAATCAGAGCTCCGGCGATGGTCAGAACGACCTTCGAGTTCGGAGAGACGGCTCGAAAATCGAGCTGCACCCCGGCTCAGATTCCGGAGCGTGTTGGGGAAAAGGACGAGGACAGATTCGGAACCTTCGACCGTTCGATCTGGAACCTGACCTCGAAAGGACGCCACCAGAGGTACAGGACCGATGTCCTGCCCCAGATGAGGCTTGCCTCCAGCAGCTCTTCGCTCAACTTCTTGAGGGATGCTGAAGGGGATCTGGGGATAATAGCCTCGGGAAGGCCCGCCAGCCTCGCCCTGAAATTGAAGGCGAAGCTTCCCCTGCTGGTTGCGGGCTTCTCCCACCCACTCCCCTGGGAGATGATCCGAGATTTCGTCCAAGAGCACGAGAAGATCCTGGTGGCAGAGGAGCCGACCCCATTCATCGAGTCCCGGCTAGAGATCTGCGATAAGATCATCGGGAAGACGACCGGCCACCTCCCCTGGGGAAGATTGGAGTCGCAAGACCTTGAGCTGGCCCTGGAACTGATCGCCACAGGCACCCAGCCTGGGCCCGGCCCCCGCCCCCAAAGGTTCATAGACCGGCCCGGCTCCAAGAACGTCTGCGACGACTGCCCATACCGGCCGGTCTATGAAGCAGTTCGAAACCTGGGGGTTTCGGTGGCAGGAGACGCCGGGTGTAGCATCAGGGCTGTCCGGCCGCCCCTGGAGGCTGTGGACGTCGTCTACGGTCTCGGCTCCTCAGTGGGAGTCGCCTCGGGCTTCGGCGAGAAGGGGGTCGCCCTCGTCGGCGATTACGCCCTCGCTCATTCCGGCCTTCAGGGCCTCATCGATTCGGTGAACAACAGAAGAGAGGTCCTGGTGGTCCTCCTCCAAAACTATGTGACGGCGATGACCGGTGGCCAGCCCGTCCCCGATATAACCTCGGTTCTGGATAGGATAGTTCCAGAGTTTAGGACCATCGAACTTCCAGCAAATCGGGAGTCAATCGAAGAAGTTTTGAGAGAGGAGCTGGCAAAGCCGGGCGTTTCCATGGTGGTGGCGCGGGGGATTTGCCCGAGATACAATTCAGCCACCTGATCTTTCGATGCCGATCAACCCTCGATGCCTCATCGCCGAGTTACAGGGCCGGCCCTCAAAGCACTATCTCAGTTCCAACGCTGTTGAAGACGAAACGATCCGGGAACTCTGCCGCCAGAGCTGAGGCGGCCAAAAAGCCGGTGCAATGGGATGGGGCCAGGATATCGAGATCCAGTCTTCGGAGAGCCTCTATCGTCTTTGGAAGCTTCTCCTCTCCGCCGAAGCCGAGATGGGTTCCGCCAGCAACGCCCAGGATGGTGTCCACGCCCGTCACCCTCTTTGCGTGGACCAGGGTGTTGATCATCCCCGAGTGGGCGCATCCCAGCAGGACGAATAGGCCCCTATCAAGGACCATGACGAGGGCCTGGTCGTCGAGGAGGGGATCGACCGCGATCTCGCCATCCTCCGAGAGGACGACCAGGTCCTCGCTCGCCCCCTCAAACTCGGCGAGCCTCGGGACCTCGCCCGTGAGCCACAGGCCGGGATGAATCTCTCGCGCTTTCCTGGAAAATTCGAACTCCGCGCCCATCTTCTCCAGATCCTCTTTTTTGAAGGGGATTCCTATCTGCCTCAGCGCCCCTCCCCTTCTGGAGTACCTGGAAGAGAAGACCCCCGGATGAGCGTAAACGGTCACCGGGCCGGTCTTTTTGAGAAGGCTCACAAGACCTCCGGTGTGGTCGTAGTGGCCGTGGCTGAGGGCGATCGGCACGCCCTCGATGTCGATTTTGAGGACGTCGGCGTTGTGGACGCAGGTTGTGGTCTGACCTGCATCGAATATCATCCTATAGTCCCCGAACTCCAAATAAGCAGAAAAGCCGTGCTCTGCGAGGACCTCCCTTCTCAAGCCCGCTGAGTTTTCGCTGAGGGTGACCACCCTCATCTTCCTTTTCAACTTCCGTCCCACCTCGTCGTCAAAAGCGTTCCTCCTGTATCATATCAATTCTTCCAGAAGTCGGGTATGAGCAGAACCAGAACCGTCAGGATCTCGAGCCTCCCTATCCACATGCAGACGATCAGGACCAGCTTGCCCAGGCCCGGAACCTCAGAGTAGTTGTCTGTTGGGCCGAAACGGTTGAAGGCGGGACCGACGTTTCCCAGGGTCGTGGCCACGGCAGAGGCGGCGCTCACCATGTCGATGTTGCTGCAGTCGCCGGACCTGAAGCAGACTATCTCTCCCGTCTTATCGTAGACCTCCGAGAGGTTGAGGGGCCTTCTGTCCACCTCTATCCTCTTTGCGG
>Ga0265594_1001791_pt1 | contig 16139 bp, 3 predicted proteins | sample saktaG_11_FD_190147 | JGI IMG/M metagenome (GOLD analysis project Ga0265594, IMG submission 190147) | Saline water microbial communities from Sakinaw Lake, British Columbia, Canada - sak_2011_5_24_80m | ecosystem: Environmental > Aquatic > Non-marine Saline and Alkaline > Saline ... | reverse complement strand
GGTGAGTCAACACCATCTCTAATATAACTACCATCATAAGACTCAAGTCCGACAGTAATACCCAACGGTTCAACGAATGTTATCTCTAGCTTAGGATAGCATACTACAACTCCGCCATCAACAACAACAGGATACGGAATACTACTAACGCCCTTACCTCGCCTGATACCCGTTGTCGCTCCCGATTCATCTACCCCTGTTCTATATGATGTTGTGGCTGAAACTTGATACTTCCATGGAACATTTGAAACCGGACAAGCCCCTGAAGTCGATGGTTGTTGATGACCTATGTTTGCATTCTCCCCTAAAATTCTAGCCGAAACGATATCAGAGTCCCATCTCTTCTGACCCTGAACCACATCCAAACCTTCTGCGCTAAATGAAATCTTAGAAGGCGCTCCATCGGGATAGGTTGGGGGCATAGCAGGCTGTTCAAATCCTCTAAGCCTTAATACTCCATCACCTCCAATATTAATAATATTAAACACGTCTCCTAAATCAGATTCAACCTCAACGACAGCATTACCGTCTGCCCATCCACCCGACGAACCAGATACCTGCGTAATCAAAAATGGGAATGGGAACTCATCTCCAACCTCTGCCGCCGTCTCTTCATATGCAGAACCAGTCCATTCAATCCATCTCTTAACTACCCGTTGATAACCAAGATAATCAACCGTCAAAGTAATCTGCTCATAAGATCCTATCGAACATGATACACAATCGCTAGTAGGGCATTGCATTATAACTGGTATATGAGGTCCAATCTGTACGCCTCTTGCCCAACCCCCGTCAGTCTTGCCTACTGACGGCAATGCTTTAGAAGAAAATGGTTTGAAATTAACAACAACATTATCTGCAATAGAATCTTCTTTCCAAAAAACCTCAGTAGCAATCTCATCGGTTTTTTCGGCATCAGCAAAAATCTTGGAAGGAGTCAATAAATCAATACCAATCGGATTTCCAACAAGAACAAGATTAGAACGAATAGATTCAAACCTTTCTTCTACTCCAAAATTAACCGAAGCTTGAATAAAAAGAAGAGCAACCTCATCAGATGCAGGAATTTCTAAAGTAGCATTTCCATTCGTAATAGATATTGTCTGATCATATATTGCTTCACCATATTGCTCAGCCCATGTCCACTCAGAAGGATTTGAAAAGAATTCGAACTCAGGCGATGTCGTTGCTTCATCTCCCGGAATTACATACCCATAATCTTTAACACTATCGATAAATGATTGCGCCAATTGATCCCCAAATACGCTACTTAAAAGTCCGCTCGGATTAGTAGATGTTGCAGATGGATCTCCAAATGCCCCCGTAGAAATATCACGTATTCTGTTTGCCATTGGATTGTTTTCTACAGACTCTCTCCATTGATCTATTGACGAGAGCGGTTGCGTTATCTGAGGAACTCCGCCTACTATCGTTGTTTCTTGAGGCAATACAGAATTAAGATCTAACTGTTCATATGCCGCTCTGCCCTCTACAGTAACTTCACCGTCTTCATCCAAATAACTAGCTCTCTCAGCTACGACATTTTCAAGATTAAGAAGCGAGCTGGAATAAATTCTAATTCTCAAAGATCCGTTCTTAACTAAAATGCCCTTGTCAGTAACTATATAATTAATCTTAAAACCAGATCCTGTCGCAAAAACTCCCGGAGCATCCTTACGACTATAACCATTATGCTTCCCGGGACATGTATCAGTTGACGTTTGGAATCCATTATCTGCGATATATTCTAGCGTCCCATCGCTGACATCATAAACTCCTTCGATATAAACGGGAGGGGTAAAACCAATATCAAACGGATCAAAATACTGTCTTGAAATAGGCGTTCCATCAGAATCCAGCAATACAACTGCCGGATAAATCTGATACTGTTTGACCAAAAGAGTAGTTGAGCTGCCACTTATTATAAATCGATCTATGCCCGGAACATTGACGCCATCAACCTCTTGTTCTGTCAAGTCAGTAGCAAATGATGTCATCGACGACTGCCCGAGTCCACTACTTAAAAATATTGGAGTATCGATATCATAATCTTCGCCATGAGAACCGTTTGTTGTCGTTGTTGTTGTAAATTGGCTAACCGCATCACCAAGCTCGTCCGCTAGAATTACATCATCCCCTTCATTCTGCTCCAATTGATCAATAATAGATTGGGATGATTCAGGTCGATAAAGCAACGCCCCCTCTTCCTGTTTTTCCTTGACGCTCTTAAGATTATCCTCCGTTATTGGGAGAACCCTTATCGTAGAACAACCATCTATCGTAGGCATATCCGCAATGTTGTTCTGTATACGCTCTAAATCCTGATTAAGCGAGGCATAAGTCGCATCGGGAGAAACCGGAGAAGGATCATAAGGCTTTAACAAAGACGAATCTAAATTACGTCCTGAATAAATAGGAGTCGTATCTACCATCCCCACAAATGAAGACAAAATAGTTGCATCTGTCAACCCTGTTTCAGATGGCGTATCAACTGGAACTACTTGACTGCCTTCGCCAACATCAAATTTAAGAACGGAAGCAATTTCAACAAACGGACCTTCAATCGGATCTATTCCTATCGCTTCTATAATAGCGCTTTGTATTTCACCAGTTGTAGAAATTATATCAATATGATCGAACCTACTAAATCCTGTTGTATCTGGAATATACAATCTATTCGTTCCAATCGAAGCATCTGTTACAACTAACTCCGTCGCAACCGTATTATCATCGCCCGTTGGCTTCTGATCGACATAGAATTCGACTCTCGTACCATCAGGAAGCGGATCGCCCTCTACGTCAAAGGCTCTAATAGGAAGAATGGCCGTTTGGTCAAGCCAGAATAGAGTATTAAGGTTCCATGCTTGATATGGTTGGAAGTCCCATTCTACAAAAAATCCTTCGCTAGTTTGCAGATAAAACGTTACGTCCCTAGAAACATTTGCATCCTTAACGAGTAATTGAATCGTAGTAGCAGTGATATTAACCGTAAAATTAGCATTAGACTCCTGTGCAATTCCTCGCGCAGTAGACCAGTTTCTAATATCAACCTCTAGTCCGGGGGTAAAAACAATTTGAGAACCTAAAACCTGAGCAACTTGATGTCCAAGAGATATTTTGTCGGCATTAATAAAATCCACCCAAAAGTCAGAAGGAACTATCGACGTATCTCCAACGGTAACGGCAGTATCTCCCTTTGACCCCGCAATTAAAACGCTCGTAGTCTCTAATGCACCCTTGGAAGAAAATGGCTTACGTAAAACAAGAGAGTCGGCAACCGTAAAATCAAGCGAGTCTTCTCCACTAGGACCATTAGATCCTACACTTAGTGTTACTGACCCGCTAGTATAAAACTCTTGCCAGTTTGTTAGCGAAACTGGATCAATAACAATATCATCCATCTTAATCTCGCCAATATTGTAAGCATGTCCGTTTTCTAAATTTCTAAACCCATAAGCAATAAAATCCGTTGACAATGAAGCTTTGGTAAATGACGAATATGTGATAGACGAATCTCCTGTTCCTGACGTTCTGATCAAAATACCAGAACCCGGAGGGTCTTCAGAACCTTGACATATGATACTATTACTATTGGTTTGCGAATTTATAACAGTAAATGAAATTCCATCAACCTCATAAATACTATCCTCTATAACCGTAGCAGAAGAAACCGAAAAAACATAAGTTGTTCTGGAAGGATTATTGAGATCAAGATTTATCGTCGTCGGAACTCCCAAATCTACATTGAAAGACTCAACGTCTAATTGCGCCGCACCGAATCTAATAACGTCGAAAAGAACAGTAGAGCTAGAAGGGTAGTAGTCTTTGAAACGGGTAATGAGTCCCTGCAAAAATTCAACCCTTGTAGCACTCCTATCATTCCACCCCATACTTCCGCTACCGTCAACTACTAAAGACGCTATAAAATCTGGATGATCTATAACAACACTTTGTGCGTCATAATCACCGGCAGGCTCTATTTTAAGACCGTCTAAAATACCTCCCGTTAAATCCTGAGTTACTACCTCTTGTTCGGCTGAAGGAGTTTGGATCTTGAAATTCAAAAGATCATATGGACTAAATGCCCCAATAATCTTCAAAGCCCTGACTACACCGGACTGACTACTCCATGATACGTTATCGGTACTAAACCATGAACTCGTACCATTAACTGAGAGATAGTTGTAACCCCATAAAACATAATTATTCTCGTCACCGTTCTCCTGCCATATAACAAACGAAAGAAATCCGTTGACAGGGCGATCTCCATCGATATCTACATCAAATTCATACCATCCGTCTTGCGTTATACTAGTGCCAGCTAATGTTTCAGAAGCTAAAATTGTAGACGATGGAGAGCCGTCATCATTACAAAGACGTACTTCCAAATGAATTGTAAAGGCATTCGAAAGACCAAAAACCCCATAGAAATAACAATAAACAGTTCCGACACTATATTGATCATCTATTATTGTAATGGTCTGCGCCAAACGATTCTTTATAGTGACAGAATTAGTAGCACTATTGCCAAAAATCAAAGGCTTGATCTTGTTCCATTCTTGCATCGAGCTTGACGAACTACTAGAGGTATTGCCGACGCTCTCGCTACTCGTACTGCTAGAATCAATACTACTAGAACTACTTGACTGGCTCGAAGAAGACGAAGAAGACGGAGAACTTGAACTCGAAGAACTAAAACCAAACGAACTACTAGAGCTAGATGATGACGACAAATCTGAACTACTACTCGAACTGGAAACAAAACAATCCAAGGTTACAGAGGCAGGGCTTGCAACAATAACGCCATCCCATACAACGGTTCCAGTTAATCCGCTCCCGTTCTTTTCAACTAATGTAACTATACCAGCGCCTAGTCTTTGTCCAGATGCCACAAGACTATTAAATGTCACATCTTTGTAAACTCGAACCTGCTGAGTATTTGCTATAACTTCATCAAGAACAATATAAAGCTTACAATCGGCAGAATTGCCATCCCTCATCCCAGCGAATGTCCACGAAGAAAAATGTGCACAATCAGCATCAAGACAAAATGGATTTACACAACAACCCGATTCACTCGAAGAAGAACTTATTGAAGAGCTTGACGATTCGCTTGATGAACTACTAGAATCTACTGAGCTTGACGAATTTGAAGAGCTAGAAGAACTTGAACCATCACAAGACAAGGTTAAAAAGGCAGGATATGAAACAGGAGTTCCATCCCACACAACAGAGCCAGAAAGTCCACTACTTTCCCTTTCATATAACGTAATTGTGCCAGATCCCTGTCCGATTGCAACTAAGTCCGAAAGTAATGTATCTTTATAAACCTCTACTTGTTGCAACCCGCCAATATTGTCTAAAACGATATACAACTGACAATTATCCGTATTCGTTTCGTCTGCACCAGCAAATATCCACGACGAGAAATAAACACAATTAGCGCCTGAACAATCAAAATATGTACAACAATCAGCCATTTATATTATCCTAGGGGCAATCAATCCAACTACTTCCCCACTAGCTGCTCCCTCTGCAAAAACACGACCATTAGTTGCCCCTGCTATTATACCATCATTTCTTAAAGTGCCAGAGAAAATACCACCCACCGATATGTCTCCCTCTGTGAAATTATTGAGGTCAGCAATCTCGGTCCACGTTACGCCGTTATCAAATGTACTATAAATCTTCGAATCTGAACCCATCACAATAATCTCGCCAGACCTATTAAGCATCTGATTAACATCTGAAATCAATGGCAATACTGTATGGGAATGAGATGAAGAATATCCGATGTCTAAATATTCTTGGATATTCAATAGTTCTACTTCATTTGCACGTATCTGATGTATATGCGCATTTGAGAACGTATTCCGAAGTATTCTAGCTTGCGGATTTTTAGTCGAAAAATAAGTCCGGGCCAGAGGAGTTGATACCGTAATCGTCTGAGGATCTACAATCGAGGCAACAGTATTGATCTCAAAAGAAAGAGTATCGTCTTGAAGCCTTATCTTGTCCCCAACAATAATACCACTAGTATCTTCTAGTTTTACTGTCGTTTCTCCTCTGTCTAATTGCTCAATAATCCCTGCGTTTTTAACAACAAAGTTATCATATGTAATATCTTCCGTATATCCATATGTCCTTGCATCAATCTGCCAATCCCATCCCTGCGAAATATTCAAGCGATCAGCCTCATCAAAATTCCAGAATGACGACGACTTAATCCTTACCGTAATGCTCGTTGCGTCATGTAGTACAACATCTGATTCATACCTCAGATTGTAACTATCTACATTTGTGAAAATGATTTTAGCATTTTCTAACAAATCCCCTTGAAGTTGAACAAGCGGATCGTTAAAGTTCTCAGTATTACCTACAAAAATCCTAACATATGAAGCATTTCTAGCTCCAAAAGAACTTATCTTTCCGCTAATAAATGCATCGACCATCTCGGAAGTATGATAATGATCTGAATCCAAAGAGGTTTTCTTATTTGAGAACCCGGGCAATGCTTCAAAGATTGCTCCGTCCAAATTGAATAAATCGCCAGCCTTAAACAAGAAGATCGGGGCTAAAGTATTCAAATCATCTTCAGAGACACCCGCCGTTAAAGCTTGTCCTCGAATGTTTGCTAGCTGTGGCAATATATTTTCAACATCAAAAGTAATACTATTCTCTGTATTAGAGACGATCACGACATCTTCAATTTGCCTAATGATCCTTACATCCGAACTTTGACTTACCTCTAGGGGCAATTGATATTTAATAGCCAATCCAGTTAATGAATTTGCGGCTACTTTCCTATCCAATACCGTCCATAGCGTTATCTGATTAGTCAAGTTTACCATCGCAAAACTCTGTCCCGCCTTCAAAACAGCACTCTCGGATGATGTCTCAAATGTACTAGTTGGACTAATTACAGCGCCAATATCGATATAATTCGTTCCATTTGCCGTAATGCTATATGTATCACCAATATTACTAGCCTCATTAGAAGTTACATATAAAGTTCCTCCTACAAACTGATTTATCTTAACTGGCAAATCAAAATTAACATACAGTCTAGATGCGTCTCCAGTAACCGTAAACCTCTTGCCGTAATATGACGCAACTGGAACGCTAGCATTTATACTACCACTAATCTCTATACGTATCTCATTAGTAATACCATCTGACGAATTAGAGACAATCTCATATGGTTCAGCCGGATCAGCGTCAGTTACAGTTAGCGTTTTCCCTACCAATTCTCCCGTTCGGATAATATGGTCTGCTTCGACTACCAAAAATGTCGTTCCACCTGATACATTCGACGTCAATGACATTATCGTACCATTAAGATCTATACTCTGTATCGCTCCATTGTAAGAAACGCTTCGTACCGTTCCCTCAAGCCTATAGTCATTTACTATTGTATTTTCATCCCAATAGATCCCCTCATCAGTTCCAAAGAATACCGAATTGTCGTCTGTCTCCATAACATTCGTAACTCTTAAAGGATAAACCTTAATATTTCTGCCTTCTGCAAAAAGTGATGCTTCGTTTCCGAAAAGAGTTATGTAATCAACACCATCTCGTTTTTCGTTAGATACCACCGTTCCTTGTAAGACCGTATTAGCAGAAGATGTAGTCGATACAATTGCAAACTCTTTATTCGCCAAGATGCCATCAATATACTCAAAATTAAGTGGGTTAGTATATGATACGGCAACCCTTGTATTGTTCTGCTCAGTAATCGTAACCGCCAAAATATACGCTTGAATAGCATCAAAAGAACGAAAAACATCCCATGACTGCCCTACATCGCTACTCGACAAAAGATTATTATGACTACTCGACACACTCGTTCCCGGAGCCGACATAATAGCAAGACCATTCGTTAAAGTATAAAACTGTTTTGCAATAAAGTTAGTTGATGGAACAGAAGCTTCAGACCAAGTAAAATCAGTCCCTTCATTATTGACGCTATACGCAACCCGTCCAAGTCCACCAATAAACATCGTATTAGTCAAATCTTCATTTATGGTATTAATATCCCCGTCCCACTTTTCCCACCACGAAGCCATAGTCATAACCACGCCACTCTTAATGCCATCCGAACCGCTAAAAGATCTAGATACTGTAATTTGAGATCCATATCCTGCGCCATCATCCACTATGGTTTCAATAATATAATCTCCGTTCTTATCTCCCGCACCTGAAATTTTAATGCCCTGTCCTGCCGTAAGAACATCATATGGGTGGCCACTCTGAGCCGTAATGATTCCAATTCCATCAGCATCAGACGAATCAAGTTCCGAAACAAATTCAGCACTATGAGATGGAACGACAACGGATTGTTCATTTTTCCAACGCAATCCCAATGAATAAGCCGGATTCTGAGAAAATAAAGGCGCTTCTTCCACCCATGTCTCCATATCGTATGATGAATAGGCTCCACGATCTGTAGCAACAATAACTTTATCACCAAAGATCAACATATCATAAACAGGGAATGAAAAGTCTGGAACAAAGAACCAATTGGCTTCTAGATTTTCTTCTATCTTCTGCCAAAATAAACCAAGATCGGTTGCGACCATTAAATTACCCGAAAAATTCCCATAACCGACAAGTATTTTATTGATGGCTGATGCTAATACCCTACTAAAATCTGTATCATAAATTTTCTGACTATAAAGATTACTTGTCAATACGTCTATAAAGTCCGTAATCTCTGGATAAGATGGATTGGTTGCGCTCTTATATCTAAAATCATAGAACAAAGCATTCTTGAATTCTGAATTAATAGTCGGATAAACATATCTTACCGCTTGAGTCAACTGAAGAAGATTGCTAAGATACGAATCGTTAAACTTATATGGCCTTCCGTCACTGTAATTCGATAAATTGTCTTCAAGCTGATCATGCGTCATATTCCCAATATTACTTAAAACACTTTCGTAAATACTTACTAAAACGCTAGTATCTCCATTCAGGGCCGGTATCCTACTTACAGTTGCGGGAAGATTAATATCTCTTGGCAATAGTGATGTCAAAGTAATAGAATTCCCAGCAATACTTTCAATGACTGAATAAGTAGCGGTTTCCTCAATAGACTGAAGACTTCTCAAATACGCATTAATCTCTATCTGATAAGCTGCGTCACTTTGTCCAGACTGTTGCGTTGGTGGACCTCCCGGCACAAAATCCGTTTCTATCAAAATGCGATCTTGAACATTAAATCCAGTAGAATCCTGTACTTGAATAAGTTGGTCTCCTGCCGTTATTTCTGACGCTACGTTCGATGATACTGAAAAATTTATCTGTCCTGATGACGGGAGCACCTCAAACGAATGCCCAAGCTCAATACACCTATCCTCGTTGAACTTTGTCGATAAAACGCGCCTGTGGTCAATATAAATATCATAAGGACTTTCGGCATTCCATGTACCATTTTCAGCAAACCACTTTCCGAAGTCAACTAATGCAAATGTATTGTCGATATCTTCCAATGGCTCTTCGAAATGAATCGTAAAAGCTAGATTATTGTACGCATAACCAAAATACTTACGCGCATTATTCTCCATAACAATTGCCAACGGATCGCCAGTAAACTGATAAACTAATTCAAAAGTACTTCCGTCAGTAGTACTATTGATAATATTATCGCCCCCAACATAAACACTCTGCAAATCATAATCCCAGTCATAAGTATTAAAGGGTCCGTCCAAAACCTTGCTCCACGACTGTCCATTGCTAGTAAGATATATGCCATCTGAAAAACTCATAAGAATCTTTCCGAAAGCTGCCGTAAATCTACCGTGTTCTCCCGATGGAATATTCCCGTATTGACTCCATATTTGTCCATTATCTATGCTTTTCCACAAAATCCTGCTATTATCCGAGGCGTATAGGGTAACTATTAAAGTATGTCCATGACCCATCGTATCTTGAATTTCCCATCCGAAAACCTGATGGACATGGTTTACGCCGAGACCAATAGATTCTTCTAGAAAACCATGCCCCTGACTATTAACATTTACGGGGTGATAATGTCCGGCAACTGTATTCGATTTGTCTAATGAATAATCTCTTGATAACTGACTAAATCCGCCAATAACATCAAAAGATTTCACCCAAGACTTTCCTTCGTCAATAGTCTTAAATATTCCGGCCTCAGAAGCCACATATATGCTTCCCGTTTCTCCCTCTAAAAGGTTCTTAACGTCTGGGTTTCCTCCCGGAAGAGATGCGACTTCAAAACTATCTCCTTCGCTATAGTCCCTAGACACTAAAACTCCATTATTCGTCGCAACCCAATATGCGCCATTGTAAGCTTTAATAATATTACGAACAATCCCGACTTGAAACGGAATATCAACTCCTTGCCATGATTTATTTGGATTATCGTTAATATCAACGCCCTTAGCAATAAGATTAGAGCCAACGGCCATATAATCTGTTTGACTCGTAGAAGTAACATAAGCCTCACTAGGAACAATAACATCCTTAATTGCAGTTGCCCAAATTGGAACATTATTGAAAACCCGTTCAACTATAAGCACTTCTTCTGTCAACAACTTTTCGCTATCACTTAGTAAGCTTATATCTGCAACTTCTTCTCCCGTTGCGATATATACTGTCCTCGTTCCAATAACAGTCTCTTCATCTAATACGTCCTGAAGCCTACTAACTCGCGTATATTTAAAGTTTGGCAGACGGAAACTCGACTCTTTAAAGATAACGGTTTCATCTTGAGGCTTCTCTGCATAAGGGAATCCAAGAACTATAACTGAATCGCCATCGTTTAACAATAGAGCTTCTGCATCGGTTATCTGTTCTCTATAAACATCTTCTGCAACCTCAAATATTAATTCTGTCTCCTGCTCATATAGATTTTTCGCTTCTATAAATGCATCCCACAAATCGTTGTTAAAAACATGATAGTTAAATCCGTTGATAACAAATAGGTATGATGGTAGCGACGGGATCATCATAAAGCCATCAGCGGTTCCAACATATAGATTACTGTCAACATCCTCTACGACAGAATATACCGTTTTGCTATCACCCCTAACCGGAGCAACGACCTTATGGGTATGAGCAGAAGACCCAGTATTACTTCCTAGCCACGTAGACAGCCCATCTTGCTCAACCGATCCAACCTCTAACTGATCGACTGGATGATGATGGGCAATTAAAACTGAATCGCCTGACGCATCGGTTTGATAGAAAACAGATTCGCCTCCAACAAGCGTATCTGTTGTAACTCCGCTACCAATTCGATCCAACGTCATTCTATGATTGTGGCTTAGTTTTGTTTCTGTTAAGGATGGACTAACCGCATAACGATATCCATCATTGCTTTGTAGTCCATATTGAAACGGCAAAAACTCTTCCAGTAGTCTCCCAACATGACTAATAAATGGGATTCGTTCTATATCAAATTGACCTGTTAGAATCTTATTCGCCTTAATGTAAAATATACTTTCGGGCCTTAGGGTTCCCGTAACCTCAGTATTACCCAAAATCTCAAGGGTTACATCGTCAGAAGACCCCTTCCCTAATAGGGTTATGGTAACATTATTAGCCGCATCAGGAGTAAAGATAAACTGATTTCCGGCATCAGAAAGTAAAACGTCAGCGATAGGAGATTGATCCCTTAACCCACTAAATCCTTTAATACTGATATTTTCGTTACTCTGCGCGAGATATACAGTTATTTGTGCAGTTGTTCCATCCGTAAATGTAAAAGTTTGTTCCTGTGCCGTTCCAGCAAGAGGATTTACCCACAACCAAAACGGATCATCAACAGACCTATCCCATATGACAGTATCGTCCAATCCACTATATATTTCGTTGAATTTTTCGCTATAAGTAGTAATGAAATCATTTGCCAAAGCGGTCATAAATCCAAAAGCGTTATAACTCTTAGCGGCAAATGAATAATTCTTCCCAAAAATTTCAAAAGAAGATGAATAAGAATTTTGGCTTACGCTAATGCCTTTTTGAAAAACGACCTGCTGAGTTACTGAATTTGCCGTTACTATAGCTGACGTTTCATCTCCAAATTGATTTTCGTTAACATAAATGACATACCTACTGCTAGCATCCCACGTATTTTCTTCGTCAGGAGTAATTGTATGGATATGATCTTCTGCGCCAAGTGGATTTTGTTGAGGATTTCCAACAATTAATGATGAAATTGCATGAAAATGAGGTCCAACATTACCCCCTATTTGCTCCATTGTATATCCATCGCCATCACTGTCTACTCTATAAGTATGTTTATGTCCAATTGTTATGCTTGTTTCAGTACTATCTAGAACATCATATATTGCTTCTCCAGTAGATGCAACATATCGTCCAAGAACACAATTCCTTATATCTGTCTCTAATTTAACTTTTGGAGGGTCATACGAACCGCTACCTCCATGGTGATGATTAACGATATATTCATTTGCATATTTTTCGATCTGAGAACGTAATCCTTCTAGACTTTCAACGCCAGACGTATCTATCTGGCTAACTATGCCATCCCTAGCTACAACTGTTCCAAGATACACTTTCTTTATATCATTAACTAAACGAGGCTGAATCTCAAATTCAACTTCCGTCCATCTATTATTTGGATTCGCATACCATTCGTAATCATGAATAACCGCAAGCTTGGCATTGTATTCATCTAAAGCTATCTTATATGGACCCCAAGTAGAATAATCGCTACGCACTGGTGGACTGCCCAAATTAGCGATAAGAAGGCTTAAGTCGTCCAATGATGGGTAGGGTTGATGATTCGGGTAATCCGTAAATTTAGCAAAGATAAAGTTATCGGCATTATTACTAACTGTCAAAGAGGATGGAACTGACACTTTGACATAGGCATTAACGATATTTCCGGTAGGACTGAATGAAGAGTCATAAAGCTGAACTACGCTTACATATATGGCTCTCTCGCTAGAAGTAAGATTAGGTTCTTCTACGTCATTCTCGTCAAATACTTCTATTTCACGATCTCCTGCGACCATATCTGAACGCTGTTTAACGGTATACGGACTTTCTGCGAAATACCCGTCAATAATACCTTGTCCCGGAAGAATCTGAATTTCCAATCCATCGACATGCTCTATTTGCCATCCACTTATAATCCCAACGCCTACAATGCCAACATACGACTCCATATTGTAGTCTAGAGTTGTAAATCGACGGAAATCAGAGGCGGCGCTATAGAACGATCCTCTCTTAAATCGTTCTAACTTATATATTGGAGTTTTAGCTGGCATATTATCAAGGTGGGGTTAAATATTATTTCTAGAAATGTTATCATTTCTCCTGTTAACTACTTGAACTACTCGACGAGCTATAACCCTCAGAACTACTTGACGAGCTATATCCATCAGAACTACTTGAACTACTCGAATCAATACTGCTTGAAGAACTTGACGAACTTGAATCAATTGAGCTTGAACTCGAAGAGCTACTTGAACTCGAAGAGCTACTTGAACTACTTGAGCTAGAATCTATTGAGCTAGATGAACTACTCGAAGAGCTACTCGAAGAGCTACTTGAGCTACTTGAGGAAGACGAACTGGAAATCTCATTAAGCATCAATTGATTATCTCCGGAGAACATAAGGGCAAATTCGTCTATCGTAACTGGAATTTCAGTATCGCCTATCATTTCAATCAAAACCTTAATTTTATTCGAAAGAATTGACAACTCGGACAACTCTTCTATCTTATCCGGCTGAATATACTGATAATCGCTTGTATTAACCGTATCAAATCCACTAATAGAAAAACGAACTACAGAATCAACAGAAACATCACCATTATAAGTGAGAAGAACATGCTTGGGAACAAAACCTAAATTGAAGGCGCGAGTATAGAACTTAGCTGCATTTGACGCCGAAAGATATGAAAGCGAAATACTATTAAAAATAGGAGTATCTGCAACTTCAATATATTCATAATTATAACTTCGTCCAGTCCCATCATTTTCCAATATGATGATGAATTGCAAATACCTATCTTTAATATCTGTTATGTCGGTTGCTGTATTAAGATAAGGTCCTGTCCATAGAGCGGTACTTAATCCACTTTCTGTAGATGCGGACTTAAGATATACGAAAATATCTGTTCCGTCAGGTTTTTGAGCAACCCACGACATTTCCTTCCAGCTAACCAGTTCTGCATCTCCAACTACAGGCTGAGAGACAAAAACTCCAAACATTTTCTGGATCTTTTCAGCAGAATATACCTTTTCCCCAAGATAATCAAATTCAACAGATTTGACAGACGGGATATTTCTGCTAATTACTTTTATTCCATTTATGGTTATTTGGGTCATTATTGACTCTAATTACTTGAACTTGAACTTGAACTTGATTCTGAACTACTTGAACTTGATTCTGAACTACTTGAACTTGATTCTGAACTACTTGAACTTGATTCCGAACTGCTTGAACTTGAACTTGAACTTGAACTTGAACTTGAACTTGAACTTGAACTTGAACTTGAACTTGAACTTGAATCCACGCTTGAACTACTTGAATTACTCGAACTACTAGAGGACGAATCACTACTGGATGAACTACTCCCATAACCGAACTCGTCCCATTTTGCAGAATCACTTAGAATATAAATAGCATTTGCGGTATATCCTTGGACAGCCTTAATAACATAAGGGAAAACAACACCCCATAAGCTTTTGCTAGTAAGTAATGATGCACTTGAATTATATTTTAAAACCCATGACGAATAACTATCTCCCCCTACCACATAAAGATCATTAGTATTTCTATCAACATCAATAGCTCCTACATGATCCTCTTCCCCATCTGAAGAAGACGAAGAATTAAGCTCATCAAAGGGATCAATAGTAACCCATCTAGAAATAACTCCACTCTCATATCGAAAACCATAAATATGATCATCACCAATAGCCCATATACTACTTTGATTTGCATTATTATAGTATGACCTCATCTCATCAATAACACTTATAGAATAATTAACAAGATAATCAGTCGTCGCAAGAATAACTCCATCTTCATCTATTTTAATAATCCTATTTGTAGAGCGATCAGCCACCCAACAACCATCATCAACATCAGTTACAATACATACTGGATCGTCAATTCCGGTTACCTCAACTAAAATATTAAGATCTTTGTCTGCTTTAATGACTTTACCGGATCCTTTATCGGCTATCCAACATCCTTTATCTTCTTGGGGAGGATCTGTAACTATATAAGACATACTATATGCATATTGAATAGTCGAAACCATTATCGGCTCTACTAATTGTAATGTTGCCTTAACTGTTCCCTGATAAGAAATCTTCTGAACATAACCGCCCGAAGCATTCGCAAAATATATATCACCAGATTCCCATGCAGAATCCAAAACAAATTTACTACTGTCGCTATCTACACGGAATTGCGTTAGTACCTGAGAATACGAATCTAACTGCTCAGTATACTTCTGTAAACCAGCAGTTGAAATAATTGTCGGTCCTCGTTCAGGATTAAAATAATCTGTTACATTCACTTGTTTTTCTCAATTTTCTCGTTATAAAAGTTGAATTTAAACTCATTTATATTCAACACCTGTATAAATTTGACCACCATCAACAGTAGCAACTAATTTTGTTCCAGTAGAATCAGATGCTACCCCAAACCACAATCTGTCGCTGTCTCTTGGAATCCATGTAACGCCAGAATCAGTTGATGTATAAATTTTACAATGATGGCCACCACCGACTAAATTCGTCCCGTCAGACGAGGATGCCACTCCATACCAATCTCTATCGCTATCTCTTGGAATCCATGTAACGCCAGAATCAGTTGATGTATAAATTTTACCATTTTGGACACCAGCAACTAATTTAGCCCCATCAGACGAGGATGCCACTCCATACCACAATCTGTCGCTGTCTCTTGGTGTCCATGTAGCACCAGAATCGGTTGATGTATAAATTTTACCGCCGGTAACAGTAGCAACCAATTTAGACCCATCAGATGAAGATGCTACACCCCGCCATTGTCTATTACTATCTCTTGGTGTCCATGTAATACCAAATGAATCGGATGTGTAAATCTGTCCATTCAATACAGTAGCAACCAATTTAGACCCATCAGATGAAGATGCTACATCATA
>Ga0265594_1001789_pt1 | contig 16145 bp, 11 predicted proteins | sample saktaG_11_FD_190147 | JGI IMG/M metagenome (GOLD analysis project Ga0265594, IMG submission 190147) | Saline water microbial communities from Sakinaw Lake, British Columbia, Canada - sak_2011_5_24_80m | ecosystem: Environmental > Aquatic > Non-marine Saline and Alkaline > Saline ... | reverse complement strand
AAAAGGGTGATGTTATCGCTGATGGTCCGGCTACATATTTAGGAGAGTTAGCACTTGGTAAAAATTTACTGGCAGCATTTATGTCTTGGGAAGGATACAATTATGAGGATGCTATTATAATATCAGAAAGATTGGTAAAAGAAGATGTACTTTCTTCGATACATATTTCAAAACATGAACTAGAAGCTAGAACTACTAAACTAGGTCCTGAAGAAATAACTAGGGATATTCCTAATATTAGTGAAGATGTATTAACAAATCTGGACGAGCGTGGCATTATAAGAGTTGGAGCTGATGTAAAACCAGGTGACGTGCTTGTTGGCAAAATAACTCCTAAGGGAGAGACAGAACTTACAGCTGAAGAAAAATTGCTAAGGGCTATTTTTGGAGAGAAAGCCCGAGAGGTAAGGGATAGCTCTCTAAAGGTTCCACATGGTGAAGAAGGCAAGGTATTGGACATACAGCTTTTCTCAAGAAAAGATGGGCATGAGCTTCCACCAGGAGTAAATGAGTTAGTTAGAGTCTTTATTGCTAAAAAGAGAAAAATATCTATAGGGGATAAACTTGCCGGAAGACATGGTAATAAAGGTGTTATCTCTATAATTTTACCGGAAGAAGATATGCCTTACATGGAAGATGGAACTCCAATTGATATAATACTTAATCCCTTAAGTGTTCCTTCAAGAATGAATGTCGGGCAGGTAATGGAAACTCACCTGGGATGGGCAGCTAGTATTGGATGGGATGATAAAGGAGTTAAAAAAAATAAAAAATATCCTGTTTACTGTGCATCACCTATTTTTGATGGTGCCAGTGAAGAAGATATTATAGAAATTTTTAAGAAGACAAATATCCCTGAAAATGGTAAAACAAAAATTTACGATGGTCGTAGTGGAGAAAAAATATCAGACAGTATAACTGTAGGTTACACCTATGTTTTGAAACTACACCATTTAGTAGATGATAAGATTCATGCTAGATCTACAGGACCTTATTCTTTGGTGACACAGCAACCTCTGGGCGGGAAAGCTCAATTTGGGGGACAGAGATTTGGTGAAATGGAAGTGTGGGCACTGGAGGCATATGGAGCAGCTAGTGCGCTACAGGAGATGCTTACTATTAAATCTGATGATATTGTTGGAAGAGTAAAAACTTATGAATCTATAGTAAAGGGAGAGAATATTGAGAAACCTGGAATTCCTGAGTCATTTAAAGTACTGGTAAAAGAGATGCAGAGCTTGGCGCTGGATATAGAAGTATTATCTGATGAGGGAAAAGAAGTTGAAGTATATAGTCATGAGGATGAAATAATGAAGACTGTAGAAGAGTTGGGCATAGCTGTTGAGGATAAAAAAGAATTAGAGAGTAAAGAGAATGAAGAAAACGAGGATTTAAAAAATCAAGTTAAAAAATAAATTGGAAGGAATTTTTATATGACTGTAAATATAGATGTAAACAATTTTGATGCTTTTAAAATTGGTCTGGCTTCACCAGAAAAAATAAGATCATGGTCGAATGGAGAGGTTAAAAAGCCAGAAACTATAAATTACAGGACTTTGAAGCCTGAAAAAGATGGGCTATTTTGTGAGAGAATTTTTGGACCAACTAAGGACTGGGAATGTTATTGTGGGAAATATAAAAGAGTGAGATTTAAAGGGATAATTTGTGAAAGATGTGGTGTGGAAGTAACAAGGTCGAGTGTTAGAAGAGAAAGGATGGGACACATTGAACTTGCAGCTCCAGTCTCACATATATGGTTTTTTAAGGGTGTTCCTAGCAGAATGGGATATATTTTAGATATTAGCCCTAAGAATTTAGAAAAAGTTCTTTATTTTGATTCTTATATAATAACTTATGTTGATAAAGAAAAAATAAAAGCAGAGGAAGATAATATAAAAAAATTGAATGAAAAAGCTCTGGTGGCAGAAAAAGAATTGCATAAGTTAAAATTAAAGGAATTCCAATCAAATAAAAAGGATTTACTGAATAAATATAAAAATGGAGATGAATTAAAAGAAGTTGATGCTATCGAAGATGAAGGAATAAGCACAAAAAAGGATATAGAGTCTAAGATAGCTAAAATTATAAAAGAAACTGATAAGCTTCTTAAGGAAGAGGAGGAAATATATAAAGAAGAAATAGATTTAGTAAAAAGAGCAAATACTTTTTTTCATAATTTAGAAGTGAAAATGCTTGTTTCTGATGAAAGCCTGTTTAAAAAAATGCTGGAGATTTTTAAAGGATATTTTAATGGTGGAATGGGTGCAGAAGCAGTTAAAGAGCTTCTTAAAAATATAGATTGCAAGAAAGAGGTTGAAGAACTAAAAATAATTGTAGAAAATTCTAGAGGACAGAAGAAAAGCAGAGCAATAAAGAGATTAAAAATAATATCTTCATTTATTGATTCAAATAATAAACCAGAGTATATGGTTATAGGTGTTCTACCTGTAATCCCGCCCGATCTGCGCCCTATGGTTCAACTGGATGGCGGCAGGTTTGCAACTTCTGATTTGAATGATCTGTACAGGAGGGTAATTAATAGAAATAATAGACTTAAGAAACTTTTAGAGCTGAATGCTCCTGAGATAATTATAAATAATGAAAAAAGAATGCTTCAAGAAGCAGTTGATTCTCTCTTTGATAATGGAAGAAGAGGAAGAGCAGTACTTGGAGCAGGTAATAGGCCTCTTAAATCTTTAAGTGATATGCTTAAAGGCAAGCAGGGCAGGTTTAGGCAGAATTTGCTTGGGAAGAGAGTAGACTACTCTGGAAGATCAGTTATTGTTGTTAACCCTAACTTAAAATTATACCAGTGTGGTTTACCTAAAAAAATTGCTTTGGAACTTTTTAAACCTTTTGTGATGAAAAAATTAGTAGAGGATGATTTTGCACAAAATATAAAAAGTGCAAAAATGATGGTTGACGGCGGGAGTGATGAAGTATGGGATGTTTTAGAAAATGTAATTGAAAACCACCCTGTCTTTTTAAACAGAGCTCCTACTCTTCATAGATTGGGCATTCAGGCATTTATACCTATTTTAGTAGAGGGTAAAGCAATACAAATACATCCTTTGGTTTGCCCGCCATTTAATGCTGACTTTGATGGTGATCAGATGGCAGTTCATGTTCCTCTTTCAAATGAAGCTAAGACAGAGGCTTTTGTTCTTATGCTTTCATCAAATAATATTCTTTCACCTGCAAACGGTGAACCAGTTACAATCCCATCACAGGATATGGTACTAGGCCTATATTATTTAACATCAAAGAGAGAAGAGTCTGATAAGGTAAAAAAATATTATTCTAATACTGAAGATGTCCTTTTAAGTTATGACTATGGGCTAATAACTTTACATGAATTTATCAAGGTTAAGATTAATAAAAAAGATTTTATAACTACTGTTGGAAGAATAATATTTAATAGTTCTATTCCTAAAGGTTATGGTTTTGTAAATAAAGAAATGAATAAAAAAACGCTTATTTCTATTATTTCAGATTGTATAAGTAAATATTCTCCTAATATTGTAACCAAGATGTTGGATGATATTAAAGAAATAGGGTTTAGGTACTCTACAAAATCAGGTTTAACCATTGGTATGGAGGATATTGTTGTTCCACCAGAAAAAAAAGTGATTTTAGAGAATGTTGAGAAAAAGATTGAAAAAATTGAGGATTTTTATAAACAAGGTCTAATAACTGATAGTGAAAGACATCAAAGAGTAATACAGACATGGTCGCATGCAAGTGAAAGTGTAGCAAATGCTATGGAGAAGAATTTTGATAAATTTAATCCTGTATTTATGATGGCTACATCAGGTGCCAGAGGGAATATAAAACAGCTCCGACAGTTAGCAGGTATGAGGGGTCTGGTTGCAAATGCTAGAGGAGATATAATTGATAGGCCAATTAAATCTAATTTTAGGGAAGGATTAACAGTATTAGAGTACTTTATATCAACACATGGAGCAAGACAAGGACTGGCTGATACTGCTCTAAGAACTGCAGACTCAGGATATTTAACACGTAGACTTGTTGACGTAGCACAAGATACGATAATCAGGATTGTTGATTGTGGGACAGAAGAAGGGATAAATCTTTATGTCCTTACTTTAGAGGGTGAGCCAAATGGCAATTTACTTGGAAGGATTTGTGCAAAAAGTGTAAAAAATCCTAAAACAAATAAGTATATAATAAAAAGTGGGCAAGAAATTAAAGAAAAAGAACTCCATCAATTAATACAGTCTAATATTGAGAGTTTGAAAGTACGTTCTGCTCTAACATGTGAATCGGAATTTGGAATATGCCAGAAATGTTATGGAAAAGATATGGCGACTGGTAAGATTGTGGAAATAGGTGAAGCAGTTGGAATTATAGCTGCGCAATCAATTGGTGAACCTGGTACACAATTGACAATGCGTACCTTCCATACAGGCGGAGTAGCCAGTACTGTTATTAAAAGGTCTGTAAAATCTCCGGTAAAAGGCAGGCTTATTTTAGGCAAGGAATTGCTTTCACAGCTGAATGTTAAGAAGAAAGATTTTACGAAGGAATCTACTGATGAGATTTTAGAAATTAATATTGAACATATTCCAAACAAATTAATATTCCAGGTTAAAATGGAGAAGGGCAGTATCGTAGATGTAATTGTTCCAAGAGGTGAAGTACTACAGATAAATAGAAATATTAATGTAGAGGCAGGAGAAGAGTTTGCAAAGATAATTCTTACTGCGAAGAGAAAAATCCATGTCCACAAACATGAAAAAACTTTTGAAGGCATTGATATTACAAGTGGTTTGCCGAGAGTAGTTGAGTTATTTGAAGCAAGACGTCCCAAAGAGTATGCATTTATAGCAGAAATTTCAGGTAAGGTTAAAATAGAGGATATAGATAATCGTTTTAAGCTGCTTACAATTAAAAGTAAAGACGGGTCGCAGGAAAAGACTTATCAGATTACTGATAGAGTTAAGATAAGAGTTAAAAATAGGGGAGGAGTAAATGCCGGTGATCAGTTAACAGAAGGAGTTAAGAATCCGCATGATATACTAAAAATAAACGGAATGAAGGAATGCGAGCAGTATTTAGTAAAAGGAGTCCAGGATGTTTACAAATCACAGGGTGTTAGTATTAATGATAAGCATGTAGAAGTTATAGTAAGGCAGATGTTAAAGAGGGTAACTATTGTTGATGTTGGGGACAGCTTGTTTTTACCAGGACAGTTGGTTGATAGACTTATATTTGAAAAAGAGAATAAAAAACTAATTGCAAATGGCAAAAAGCCGGCAACAGCGAAACAGAATTTGATGGGTATTACCAAGGCATCACTGGCTACTGATAGTTTTTTAGCTGCTGCATCATTTCAGGAAACCACTAAAGTATTAACAGATGCTGCTCTGGAGAATAAGGTTGATAATTTAATAGGACTGAAAGAGAATGTAATAATTGGTAAATCTATACCAGCAGGCACAGGCATGAGAAGGTATAAGGATATAAGTTTGACCTATCCTGGTTATAAAGCAGAAGAGCATGATGAAATAGAAATATATAATGATTCTGAGGAAAGTGAAAAGGAGAATTTAGAAATAAATATTTAAATAAGTTTATAATAATTAAGTATAAATTAGTTATTTAAAAATTATCATTTTTCGTAGTTATTGCAGGACAAAATGATTTATTTTTTATCTGTTGACATTTTAATTCTATGATGATAATCTTTTTTCTCGTGTCTTCAGATAGAACTTAAAATATTTGGATAAAGTTTTATTTTTTATAAATTATTAATAAATATTAACTGAGGTAAGGTGTTTATGCCTACTGTAAATCAATTAGTAAGAAAAGGCAGGGAAAAAATTGGAAAAAAGAGGAAAACCCCTGCATTGCAGGGAAACCCTCTTAAAAGAGGAGTATGTGTAAGGGTTTATACAACTACGCCGAAAAAGCCAAATTCTGCACTAAGGAAAGTTGCAAGGGTTAGGCTGACCAATGGTGCAGAGGTCACAGCATATATCCCTGGGATTGGACATAATCTTCAGGAGCATTCTATAGTTTTATTAAGGGGTGGAAGAGTAAAAGATCTTCCAGGTGTTAGATATAAAATAGTTAGAGGTGCTATAGACACAAGTGGTGTTGAAGACCGAAGATCTTCAAGGTCCAGGTATGGAGCAAAAAAAGCGAAATAGACTTTTAAGGAGTTATTAAATGGCAAGAAAAGGAAGACCGTCTAAGAGAGAAATTACTTTAGACCATGTTTATAAAAACAAAATAATTACACAGCTGGTTAATAAAGTATTACTAGGAGGCAAAAAAAGTATTTCTGAGAAGATTGTGTACGGCAGTTTAAAGGTTATTGAAGAAAAGACAAAGGAAGATCCTTTAGAGATACTAGATAAATGTCTTGATAATGTTAGGCCGGTATTAGAGGTAAAATCAAGAAGAGTCGGAGGAGCTACATATCAAGTACCAATTGAAGTTAATCCGGTAAGAGCAAATACTTTAGCTATTAGATGGCTAGTTAATTTTGCAAGGAAGAGAAGAGAAAAGACGATGGTAGAAAGATTAGCAGGAGAAATTTTAGATGCTGCCAGCAACACAGGTAACAGTATTAAAAAGAAAGAAGATCTGCATAAAATGGCTGAAGCTAACAAAGCTTTTGCTCATTACAGATGGTAAGAATTAGGGATAAAAAATGACAGGAAAGATTCTATTAAAAAATACAAGAAATATTGGAATTACTGCGCATATAGATGCTGGTAAAACAACAACTACAGAGCGTATTCTTTATTATACAGGGAAGACATATAAAATGGGGGAAGTCCATGATGGTGCTGCTGTTATGGATTGGATGGTTCAAGAACAGGAAAGAGGAATAACAATAACTTCTGCAGCAACTACATGCCACTGGGGGGATTGTAAAATTAATATAATTGATACGCCTGGGCACGTTGATTTTACAGTAGAGGTTGAGAGATCACTCAGAGTGCTTGATGGCATGATAGTAATTTTTTGTGCAGTTGGTGGAGTAGAACCACAATCTGAAACTGTTTGGAGACAGGCAGTTAAGTATAATATTCCAAGAATAGCATTTGTAAATAAAATGGATCGTAGTGGTGCTGATTTTTTTTATGTTTTAGATATGATGAAAAATAAACTGGATACTAATCCGTTACCTATACAAATACCAATTGGCAAAGAAGAAAAGTTTTTAGGCATTATTGATCTCATTAGCATGAAATCAATAATATATAAAGATGAAATGGGCATTAAATTTAACTATGAGGAGATATCCCCTGAGCTTGAGCCTGTTGCGGTTAAATACAGGCAGGAACTTATTGAAAATATTGCAAATTATAATGAGGGAATTTTAAATAAATATGTTGAAAATGAAGAGATAACTGAAAAGGAATTAATAGATGCTATAAGGGAGATTACTTTAAATGTAAAGGGCATCCCTGTATTATGTGGCGCTGCATTTAAAAATAAAGGGGTCCAACTATTACTGGATGCTGTAGTTAATTATTTACCATCTCCTCTGGATGTTCCTCAGCCTAAGGGCATTAATCCTCAGACAGAAAAAGAAGAAATAAGAAAAGTCAGCAACGACGAGTCTTTTTCAGGTCTTCTATTTAAAATAAAGACAGATCCATTTGTAGGGAGATTAAGTTATGTAAGAATTTATTCAGGGATACTGAAAAGCGGAATAGGTGTTCTTAATACTAATAGTGGTAAGAAGGGAAGAATTGGGAAATTACTGCAAATGCACGCCAATAATAGAGTAGAAAAAGATTTAGCATATTGTGGTGATATTGTAGCAATAGTAGGGCTGAGAGAAGCCAGAACAGGGGATAGTATCTGTTGTCTAAAGAATCCTATCAGGTATGAATCTATTAGTTTTCCAGAACCTGTAATAGCTATTGCAATTGAACCGAAAACAAAAGTGGATCAGGAAAAACTGTCTAATGCTTTAGCTAAACTAGCTGAAGAGGATCCAACATTTAAAGTAGAAGTTGATCGTGAAACAGGGCAAACTATTATATCTGGAATGGGTGAACTTCATTTGGAGATAATAGTAGACAGGTTACTGAGGGAATTTAGCGTTAGTGCAAATGTTGGAAGACCTCAGGTATCTTACAGGGAAACTATAACTAATGAAGCACAGGTTGAAGGAAAGTATATAAGACAAAGTGGGGGGCGAGGTCAATATGGCCATGTAGTTATTCGCTTTATTCCAAATGAGTATGGCAAGGGGTTTGAATTTGAAAATAAAATTAAGGGTGGAGCTATACCAGGAGAGTACATTAAGTATATAGAAAAGGGGATAATTGATGCTATGCAAAGTGGAGAATTAGCAGGATATCCAGTAGTAGATGTAAAAGCAATTCTACTGGATGGTTCATATCATGAAGTTGACTCATCGGATCTTGCATTTAGAATTGCGGCAGGAAAAGCATTTAGGCAAGCTATGTTGAAGTGTTCGCCAATATTGCTGGAACCTTTAATGGAAGTTGAGATAGTAGCACCCAGTGAGTTTGTTGGTGATGTTATTGGTGATATTGGTTCGAGAAGGGGAAAGATATTGCAGGTATCACATAGAAATAAAATGAGAATTGTTAAATCAGAAGTTCCTCTTGTTGCTATGTTTGGTTATGCAACAGATCTGAGGTCAAAAACCCAGGGACGTGCAACATTTACAATGCAATTTAAAAAATACGAACCTATCGCTGATAATATAGCAAATGATATTATTAGAAAGGTTAAAGGAAGCATAGCTGTATGAAATTTCAAATAGATAAATTAATTCTTAGTTAGAAAGGACTATAAAATGGCTAAACAAAAATTTGAAAGAACAAAACCTCATATAAACATAGGTACTATAGGTCATGTTGATCATGGTAAAACAACTCTTACTTCTGCTATTACATATTGCTTAAAATCTCAAGGCCTTAATGTAGAGGAAAGATCATTTGATTCAATAGATAATGCTCCCGAGGAAAAGGAAAGAGGCATAACTATAGCAATAGCTCACGTAGAATATGAGACAGCAAACCGTCACTATGCCCATGTGGACTGCCCCGGCCATGCTGATTACGTAAAGAACATGATAACAGGTGCAGCCCAGATGGATGGAGCAGTGCTTGTAGTAAGTGCAGCAGATGGACCCATGCCTCAGACAAGAGAACATATACTTCTTGCCCGTCAGGTCGGAGTACCATATATGGTAGTGTTTTTAAACAAAATTGATATGGTAGATGATCCTGAGCTTATAGAACTTGTAGAGCTTGAAATGAGAGATCTTCTGACAGAGTATGAGTTTCCTGGTGAGGAGATACCGATAGTTAAAGGCTCAGCTCTAAAGGCAATGGAATGCGGCTGCGGTAAGAGTGAATGTGAAAATTGCGGCCCAATACTTGAACTTATGGCTAAAGTAGATGAATATATAAAAACTCCAATAAGAGATATAGACAAACCATTCCTTATGCCCATAGAGGATATATTTACAATAACAGGCAGAGGAACAGTAGTAACAGGCAGAGTGGAAAGAGGAAAGATTAAAATACAGGAACCAGTAGAGATAGTAGGGATAGCTCCTAAAACCCAAAAGACAGTAGTAACAGGTGTAGAAATGTTTAGGAAACTCTTAGATGATGCACAAGCAGGAGATAATGTAGGTCTTCTACTCAGAGGTATTCAAAAGGAGGATGTGGAAAGAGGACAGGTTATAGCAAAACCTGGATCAATAACACCTCATTCTCATTTTAAAGCACAGGTATATGTGCTCTCTAAAGATGAAGGCGGACGTCATACGCCATTCTTTACAGGATACAGGCCACAGTTTTATTTTAGAACAACAGATATTACAGGAAACATTGCTCTTTCTGAAGGTGTAGAGATGATAATGCCTGGAGACAATACTGAAATGGAAGTAAAACTGATAGCCCCTATTGCCATGGAAGAGGGTCTGAGGTTTGCTGTTCGTGAAGGTGGAAGGACTATAGGTGCAGGCAGTATAACTAAGATAATAGAGTAAATTTTATAGAGTAAATTTTATTGTTGACATCATAAGGATATAATGCTAATTTGTTAGCTTGCGCTTAGTATTATGGAGCAATTTTTATGAAATTAATGGTGATAGAATTTGAGACAAATAATTATTTTAGCATGTTCTGAATGTAAAAGAAGAAATTACAGTACTATTAAAAATAAAAAAAATAATCCTGATAGGATAGAAATAAAGAAATATTGTAAGTGGTGCAAAAAGCACACGATCCATAAGGAGACCAGATAGGGCTGTAGCTCCAATTGGTAGAGCACCGGTCTCCAAAACCGGGTGTTGGGGGTTCGAATCCCTCCAGCCCTGCCAGGTAAATAATTATAGTGAGAATAATAATAAAGATTAATAGTAAAGAGTAAATTAATAATGGCTAAGAAAAAAATACCCTTAAAATATAGACAGAAGCATATAATGGAAAGTCAGTCTAAAAAAGAAAGAAAGGCTCCAGCGCCGTCAAGAAAAAAGACTAACTGGGGTCAATTTATAAAGAAGATACCAGGAAAAATTGCGAAATATTTCAGGGGCGTGGTTCATGAGTTAAAAAGGGTCACATGGCCTAACAGGAAAGCTTTGTTAACTTATACAGTAGTGGTATTGGTAACACTGGTGTTTTTTGCAATCCTTTTAGGTTTATTTGATTTTGTGTTTATAAAATTAGTTGAGTTGTTGTCAAGAATTTAAATAGATGGTGATATTATATGAGACCAAGATGGTATGTTGTTCATTCTTATGCTGGATATGAAAATAAGGTAAAAACTAATTTAGAGCATAGAATTGAATCTATGAATATGGGTAATAAGATATTTGATATATATATACCTACAGAAAATATTATGGAAATACATAGTGGGAAAAAAAAGATATCTTCTAAGAAGGTATTTCCAGGTTATTTGCTTGTAAAAATGCATCTTGATGATGATTCATGGTATGTGGTAAGGAATACTCCAGGAGTCACAGGGTTTGTTGGAAGTGGTGATAAACCTAATCCTCTTTCGAGTAGTGAAGTTAAAAAACTTATGAAGAGAGAGGTTACTGAAAAACCAAAACCAAAAACAGATTTTGAGGTTGGACAGCCAGTTAAAGTTATATCTGGACCATTTGGTAATTTTGATGGAACAATTAGTGAAGTTAATTTAGACCAAGGTAAATTAAAAGTTCTGGTATCAATATTTGGAAGGCAGACTCCAGTTGAATTAAATTTTGATCAGGTAACAAAAATTTAGATGGAAGTTTGGTTTTTTTTATTTTATAATTGTAAAGTTTATTTTAATTTAGAAGGAATGAGATGGCTAAAAGGATAATAGCACAGATAAAATTACAGGTTGCAGCAGGGCAGGCTAATCCAGCACCTCCTGTTGGTCAAGCATTGGGCCAACACGGGGTTAATATAATGGAATTTTGTAAAGTTTTTAATGAGCGAACAGCAAAAGATAAAGGGATGATTATCCCGGTGGTTTTAACTGTTTACGAGGACAGGAGTTTTAGTTTTATTACAAAAACACCTCCTGCAGCGATTCTTGTAAAGGATGCAATAAAATTAGAAAAAGGTTCAGGTGAACCGAATAGAGAAAAGGTGGGTGAAATAACCCGTGAGCAGTTAGAAAAAATTGCAAAATTAAAGTTTAAAGATTTAAATGCAAGGACTATTGATAGTGCGATTAAAATTATAGAGGGAACTGCAAAAAGTATGGGAATAAAAATTGCACAATAATTTATTATAATTGGTTTTTTCATGGCTTATTTTAAAAATTATATTTTTAAATAAATAGTTACAAATAGTAAGTAGATACAAAGGTGATGAGGTTTGAGAAGGGGAAAGAAATATTTATCAAAGCTGGAAAATTTTAATAATAAGGAGTTACTTCCTCCGTACAAGGCTGTTAATTGGGTAAAGGAAAATTATTTTGCAAATTTTGATGAATCGGTAGATATTAGTATAAATTTAGGAATAGATCCAAGAAAAGCAGACCAGATTGTTAGAGGCAGCGTTGTTTTACCTAATGGAACTGGAAAGGTGCCAAAGGTTTTAGTTTTTGCACAGGGTGAAAAGGTAGAAGAGGCAAAAAATGCAGGAGCTGATTTTGTAGGAGGAGAAGAGTTTGTTGAAAAAATAAATAAAGGGTGGCTGGATTTTGATGCATGTATTACAACACCTGATATGATGAAGTATGTTGGTAAATTAGGTAAAATACTTGGGCCGCGAAAATTAATGCCAAATCCTAAATCAGGGACTGTTACTTTTGAAATAGAGAAAGCAGTAAAGGATATAAAAAAAGGAAAACTTGAATATAGAACTGATAAAAATGGGGTAATGCACTGTATTATTGGCAAGGTTTCTTTCAGCCTGGAAAAGTTGCTGGAAAATTATATGACTCTGATGGAGGCTATTATTAAATCGAAACCGCCAGCAGCTAAAGGGAAATATATAAAAAGTATTTTTATATCAACTACTATGGGACCTAGTTTAAAAATTGACCCAAATAAAGTAGTAGATATTGAAGAAGTTGCATAGAGTTTATTATTAAAGGGTTATTGGTAACAAAAAAATTAAATAGATAAAGCAACCCTAGATAGCAGGTGTTACTGTTAAATTTTTAAGATTTAAAATAGATACAGTAACTTAATTTCCTACTGAGGTTGATTAAAGGGAAAAAATCGGCCTTTAATTAATTAGGGTCGGTTTTATTTTTTACTTTATGTAAAAATGTACTTTGGAGGTTTTTAGTGGCAAATAAGGAAAAAATTGAAAAAGTTAAAGAAGTAAGAGAAATATTTAGAAACAGCAGTAATATAATTTTTACTGATCATAGAGGTCTGAAAGCAGAAGATGCAGTGCAGCTTAGAGATAATCTGGCTGGTGTTAATTCCTATTTAAGAATAGTAAAGAATACACTTATGTTACTTGCGGTACGAAAAGTTTACAGCGAAATAGATTTTAGCGAGATATTTAAAGGTTCAACAAGTATAGTTGTAAGTGGGGATGACGTAATTTCAACTGCAAAGATTATAAGGGATTTTTATAAGAAATCTGAAGCATTAAGGATAAAAGCAGGAATCTTAGAAAATAAGCTTGTAGGACCAGAGAGTATTGAAAAGCTTGCCAATATTCCTGGAAGAGAGGCCTTACTAACTAATTTTATTATTTTACTAAAATCGCCTATTACTAAATTAGTTAATACATTAGGTGGCGTGACAAGGAGTTTGGTAGTAGTACTTGATGCTATTAAAAGAGAAAAAGAAAAAAATGATAATTAAAAGGAGGGAAAATGGCTGAGTCTAAAGATATAAAAAAGAAAGTAGAAGAAGTCAAAGAGAAGGAAAAGAAGGTAACAAAGGCAAATAAAGCAGTTAAAGAACCTGTTAAAAAGGAATCAACAAAAGTAAAGGAAAAAACTACTGCTAAAGAAGTAGGCTTAACAAAAGATGATATTTTAAATGCTATTGAAAATATGTCTGTTCTTGATTTATCTGAACTTGTTAAAGCACTAGAAGAGAAATTTGGAGTTAGTGCGCAAGCTTTTGCAGCTCCTGTAGGGGTACCAGCTGGCGGTGGACAGAACGGACAAGCTGCTGAGGAAAAAACTGAATTTGATGTTAATTTAAAATCAGTGGGCGCTAAAAAAATCCAAGTTATTAAAGTGGTTAGAATAGTTACAGGGCTTGGGTTAAGAGAATCAAAGGATCTGGTTGATAAAGCACCTAATACAGTAAAAGAAAAAGTTTCAAAGGAAGATGCTGAAAATATAAAGAAGCAATTGGAAGAAGCAGGCGCTGAGGTTGAACTTGTTTAGTTGATTTTTGACCAATAAATATATTTGACAATCAATAAGTATTTGATAAAATAAAGGTTTGTGGTTTTTACTATTTTATTATTTTACTACGTATTGTATCTATTAATGTCAGTATAAATTATGTAATAAATTTATATTAGATTCCTATAATTTTTTACTGCAGCTAAAGAAAGCTAAAAAAATAATTATAAAGGGAGAATAAATTAATGCAAAAAATTAAAAAGATTCAAAGGTATAATTTTGGAAAGATTCCTGAAATAATGGAAATGCCTCATTTGTTAGACATACAAAGAAAATCTTTTGAGTGGTTCGAGAAGGAGGGATTATCTAAAGCTTTAGATGATATTTCACCTATAGAAGATTTTACAGGAAGCATGTCAGTTGAATTTTTAAATTGTAGTTTTGGTGAGATAGGATCTAGTATTGATGAATGCAAGATGCAGGATAGAACGTATTCTGCTCCTATAAGAGTTTTAGCCCGTTTTATTAATAAGGAGACAGGAGAAATAAAAGAACAGGAAGTTTTTATGGGGGATTTCCCAATATTGACTGATAAGGGAACATTCATTATTAATGGTACAGAAAGAGTTATAGTATCTCAGCTTGTCAGATCGCCTGGGGTTTATTATGACACAGATATAGATAAAAAAACTGAAAAAGATCTTTTTATGTGTAAAGTTATACCAACCAGGGGATCATGGATAGAAATAGAAACTGATAAAAAGAATATTGCATATGTGAGAATTGATAGGAAAAGGAAATTTTTACTAACCATATTTCTTAAGTCAATAGGTTTTGGCAGCAATGAGGATCTTATAAATATCTTTAGTTCTTATGATAAAATTGGATGTATTAAGAATACTTTAGAAAAAGATATTACTGAGATTGAAGAGGAGGCATTAATTGAGATTTATAAAAAATTAAGACCAGGAGAACCTCCTACTGTTGATAGTGCCAGAAATTTAATACATGCGTTATTTTTTAATTCTAAGAGATATGACCTTGGAAAAGTTGGAAGATATAAACTTGACCAGAAACTTGCCGAGGAAATTGATAAGAAAATACTTAAAAGGCTCAATGAAATAGATAAAAAAATGGATATAGATCCTAATAGTAGATATATTATTAATAGCAAAGATATATTTTTAATAATAAAATATCTAGTTCAACTTATGAGTAATATTGGAGAGATTGATGACATTGATCATTTTGGCAATAGGAGGGTTAAAAATATTGGTGAACTTATACAAAATCAAGTAAGAATTGGTCTTTCCAGAATGGAAAGAGTAGTAAAAGAAAGGATGACTACTCAGGATGTTGAAATGATAACACCAAAATCTTTAATAAATATAAGACCATTGGTTGCAAGTTTGAAAGAGTTTTTTGGGAGTGGTCAGTTATCACAATTTTCAGATCAAACAAATCCTTTAGCTGAAATTACACATAAAAGAAGGCTTAGCGCTTTAGGTCCTGGAGGATTAAGTAGGGAGCGAGCTGGTTTTGAAGTAAGAGATGTTCACTCATCACATTATGGTAGGATGTGTCCAATAGAAACTCCTGAAGGTCCTAATATTGGACTTATTGGCTCTCTTGCGACTTATGCAAGACTTAATGAATATGGATTTATAGAAACTCCTTATAGGAAAGTTGTGAATGGTAAAACAACTAAGAAAGTAGAATTTTTATCTGCTGATGAAGAAGAAAATTACATGATTGCACAGGCAACAGCTAAAGTAGATGAGAAGAATAATTTTACAGAAGAGAAAGTCCTTTCTCGTTTGGGCAGTGAAATTGTAGCAGTAGAGCCAAAAATGATTGATTATATGGATGTTTCGCCAAGGCAATTATTTAGTGCAGCAGCTTCGCTTATTCCTTTTTTAGAGCATGATGATGCCAATAGAGCACTTATGGGTTCTAATATGCAGCGTCAGGCAGTTCCATTAATTAACCCTGAAGCTCCACTTATAGGAACAGGTGTAGAACAAGTAATTGCCAGAGACAGTGGTGCGATTATAATTGCGCTGGATGATGGAGTAGTAAAAGAAGTCTGTGCAGATTATGTAATAATTGAATATAAGAATAAGAAGACAGTAAAACATAATCTGTATAAATATACAAGGTCAAATCAAGGCACTTGTATAAATCAAAGGCCTATTGTAGGCGAAGGGGAAAAAATTAAAAAGGGCGATGTTATCGCTGATGGTCCGGCTACATATTTAGGAGAGTTAGCACTTGGTAAAAATTTACTGGCAGCATTTATGTCTTGGGAAGGATACAATTATGAGGATGCTATTATAATATCAGAAAGATTG
>Ga0265594_1001785_pt1 | contig 16158 bp, 16 predicted proteins | sample saktaG_11_FD_190147 | JGI IMG/M metagenome (GOLD analysis project Ga0265594, IMG submission 190147) | Saline water microbial communities from Sakinaw Lake, British Columbia, Canada - sak_2011_5_24_80m | ecosystem: Environmental > Aquatic > Non-marine Saline and Alkaline > Saline ... | reverse complement strand
ACGCAATCCAACCTCCGAATAACTACCATCGGGAGCATCACATCCTTATATTGATTCGGTTTCCAGGGACCACGAAGAAGTTCGGCTACAGACCAGATGAATGAGACTTTATCAGAGAAATTAATTGGAGGCAAGATATCACATCAAGAAGTATACCTATATAGTTTCTTATCAGCGATAAGTGTTACAAATTGATTTTTAGAGAAGTCAGATATGAATATTGAGATTTCTTTCATAATTTTCACCAAGGAGTTTTTAATACATTTTTTTTAAGAGTAATGTCGTTGCTGCAGAGCGTAGGATAGTAGAGAATAACAGAAAGGACTTTCTAAAACAGATGAGCAAACTGACACCCATCGTCAGGAAGAAAGACGGATGCCTCAAGTATGAAACCCTCTCGAATGTTGAGGAGCCGGAGTTATACATTATTCCTGAAGAATGTGAGAGCAAAAAACATCTCGATGATAACCTTGCCTTGCCTCATATGATAAAACATAAGGCAATAACCGCTCCCTGGTCTGCAGAACCATTATTTCTGTCACTGTACGACGTAAATACCGTAGAAAGAATCAAAATATAACCAGAACGGTTTTTTCGTTTTCCTTTGGATGGTTTGGGTAGACAGATCTGCAAACCTCCGAATCAATAAAAATCTATCACTCACCCCCTATATCTCACAAGTAATCTCCTCAAATGAATCTCTCAAAAAGCAGATCCCGTGCTTACAAAACCACTCTTTTCTCTCCTCTCCAAAATTTCCCACAACCTGCCAGAGAAAACTATCCAGATGAATCATAGTAATCGTTGGATCTTTCTGCCGAATCTTTTCGATTACCTGATGCCAGTATTGTTGTACCATACGGTCCGGCTGGGTCGGCCCTCCCAGTTCGGCTGTTATTTTTCGTACCCTGCTGTCAACAGGAACAGGAATCTCCTCAAAATGAAAATTTACTTTGTGTTCCATGAGGAGAGCAACCCCGAGGCATTTCATCGCAAACACGATTGTTTTTTTATCTTTCTCCTGCCCCATAACCTCTGCCAGATCATGCCATATGGATATGAATATTCGTTCAATCTCAACGGGTGAACTATTCCATATCTGGTTTGCGAGGTTGCTCTCCAGAAACCGATATAACCGTGAACATTTATTCTTTGGTAACCGATCGCATTCATACAACGGGAAAAGGATTTGTACCAGATCTCCGGGAGTTTTGGGTATCTTATTTTGTAAGAGAATGTCCCGGATTGCAGGGAAGTACCCTACTTCTGCACGGCCTTTGAGTTGATAGGCATTCAGGCCACACATAAGCATGAGTACTGCAAACGGACCGAATAAATACTCTTTATGAAACTGTTTTAACTCAATCCATTCAGGTTCATTCCGGACGATCAAATCCCACGACGGATAGGGAATTGAGGTAAAAAATGAATAGACCCTTTGAGGTATAAGAAGACTATCATTGTTCATGTCAGATTTTTCCCCCTCTTCTTCTCCTCCAGACCCACGTTACCCCCACTCCTGATACTGATACTTATATTGATCCTGATACTGAAACTGTTGCCTCTTCCCCCAGGACCGAAAGCTACAAACCCGCTTATCACCACCGGTTTCCCACATCTGGGAACACCATATCAACAAGATTCTATAATTTACCTCAAGATACATGTCAGAAAGTTATACCCAACTCCTTCGCAGCTCACACGTAAAGCAGCAGGACAGGTGCACGCAAATGAGGTCCGGGCAGGTGGTACAGGTATATTTCTCTGCCTGATGAACCAGGAAACCATCCATACCATGCTCTTTCATCTCGTTTAGGTTTTCTATCTCACTCATCCCATTTTTAGTGCGATACCCAGGCATCCGACTACTTTCGCTGCCAACATGGTATGAAGTCTTCTCCCGGATACTTAATTACCACCTGCAGGGAAATGAAGATACATAATGATAGTCGTTGCTGCAGAGCGTAGGATAATAGAGAATAAACGACAGGACTTTCTGAAACAGATGAGCAAACTGACACCCATCGTCAGAAAGGAAACAGGATGCCTCCGGTATGAAACCCTCTCGAATGTTGAGGAGCCGGGGTTATACATCATTCCTGAAGAATGGGAGAGCAAAAAACATCTCGATGATCACCTTGCCTCTCCTCATATGACAGAACATAAGGCAATAACCGCTCCCTGGTCACAGAACCATTATTCCTCTCACTGTACAACGTAAATACCGTAGAAAGAATCAAAATGTAAACTGAAAGGTTTTTCCCATCCCAAACAGGATTTTTTTATTTATCGGTGATTGTCGATGTAACGGGAAAAAACGGAAAAATCTTTCGCCATCCTCTGATACGCGTAAAAAAAAAACGTTCGATCAGATAGAAGATAAAAGATAACAATGACCGAGAACACCACCTTCCTCATTGTCGGGATGATACTCCTGATAACAACCGTACTCGTCGTAACAGTGGTATGGCTTTTTTTTAAAATGTCAAAGAAACTCGTTTCCACAAGTGATTTTCCAAGGATCGCTGAAGAGTGGCCTGCCTTTACAACACCTCCGGGAACAACGTTCTCCCGTCAGAACATCGCGTTAAATACTGTCTGGTATAAAAACTGTGCAAATGTCATCATTGCAGAAGAAGGGTTGTATATCTCGCTTGGATTTCCTGTTTCCCTCTCTACCATTCGGGCAGTTATCATTCCATGGAGAAATATCAGGTATCTCAAAAAATCCTGTGTATTCTGGACCGATGTGCAGGAATATCAGGTAACTATGGAAAACCCGGTGATTCTTACGGTCTATGACCGGGTCGCACGATCATTTCCAAAAGATCACAGGCCGGTTGGATAAAGACACAATAATCAAGAAAATGAAGAATGCTGCTTCATTAAGATACTTATGCAATGGAATCGGATAATTCATTCGCCATCCCCCCCGGCTAAATAAAAAAGTTTGAGAGATTTCCTGACTGCACATATAAAAATGCAACGCTTTTCATGACAAATGTTATGGAGTCGGGATGCTTTCAGGTACAAAGGCTCCAACTCTTACCGGAGTTATATCTCCTGCCTGCATCACAGTAACAGATTTTTTTGGAATATGAGAGGAGTTGGTATATGAAAAAAGACCGGTTACTCCCTGATATTGATTTATAAGAGAAAATCCATCCCGAATATCACTATCATTTCCTTTGAGCTCAATTGCTTTGAGCACAAGATTGACAGCATCGTATCCAAGACCGGCAAAAGCATCAGGTGCTGTACCATATTTCTGTTTGTATGCCTCAATGAACGTCTGTACTTCAGGGATTTGATTTTCTCCTCCAAAGTAGGCATGAGTAGTGTAGTATACTCTGCCTCCGGATAGATTTGCTGCAATAGAGAGATTTTTCGTATCATAAGAGTCACCCCCAAATATGGGTACCTGGATCCCTAATTCTCGTATTGACCCAACAGCTCCCGGTGCATCATCAGGACCTGTTGCCAGATATATGATATCTGGAATATTGTTCTCTTTGAGACTCTCAATATCTGTACTGAGGTTTCCGGTCCCGGATGAAATGCCTGAGTATTGGGTTACCTCCCCGCCGAGTTCTTCAAACCGGGTTTTAAAATAACTACTAAGCAGAGTAGTGTAGTCCATGGTTTTATCATAATAAATTGCCGCAGTATGTGCTGTCAGGTTATTCACTGCATATTCTGCTGCAACAGCAGCTTGTGCGTTATCTCCAAAGCAGGCAAGATACAGATAATCTTGTACTTTATCTGGAAGTTGGGGTGATGTTGCCCCGGAGGTTAGAAACGTAATATTTTTCGCAGCTGCAGTCTCTGCTGCGGGCATGAGCATATCAGTGTCAGACAGACCAATTATTACCTGACATTGAGATGAATCTATCAAATCCTGAGTTATAGGGGCTATAAGACTGAGGTCGCTTTTTCCGTCCTTTTCTATGATGAGTACTTTTCTATCCTGACTCTTTTGGTTAAAAAGTTCACCTGCCAGTAATGCACCCTGATATGAGGGGACGTCAAGGGGAGCTTGTGATCCTTCCAAATTATATATCGCTCCGATTGTTATGACCTCATTAATATCAGCAGGCTGGTCTGCCACAGAAGCAGAAAAAATCATGAATAAGAGAATACCAGTTACCGTAAGAACACTTTTGATGGTAAGGTCCATAAACTATGATTTATCTCGTAAAGAATTGAAGGTTGTGATACTGTAGAAGGATATTGTATATGGGAAACCTAAAATGAGGAATCAGTGATATAAAAATATCGGGATGCTGGCTCTGTGTAAATTCTTCTTTCGGCTTTTTATCATGGTGATATAATAAAAACTAGCAACCGGGAATGAACTTTACAAAGGGTTCAACAGAACCAAAAAAAATGAATGAATGTGTCCTTGATTCTTGGGTTCTCATATAGAATTTTTCCCACCCAAATCATTTCTCACCAAAAATGCATGCATCTTACAAAATTTTTGAAGATCATGTCATAGGAGTCCGGATACTTAGGATTTGTATCGTCGAAGTAACTGCGGTTCCCCGTCATGTGTAGTAATGAGATAACCGGTACGAAGATTACATCACGGCTGTATGCAACCAGTACACAGGGATCTGAAGATGATGTCTTTACTAATTCATAGAAGATTGCGGAGTCAAAGCAGTTTTGGATTTAATTCGTATTTAATTTCACCAGCTTATCTGGAAAAATCCCTCTTTTCACCGATGACAAAGGTATGCATTAACATGCTCTCCAAAAAAATGTGCATTCAATTCTCATAAAAAAACGCTGATGGGGGTAGCTACAGGCTGAATCGATGAAAATTCATAAATGAGTCCCAATTTGTTTTTCATATGCATTTTCATAGGAATTGTAGAATTATCAGATATCTATGACGTTTTTGGCTCTGTCGATTTTTCAAGTGACATTACCATCATGTTTTTACTCTTTATATTGATCTTTCCAGTAACAGTTCTGGAACTGTGGGTGAAACGACATTCGTTTGATGATTGAATTGATTTATCCGCAGAGGACACAGAAATACGCAGAGCATGGAACATGTGTTAAATACTACGAACTTCAGCCCCCTCCAGGGTTAAATCGGTTCAATTAGAAATAATATTGAGGTTGAAATGCTCTCTGCGTCCTCTGCGGTTGGAATTCTTACAGTAAACGGGAACGTTGTCAATATGAAAATCAGAATGTCATGTATTACCTCTTACCTAAACATGATGATATAATATCACTTATTTTTCAGACAGAGCCCACAACTCTGCCGTTTATATAATGAGTTCTTCAGGTAAGAATCGGCATATGCTGCAAGATCCAATAATGTACATGCAAAGCCACGTGTTTTTTATTACAGACGTTTAGGTATAACACAATAAACATTCCCAGGCAAACATTTTTCCAAAATTTGAATGCATTTTCAATTTTAGATCAAATTGAGATAATCGGTATCAGCTCTTTTTCGATAACAGTCTCCCAGGATTAGTAGGAATGTTCATCCTTTGTACATATCTCACTTTGACTCAGATCACTCCCCCTGCTATCCTCCGGCCTCGAAAGTTCCTCTCTCCTATCAACCTATATTCACCTGGATCTGAATTTTAATTAAATTCCAGGATATATTTCTAATTTACTCATCACTTCTATGAAATATATATAGTATCAATTGTAATGTATCTGTCATGACAGTTAAAACCATACTTGTCCAGGTGAGGATGCCGGAAAAACTTGTACGAACTATTGATGCCTTACAGGAGGAAGGAATCTACACAAGTCGGACAGAAGTTATCCTCGATAGTGTAAGACGTTTGGTTATGGCATTCCAGACCAATGATCCAATAAAACAATCAGTAGCTCGTTCACTTCATGGAAAAGCAGGATCTGGTTCTTTTCGTGATATAGCACAGGAATATAACCCGGACGATATTGTATTGGCATTATCAGAGGCGTACAAAACAGATTCAATAGATGCGATAATTGATGAGGTCAGGCGATGATTCTTCTTGATTCAGATGTTCTCGCAATCTATCATTTTTTCACTCATGATTCCAGATATCAGGCGACCAGGGATTGCATCGATACAGTCTGTAAAGAGGATTTAGCAATAACCATTTACAACCTGCTCGAACTTGCAGGGATAATTTCTTCTGCTGGAAAAGTAGATCTTGGAAAAAAGATAGTGACAACCTATCTCAACGCTGCTGATATAAGCGTACTCTTTCCCAGAACCGGATATATTTCAGGAGATGTTTTCTGGGAGGAGTATTGTAGCGGGGTCATGGATGTAATTGCCAGAGGGGTACGATATGGTGATGCAAAGATAGTGTGGGTTGCCGAGTTATATGATATATCCATGATTATCACATGGAATACCCGGCATTTTATAGGAAAAACCTCTATTCCAGTTAAAACCCCGGAAAATTTTAATGGATTATAATAAATACTATTCAAAATTTCAATACAGGAAAAATTTTCTTATAGTTTTTTAGGTTATGAAAAATACAACCACTAAAATAGAATCAATTCAGTGCAGGGGAGAGGAGTCTTTGGTATATGAAAAATCAACTCAATTATTTTACTAATAAAACGCGATGATGCAAGACATCAGGCTCAACGTATGAAAATGAGGATCCATTTTCATGACAAAATAATGCTGAATGCTTTTTAAATTGAATGCTCCCTATTCAGTAAGTAATCACGATCTTCTCAAAATGAGAATGATATCATTGGAGAATGTAGTACTACCTGCGTATTTCATGTAGCGGTAAAAGAGCCGGTATAAGAGTGCTCACTGAGTCAGGTACACATCTCAAAGAAAAGACAAAAATCAATAATGCTGATATGGGGATTCGAACCCCAGTCCTCGGCGTGAAAGGCCGAAATGATTGGCCGGACTACACTATATCAGCACGAGTTGCCTACATAGGTGTGTTTTGAAGGATAAAAAGGTTTCCCTTCAATCCACTATTGGTGTTCCTTCTTCACGGGTGCAGGCAGTAAATTGTGCCATTAACTGCTGGGTAATTGGTCCGGGTTTTCCATCACCTATCTTTCTTCCGTCAAGAGTCGTTATCGGGGCAATCTCAGCTGCAGTCCCGGTAACAAACATCTCATCAGCAGTATACATATCAAAGTACCCTAAATTCTTCTCAACAAGCGGCACCCCAAGGGTGTAGGCAAGTTCTATTGCGACAGCACGGGTTATTCCAATGAGATTATTCAGGGTAGGCGGTGTTGCAATCACCCCATTCTTGATGACAAAAATATTATCTCCTGAACCTTCTGCGAGATACCCGTTCGTATCAAACATGATGGCCTCATCAGCATTCCGATAATTTGCTTCAATCTTTGCAAGAATGTTATTTAAGTAATTTAAGCTCTTCACATTTGGAGGGAGCGCAACAGGTGAATTTCTCCTGATAGAAACAGTCACTGCTGTAAGACCTTTTTCATACAGATCTCCATACATGGCACCCCATGGCGTTGCAATAACAACAATGGTTGGGACCGGACATTTTCGGGGATCAAGACCGAGATCGCCATCTCCCCGGGAAACTATTGGTCGTATGTATGCTTCATTCAGATTATTTTTGATACAGGTATCTTTAATGACCTGTGCCATCTCATCCTTTCGGAGAGGTATCACAAGATCAATGGTCTTTGCACTGTCATATAACCGGTCAATATGAGCCTCAAGACGGAATATCTTCCCGTGATATGCACGAATTCCTTCAAAAACACCGTCACCATATAAGAATCCATGATCAAAAACAGAAACCCTGGCCTCTTCTTTTGAGACAAACGTACCATTCAGGTAAATTATCATACAAGGTATATAGGAGGTTCAAGTATTTTTTAGTCGCGAATCATGCTGTCGCATAAGACCCCCTAGAAATCCGGGGGTTAAGAAATTCCTGTTGTTTTACAACACAGATTACAAAATTCACTGAATAGTAGCCGGGATGCAACAGGATGGAGGTGAGTATAACTTCCTATGGTATGATTCCTGGATGCGCCATCAAGCATACCAGTGATGCCAACACCACGCGAAAGAGTATACTGATATGATACCGGGGGTTTTAATTTCACATCAGAATAGTGAAATGCATGACCTTTAAACCAGTGGTGCCCCAAAAACGAAGTTGCCGTAGTCTCTCCCACTACGTAACTGACCACCCGTTTTGCAGGTATCTGTGCCTGTCCTGAAAATACACCTGCCATCTCAAACGTGGTATCACCCGGCAGATTCTGCCATCCTTTCACCGTAGTAAGGTACTCTGTCAGATACATGAGTCCGCCACACTCAGCATATATCGGAACATCTGCCCCTGATGCTTCTCTGACCTGCATGCGCATATCCTCATCAGCTTCAAGTTCTTCTGCATAGTATTCCGGATACCCGCCGCCAAAGAGATATCCATCAGCATGAGGGAACGGATCATGAATCGGACTGAAAAATATAGGTTTTGCACCCAGTACAGGAAGAATATCAATCAAATCTGCATAATAGAAATTAAATGCTTCATCAAGAGCAATGCCGATGGTAATTGCAGGTTTTTCCTCTTCCTCTCCTTTTGAAAAGATGAATCCACAGTACTCCTGATCTGAAAGACTAACGGCATGAGAGAGAAGAGCATCGAGATCGATGTGCGATGCCATGGCGTCTCCCACCCCGTTGACTGTATCTCGAAATGAACTGGTTATTGCTCCTTCCTGAAAGGGAACAAGGCCAAGATGACGCATTGTCAGATTCAAGTCTGAAAACCGTGGAATCGCCCCGATAACAGGGATTTTACAGAAGGTCTCGATTGCTGTTGTTGTCTTTCTGATATGCTGCTCTCCTTTCACATTATTCAGAATAACCCCACTAATGTGAATATCAGGATCAAAACCGGCAAATCCATTCACAAGAGCTGCTGCACTCCGGGTTATTGACCGTGCATCAACAACGAGTATAACCGGAACACCTAATAGTTTGGCAACAGAGGCACTACTCCCGACATCTGTGAGTGCTTCAGCCCCCTCATACAGGCCACGTACCCCTTCAATAATGGCAATATCTGCACCTGCAGATCCATGGATAAAAATCTCTTTGTTCTCTTCATCGCTCAGAACAAACGTATCCAGATTTCGACAGGGCCGCCCGGTTACCGCGGTATGATATGACGGATCAATATAATCCATCCCTACCTTGAATGTCTGGACCGTATATTTTTTTGAGAGGAGTGATGCAATAGAAAGAGTAATACTGGTCTTTCCTGACCCAGATTTATCTCCTGCTATCATAAATGCTTTCATTTAAGACTCCGCAATATAGCTCCAAATTCACTCTCAACAATTGATGAGACGCCAAGGGTCTTTGGATGAAGATCAATCTCAACCATCACATGGGCATGCCCTAATGTCCGTAACGGCTCTACCTGTCGGGGTCCGTTTGTGATAGAGAAACACTCAACATGTTCAGTGTACTTCTTAGGGATTGCATGAGGAACACCTGAAAGCACCACAAAGTCTGGGTTCTCCTCTAAAATCCATCTTCCAATCTCCTCACCTGTGGCCCCATATTCATCAAGTGCTCCCTTAATATGACAAAAAACACCCCGTGTCTCTAATTCTGTCCGTATCAGTTCTGCATCCCGTCTGACTTTAGGAAGACCCCGGTTATCAAGATTTGCAGCATACTGTATCGGTGCATCAGGGGCAACATCATGCAGCGCAAGGAGAATGTCTGCAAACATATATGCGGTCTCTTTCTTTGCATTCATGATTGCAAGACCGGTTGAACCATCGGCAATCTTTGCCATAAGTGCCTGTCCTGCGACGTGTTTGAGATCTCCTCGTGAAGGTTCGATGTAGGGCAGAGAAGCAGCTCCATACAGTCGCTCTACTTCATTTGCAGCGGCTAAAAGCGTTTTCTGTCGTTCTAATTCATCAAACCCTATCCATCCGGCATCTGCTGCTGCCTGTAGTGTCAGAATAACCCCATCGATATTCTCGCTAAAACCGGCATGAATATCAACAGAAATCGTTTCGGTAAAGAGATCAGCCGCCTCAATAGCGGCATTCATATCTTCTCCGATTATCATGGAGACACAGGTTCCGATAACCGCTATACGTGATGGAGAAAACGTTTTTTCTGCATAGGTAAGGACCTCTGCAAGACGCTCATGTCCACCAAAAATAAATTCATTATCTGATAATGAGGTAGTTAAAACCCGAAGTCCGTCTTCTTCCAACAGTCGGGCATGTTTAAATGAGCATCCTGAAGGACCATGAAGGATAGCTAAATCTACCTTTAAATCACGCGCAGTATATAAGGCTGCAACAATTGAACTGGGACGGGGTTGTATATATTTCACACTTATCTCCATGTTTTAACGGCCAGAACTACAGGAATCATCTCACCGATATCCTGTGCAAGAACTCTTCCTTCCTCTAACGTCGTGGCCTCTTTGATAACCGGTATCGCAGGTTCATCAGAAAGAATTGCTGCAAGGTCGCCATACTCTCCGTTATGGACAAGAACCACACCAAATGGTTGTGTATTCCTGATGGTTGCTAAAACGTTTTCTTTCGTAAATCCATCACATATCGTTGATGCTTCCTCTCCGATGACCAAATTAACCTGGTTAAAACGGGATACAGCCCGTGCATATCTGACGGCATCTATGGTGGTCTCCTGAGAAGTCCCTGAGTTGGCATTATCAATATACAGCCGTCCTGAAACTTCATAAGTATCCATGCGTCCTGGTAACGGTCTGAAATTGCCCAGGGGATCAGGAGATATCTGAAGGATACAGGCAGCACCAACAGCCAGCTGTAATGGCATCTGATATCCGCTAACTAAAAACAGGGGATTAGAGACAGATCCAGAAATCCCCTTGTATGAATACCAGACAGTATCACCAGAGATTGAAACAATATCATCGATACAAACCACATTATCATGGGTGACATCTATTCCCGGCGCAATCAGCAGGGATCTACAGGAGAAAGAAGATGATATTTTCTGCATGAGCGCATCATATCTGCCACCAGCACAGGAATAGGTATCATTTGAGGTGATAATACCAAGATCGCATAAACCAGTCAGTCCCAAAGACAGTTCACAGATAAACCAGGAGGGCGAATCAGGACAGATGTCAAGAATTGCAGCAGGAGTGATACCGGTCTTTCCAATTTTTTTTATTTCAGGATAGGAAAAAGTCCCTATAGAGGAATGAAGAATACCTTCACCAGGGAGTAAGGAAGCCAGCGCATGTGCCGTTGTTGTCTTTCCCCGGGCACCGGTAATCCCGATGAATGGATGGGGAAGATGTGATTTTCTTTCACCAAGAATCCATCTGACTGCTTCATGATGGGTAATTCTCGGATACGGCAGGTTTCGTAAGAGAAAATATGCAGGATTAAGATGGGTTGGATGGATTATCAGATCATAGGCAGATGTAATTGCATGCTCTGCGGGTATCCCGGCCTCACCCCGGTATACATCCACCATCTCGACCTCATGACCCATGGTTTGAAGGTGCCGGGCAATAGTCGTTCCTCCATGAATGGTGTCCAGCACCAGGATCTTCATTGTTCAGTCAGATCCGGGTAAGTGCTCTCTCAGCGCTTGATACCATCAGATCTGCAAGCAACGGGTTCTCTCCAATAGGATCTGCATATACCATAGGGATCTCAGTGTTGCCCTTTTTAAAGGTCCCTTTCTTCTGACCTGAAGTAAATCCGAGAATTTCTGGAATATCTTCATCGATATGCACACCCCGGGCCAGAAATAATGGAACAACAGCAAGAGAACTGATATCTTCAGATTCAAATTCCTGTAACGATGTCCTGATATCAGGTTCATTAAATTCCATAAACCCACATTTTACAATGTATTGAGGATGATTTTCAGAGATGAGAGCTGCCGTCTTTGTGATAAGTTCTTTGTTATATGGCTTTGTACTGCCATGACCACAGAGTAACAATCCAGTTTTACTCATTACGTATAATGTATTACTCAATCTGATAAAACCATTATCAATTGCATAACTCATATCGCACATTTCGCCATAGGTATTCTTACTGTGTGACACCTCATCATCACCCAATAATCCCGGGATTATCAGGGACATCTACTCTGCATCTTGTAGATTATGACATGCACTGATACCATACATAAAAAATACTCAATAAAACGATTTTTTATAGGAATATTTCGGTTTCGAATTATTTTCACCGAAAGTGGTAAACCAAATCTGCGAACCTGCTTACCCTTTCAACAGACCCTTGTACCCGAACTATTATCGGTATGAACAACCAGTAATATAAACGCTTTATATGGAAAATACTGATATCTCATATAACCTTTCAATCGGGGAATTTCAGATTCCACGACCAATAGCTATTGCTTCTATGGCTGGATATACCGATGCAGACTATCTTCTTGCAAGAAAAGATTATATTGGAATCGGGTTTCTCGGCGGATATTCAATTGACCAGCCAACTATCACGGCTTCAGAAGAGATGAACAAACAGGGAAGAGAAGAATTTCTTCCTGATGATCCCATTTCAGAACTCAAAGATCAGGTAACAAAACTCAAAGACAGTGGATTTGTCACAGGAGTTAATCTTCGCGCCTCCTGTCCTGACTCACTTGTAGCAGTAGCAGAGGAACTTGGTCAGGGTGTTATATATGAAATTGATGCCCATTGCAGACATGAAGCAATGAAAGAAACCGGTGCCGGTGAGTCATTATTAACCGATCCCACACGCCTGATATCATATGTCCAGTCATTAAAGATAGCCGGCGTTGTGGTATCAGTTAAGATGCGGGCTGGAGTTAATGGCAATGATCCAAAACTGACGCACGATCTCTGGAAAGCCGGCGCAGATTGCATCCATGTTGATATGATGGACTATGGTGTCTCTCTGCTCTCGGAAATGAGAAATTCCAGTCCAATACGTATCATTGCAAATAATTCTGTCAATACCTATGATCGGGCTAAAGATTTCTTCTCCCATGGGGCTGACATTGTATCTTTAGCCAGAAATTCAGATAGTAAAACATTATCTGATCTTCTGAGTTCAATTCAAAATTATACCAAAGAACATGGCTGGTATAACGCACCGAAACAACTCTGTAGGGGAGGTGATATCAGGGCACTTGCATTTTGTTGTATGCCAGTCAAACCATGTCCATTACTCCCATTTCTTGAACGATATGGCATATCACCGCAGGAATTTGTTGATATGAAAATGGAAGGAGTGAAAGGTACCATCCTCTTCCCAGGAGAGAATACCTGTTTTGGCAGCCTCGCATATTGTTGTAAAGACTCAACTCCCTGTATGTTTCGCGATCTGGCATTACGTCAGGGAGGCATTAAAAAATCAGGATATATGGATCAGAAACGATTGCTGGCTGATAAGATTCTTGAAAAAATTTTTGGTTAATACCATATGGAACAGGCATACCTATCACGAGCTGAACGTGCCCAGATAGCAATGATGCTTGAGGTATGTGCACATCCAAAGCCAGGGAATGTTGACCGGTGCCATGATTATGATGATACATATCTGGAACATTTCCTGGCATCAATAATTTTTTCACGTTTCGCTCTTGAAAAGGCAGAAACAGCAGAACATGGAATCGGCCCTCTCATTCTGGAGGCTTCAGTTCTGACTAGCCGCCATTTAGGCGGCAATACACATTTTGGAGCATTTATACTACTAATTCCACTCATAATGGGAGGAGACATTTATGGAGCCTGCACCCATATCAAAAAGACAACAGTAAAGGATGCTATATCGTTTTTTCAGGCTTTTGCGCATCTGGAAGTTAGGGTTTGTAATACTGATGATGAATTTGATATTCACGATCCGGCAGTTCTTTCAAAACTGTCGAAACAGAATGTAACATTGTATGATGTAATGGCACATTCAGCACCACATGATATCGTTGCACGCGAATGGACCAATAATTTTAACCTCTCCAGGAGAGCAGCGGATCTTCTCCACCAGTTTGATGGATCCAGAAACGCAATATCCCTGGCATTTATCCATCTCCTTTCACTTGAGCCAGATACCTTTATTGCAAAAAAACAAGGAAGTGAAATGGCAGAACATATACGGTTGCTGGCCTGCAAGGTTTTAGACAATGAGATGACACTACAAGATCTGGACCTGTATTGTATAGAGAAAGGAGTTAATCCCGGATCCCTTGCAGATATCATGATAGCCGGTATATACCTGGCAATAGGAGAAGGATGGTCATGGGATGTCTGACAGAAGGAATCAATGAGGTCATCGTCACCACCAGAAATAACGCTGCCCCGATGGGCATTATCTGCAGAAATGACCACTATTCCATGGTAGTCTTTCGAACCAGTACAACTGCCGCAAATATTGAGGAGTATTCCTGGGTTGTGGCAAATATCGTGCATGATCCACTCATCTTTGTACAGACTGCATTTTCTGATATTGTAGACAAAGACCTGATACCGGTTAGTATCAGGGGAATTACCATGCAACATCTTGCAACTGCCAGCAGCTGGATAGCCTTTCAGGCAACTGTGCTAAACCGCACCGATGAGAAGATCCTTGTGACGTTAACCACCCTTCATTCACACCTGACCCCGGTCCTCCCCCGGGCCATAAACCGTGGATTTGACAGCCTCATAGAGGCAACGGTTCATGGAACGCGGTTTATTATAAACGGTGATGTAACCCTTGCAACACAGATTATACATCATGGCAACATGGTACAAAAGTGTGGATCGGCACGGGAAAAAGAGGCATATTCCCTTCTTCTTGAGTTTTTACGAAAAAATGGGAAAGATCCAGAGAACTATCTCACTCCATGAGATACCCGGGACCAGAATACCCGGATCCACCGGGCAGAGTAATCTCATTGAGTACCACTCCGGGATTAGTAAGATCCGTTAATAGAACCGACTCATCCGATATCGTGTATAAGACATCATCCATATAGAGCGATCGGAGAACCCCCCCGTCATCATAGCAGTAATATCCGCAATCGCCCTGTTGTATCCGGGCTTTCTCGATAAATCCTATCTCGGGATTGATACCATACAATAGCACCCCGGTCCAGGATTCCTCGTTCCATTCATATTCTTTCGTCGATTCGGCAGTACTGCTATCCTTTGCAATGACATCCTGTATCAGACAGGCGGGAAGTACCATGATATCCTTGCCAACATCAAGCAGGAATGCACGATGATCTGACAACACCGGCGAGCTTGAACCGGATTTCCCAATAATGACACTATCAATAACCTTTGGATTGGTAACATCAGAGACATCAAAGAGGGCAAATTTCAATCCTGCAGCAGAGACACCGCCCCACTCATTCGATTTTGTATCCTTTCCAATACCGATAAGATGGGTATCATCATAGGGATGAAGATAATCAGAATACCCTGGGATCTTTAACGCACCAAGGACTTTCGGGTTTTTGGGATCTGCCAGATCAATAACAAAGAGCGGATCCATCTCTTTAAAGGTGACAAGATAAAGGAGATCTCCCATGAACCGTGCAGAATATATCTTTTCATCGGGAGCAAGACCCTGTAATCTTCCTAAGATAGTAAGATCTGGACGAAGCACAAAGACACTGCTTGACTGGTAATAATCACCAGTATACGTATCCTCTGTTGTTGCCACCCTGATATTAGACTGATACTCATCTAAAGAGAACTGGTTTAAGAGTGTCCCAGGAACGGTGCCGCTGGCTTTGTACTCGATATTTTCACCATCAATAGCAAACCGGTAAATAATCGTCTTTGTCGCACTTACCGATTCTGATTTAGAGACAATATCATCATAATAGGGAATTACCGGGTTGTACTGATCGTAGGCAATATAGATAGACCCGGGTGAGGCATACAGCGTGCTGTCATACCCAATAAGAAACGATTCGGCATCAGGATGGGGATCGGATCCTGCCGTAAAAGCGGTAAGTGTGTGCATGACATAGGAATATTTTGGAACTGGTGGCGCCCATATACCAGGTGAGGCAACAATGGCGTCATCTTTTCGTATCACTGGCATGATGGCATCATAGGGATCATAAACAGACTCACCGGTATAGGCATACACCACGTCCCCGACCATTCTGCCCTGTTCATAAGAACCCGGCATCTG
>Ga0265594_1001783_pt1 | contig 16177 bp, 16 predicted proteins | sample saktaG_11_FD_190147 | JGI IMG/M metagenome (GOLD analysis project Ga0265594, IMG submission 190147) | Saline water microbial communities from Sakinaw Lake, British Columbia, Canada - sak_2011_5_24_80m | ecosystem: Environmental > Aquatic > Non-marine Saline and Alkaline > Saline ... | reverse complement strand
ATGGAAGAAATTAGTCAGAAAGTTTATAAAAACCAGAATCAGGTAAGAACAGCGGTTCATTCTTTGCTGGAAATGAAAGACATAATAGGAGGGATTGGTTCTGAAGTATCGCAGATTGCCCAGGAGTTTAATAATTCGGTTCAGTCAACCATTAAGGCAGAAGAGAGGATTGAAAAAAGAAACCGCATTGTCAGGTTCTTTGCGGGAGGAGACGAGGAAGCGGCTGAATTGATAGAACAGGAAGTTAACCGCAACAGAGAAAGAATAGAACAGCTGAACCAATTAAGAGAACAATGCGATTGCGAAGGAGAAATAGAAGCTATGCTTCAGGAGCAAATACAGAATATGGAGCAGGAGCAGGAAAGATTACAGCAGTTAGCCCAAGGGGAAAAACAACATAAATGGTTGTTGGGCAGATTTTCTAACTGGCTGAAAAAATTGTTTTAAACTTAGGGCAGATAAACTACGTATTAAAATACGAGAATTAAACTTTTAATTTCAGTCGTCTTTTTTAAAGGCGATTAAGAAAAAATAATGGATAAAAAAAGCAGTAAAATTTTCGAAAAAAAATAGAATGATAAATTTATGTTTAAAGATTTAAATAGGGGAATATCAATACCCTTGATAATAATTCTTATAGCCGTATTAATAATTACGGCTGTTGTATTTAAATTAACCTATGAATGTTACTTTACCGGAACGCCAAACATTGAATCTCCGGAAGCTATAAAACATCCAAGAAATGATTTTTCTAAGTTAGATAAAGATGTATTGCTTCATAAGCTTTTTCCTAATTTAACCTTCACTGACGGCATAGCCAATCACACAGAAACGCATTCTGAACATTTCAATCTTTATTTAGAAGATTCTATTGAGGGTTATTTCGCAAATAATAAAGAGAAAACATTGCTCTTAATTGTTCGACTTGATGGCGTACCACATGTTGATGGATTATATCATACCTATCTTGGTTTGTTTGATAAAAATGGAAGTCTTTTAACATCTACTTCTTCTTACGACAGTGAAGACTATGATTTTTATACAGATCAAGTACAATTTGGAGGAGATCAAGGTGGGTTCGGATTTTATGATTGCCAAGGAATAAAATATATTGCCTTTGTTTCGCACGGCTGCCCTAATAGAACATGCTGTTTTGGCAATGCAGCTCTATTTAAAATAAAAAATAATAGTTTTGAAGAAGTTCAAACCATAAATAATACTTCCTTGGCAGAAAACAATGGAGTAGCTGAATCGGATTACGGATTAAAAATAAGTTTATTAGATGAGAAAATGATAATTAAGAAAGTGCCGGACATAATGCAATCTATGGATGACCCTTGTCCGGAAAGCGATTATAGAGTGCTCAATTGGAATAAAGATACCTGCCGTTTTGAGTGAGGTTCGGCCTCACTCATTCCGCCTTCTAGCGAAGGCGGTTTTTATGAAATAAAAGCTGCAATTTTGTTGTAGTAATTCTATGGAACAAAAAGAGTCAGAGAAATCAGACGAGGAAATTGCTCGTTTAGTTCAGGCAGGGAAGACTGATCTGTTCGGGATTTTGATTAGACGTTACGAAGATAAGATAATGCGCTATGCTAAAAAATTCCTTTTTAGCCATGAAGAGATAGAAGATATTGTGCAGGAAGTATTTATTAAGGCCTATGTCAATATACAAAGCTTTGATGCATCAAGAAAATTTTCCTCTTGGCTTTACCGCATTGCCCATAATGAATTCATTAATGCCATTAAGAAAAAAAAGAGAGAACATTTACCTTTTTTTAATTTAGATACTCTTTTTCCCCATCCTGCATCAAATGAAACTGCGGAAAAGGAAGCGAATGATCGGGAATTACAAGAGATGCTTGATAAATGTCTTAGTGAGTTGGATCCAAAATATCGTGAACCGCTGGTGCTTTATTATTTTGAGGAATTGAATTATAAGGAAATCTCTGACGTACTTCGTATTCCCATTGCTACGGTAGGAGTGAGGTTAAAAAGAGGCAAACAAATTATGAAATTAATCTATGAACAACAATTTACCCAAACAATTAGCTGAAAAAGTGCTTTCTAAATTAAAAACAGATAAAGTTAAAATGAAGCCGAAAATACACTTTATTTTAAGAACGCTTTTAATTGTTCTTGGCATAGTTGTTTTAGCTTTGTTTATTTTGTATTTGATTAGTTTTGTTACTTTTACCTTGCGCGCTAGTGGGCTATGGTTTTTACCGGGTTTTGGTTTCCATGGTGTCAGAATCTTATTTACTTCAATACCTTGGCTATTAGTGTTAACAGCTCTGTTTCTGATTGTAATTTTGGAAACACTTGTGGAACGTTTTTCTTTTGCTTACCGCCGACCCATTCTTTATTCAACTATAGCCATTGTTTTGATTGTGGTTGTAAGCAGTTTTTTGATCAATAAGACCCAATTTCATCCTTTTCTTTTTCGGCAAGCCCAAGAAGGTCGTTTGCCGCCAATAGCCGGAGAATTTTACCGTGGATTTAGTGCGCCTAAATTTCAGGATGTGCATCGCGGTGTTGTTTCTGAAATAACAGATGATGGTTTCCGCGTTGAGATGTCTGATGGGGAAATATTAGAAGTTATCGTAAGCTCCGAAACTCGTTTTCCTTTTGGAACAGGAATCAAAGAATCAGATACAGTAATAATCTTAGGAGAAAGAGACAACGGCACTGTACGGGCCTCTGATGTTCGTAAGATTGATGACAATCTTAATATTCCTTCTAAAAATTATAGACCCCAACCAAGAAATATGATTGTGCCGCATCGTATACCTATAGTTCCAGGAAAATAAATTTTATAATATGTCAATTAAATTACCCTCGAAAATACTTAAACATAGATTTATATTAGTTCTGCTTATACTCTTAGTTATTATAGGAGGTTATTTTGGCTATCAGAAATTAACCAATGACGGAGAGATAATTCGTTATGTGACTGCGGCAGTAGAAAGGGGCACCCTTATTGCTTCGGTTGAGGGAAGCGGGCAGGTATCAGTTTCTGATGAAGTTAATATTGAATTTAAAGTCAAAGGAGATGTTGTTAGAGTTTATGTTCTAAAGGGAGAAAAAATAGAAGCAGGGGATTTGATAGCAGAATTAGATTCAGCAGATTACGAGCAGGCAGTGGAGGAATCCGAAATTTCTCTTGAAATGGAAAAACTTAAATTAGAGGAATTAATAAATTCCACTGACGAGCTTACTCTTTTAAAGGCTCAAAATGCAGTTTTGGAAGCGGAGAATTCTCTAGAGAGATTAAAATTAAATCAAGAAAAAGAGTACCAGAAGGCTCTGGAATCCGTGGAGAATACAGAGAAAGACATTGAAGAAGCCTATGAAGATAGTCTTAATGCTGTCACAAACGCTTTTTTAGAATTACCCACACTTATTATAGAAATAGAAGATATTCTATACAGTGACGAGATTGCAAAAAGTGGTTGGGGAATGAGTGGATGCCAGACTAACAGCTGTGCTTATAAAAATTATTTCTACGTTGATAGTAAAATCATCAAAGAAGCTGAAGAAGGTTACGAATTAGTCCAAGCAAACTATGATGAAAATTTCGAGAACTATAAAAACGCTAATCGTTATTCAGAGAAAGAAACAATAGATGCTTTACTTAATGAGACCATAGAAACAACAAAATCACTTACGGAAGTAATCAAAGCCGAAATCACTTTTATCAATTTTATTATTGATTACTTTACCAAAAACGATTGGCCTGTTTGTGATAAAATAACTAATTACCAGTCAGATTTAAAAAATTATAACTCCAAAACAAATACTCTTCTCTCAAATCTTTCATCTATTCAAAGGTCGCTCGAAGATAGTAGAGACGCTAAATTAGAAGCTGAAGAGAATTTAAGGGACGTAAAGAAAACCCAGCCCCTTGATTTGCAAGAAGCTGAAATAACTCTTAAAGAAAAAAAAGAGAACCTGGCAGAAATAACTGAAGGGGCTGATGAATTGGAAGTCCGGGCTAAAAGAATTGCTATTCGGCAAAAAGAAGAAGCATTACTCACAGCCAAACAGAATCTAATTGATTGCCGAATTTTTTCTCCCATTGATGGGATTGTAGCTGAAATAGAGGTAGAAAAAGGAGATTCAGTTTCATTGGGGTTTGCTATGGCAACCATTATTAGTGAACAAAAAATAGCTGAAATTACTCTTAACGAACTAGATATTGCCAAAGTGGAACTGGGCCAGCTTGCCACTTTAACTCTTGATGCTATAGATGGCTTAACCCTTACGGGTAAGATAATTGAGGTTGATTCTCTGGGTTCTGTAAATCAAGGTGTGGTAACCTATGACGTTAAGATTTCTCTTGATGCTCAAAAAGATGAACGTTTAAAATCAGGAATGAGTCTCTCTGTCAGTATTATTACCGATTCTAAACAAAATGCTCTTGTGATTTCCAGTTCAGCCATAAAACAGCAGGGGGATATAAATTATGTTCAATTAATAGACGGCTCGAGTGTTGGATCTGATTTAGCTGCAGCAAATGTTTCTGGCGCAGCCGTACCGGATTCAAGTTTGAAAATACAGCAGATTCAAATTGGTTTGTCTAATGATACTATGACAGAAATTATTGATGGTCTTGAAGAAGGCGATATTGTGGTTATTCAAACCATAAATTCAGGTTCTACTCCAAGTCAATCAAGCAGTAATTTTGGAGGCAGCGGAGAAATGCAAGACATGATAAGAATGATGCGTTAAAATGATTGAAGTTCAAAACATTACTAAAACTTATAAAAGCGGTTCCACGGATAGCGAAATAGAAACTCAAGTGCTTAAGGGTGTTTCTTTTTCTATCAAAGATGGAGAATTTGTGGCTATTACGGGTCCCTCTGGGTCAGGCAAATCAACTTTAATGCATATTTTAGGATGCTTGGACACTCCTACCAAGGGTAAGTTTTTTTTGAATGGACAAGATGTATCCCAGCTTTCTGATGAAGAATTGGCAGATATTAGAAAAGACAAGGTTGGTTTTATTTTTCAGTCTTTTAATTTACTGCCTCGGACTACAGTCCTTCGCAATGTTATCCTGCCCCTTATTTATGCGGGTGTTCCTCGAGAGGAACGGGAAAAAAAAGCTAAAACAGCTCTTCTTGATGCTGGTTTGGAAGAATCTCGTTTTGGACACCTTTCCAATCAACTCTCCGGAGGACAGATGCAAAGAGTGGCTATTGCCCGAGCTCTGGTAAATAACCCTTCACTTATTTTAGCTGATGAACCCACTGGCAATCTTGATACAAAAACAGGCCAGATTGTTTTGGAGACATTTCAAAAGCTTAATTTTGAACAGAAAAGAACCATTGTTCTCATTACTCACGAGCGTTATGTAGCTGAACACGCCAACAGGATTATTCATATTATTGATGGTAATATTGTGGAAGACGATCAAAATAAAAAGCAACGTTTTATAAACCATGATGTTCTCTGACTTATTACAAGAAACATTTTCCGCCATATCAATGAACAAAGTCAGGTCAGGGCTGACGATTTTGGGCATAGTTATTGGCATTGGTTCAGTAGTGGCCATGATTTCCATTGGACAGGGCGCCCAGGGAGAAATACAATCCAGCATCGAAGGCATTGGTTCAAATTTAATAATGGTTATGCCAGGATTTGAGATGGGACCAGGATCGCAGGTGCGTTCCAGCCGAGGTTCAGCTCAAACGCTTACTCAAGAAGATGCTGAAGCCATTCAGGAACAGGTTTCTTTTATAGAAGCAGTAGCTTCAGAGGTTTCAGGCAGATATCAGATTACAGCTAAAGGCGCAAACACTAATACTTCAGTTATTGGCACAGTGGCCTCCTATAGCCAGGTGAGAAATCTTGAAATAGAATTAGGTTCTTTTATTTCTGACCAGCATGTATCCAATTTATCAAAAGTGGCTGTTTTAGGACCAACAACCCGCGATGATTTATTCGGAGAGAATGTTAATCCTGTTGGAGAGAAGATTAGAATAAACAGGATTGATTTTACAATCATTGGTATTGCGGAAGCAAAGGGTGGGACAGGCATGAATAGTCAGGATGATAGTATTTTTATTCCTCTTTCTACGGCCCAACAATTTTTAGCTGGTGATGATTATGTTAGCACTATCAATGTGCAAGCCCAGGATTCAAAATATACAGCCAATGTTCAGGAGCAGGTTACCAATCTCTTACTCATTCGACACAATATTTCCGATTCTCAAACAGCTGATTTCTCTGTTATGAATCAGGCTGACATTATAGAAACAGCTTCTTCTGTAACCAGTACTTTTACTGTGCTTTTGGCTGCTATTGCAGGTATTTCTCTAATAGTGGGTGGTATCGGGATTATGAATATGATGCTGACAACCGTAACAGAACGAACACGGGAAATTGGCTTGCGTAAGGCCATAGGGGCTAAGAAAAAAGATATCAGTTTGCAGTTTCTTTCAGAAGCAACTATGCTTACCTTTATCGGTGGAATTGCAGGTATTCTTCTGGGCTGGTTTATCTCTTTACTTATTAGCAAATTTGGAGGAATGGCAACAAGTATTTCATTGTTTTCTGTTGTTTTGGCTTTTGGCGTATCTGCTGCTATTGGCATAGGTTTTGGCTATTATCCAGCCAGGCGTGCCGCTTCACTTAGTCCCATAGAAGCATTGAGGTACGAGTAATAAATTAAATTTAAAATAAAAATATGAACAAAAATTTTATAATCATTATAGCCATAACTGCATTAGTGGGCACAGGTGGCTTTTTAGGAGGAATGAAATATGCCCAAACCGGCGATTTAACTTCAGAAGAAAGACAACAAAAGTTTCAAGAAATGGGAATGGCTGATATAGGCGCAGGAGCTGGTAGGGTAAGCAATCGGACAAGTGCAGGTTTTGCCAGCGGAGAGATTATTTCAAAAGATGAACAAAGTATTACCATAAAACTGCCTGACGGCGGATCAAAAATCATTTTTTATTCAGACAGTACAGAAATAAGTAAATTTGTAAACGGAGTATCAGATGATCTTGAAATTGGAAGCTCGGTTACAATCAATGGAAAAACAAACCAAGATGGAAGCATTACTGCCCAGTCAATCCAGCTAAGAACAGATACGATGTCATTTTGAGTGAGGTTCGGCCTCACTCATTCCGCCTTTTAGTAAGGGCGGTTTTTTGATATAATAGATAAATTATGTTGGTAAGAATTGATATTAAATTAAAAATTATTAGAACAGTTCTTTTGCTGATGGCAGTTTTTTTGTTTAGTCTTGGCTTGGACCATATATTTTTTCCTCAGCAGGGACATGAACTAATAAACCAGCCTTATTTTGAGGCTGGTCATCCCTGGATGGTTATGGCCTCTAAAGGATTAGGAGTTTATTTCCTCATTATGGGTTTAGCGGCTTTATTAGCTATTTCTAATCCAGTTAAGGACAAATGGCTGGTTTTAATTGTGGTTTTATCCAGTGCTTTGAATGATTTAATCAGGGCTTCAGCTGTGGGTTATTCAGGAATCTTACCTGTAATTTTGATTTCTATGGTTTTATGGCTTTTGATAGTAATCTTTTTTCCCTATGAAATTCCTGAAAAATAATCATACCAACTGGCTTTATATTTTATTAATAATAGTCATGGCTTTTCTGGTTGAGATAGGTATTTTTGAATTTTCTAAAAAGGAAACAGAATTCAATGATTCAAACCCATTAGAAGTTTCTTCGGAAAAAAATGAGAATCCACAATCTTCAAATAATTCACAAAAAACAGAGAAAGAAAAAGAGATTACTAATTTAACTGAATTTAGGAATTCAGTTGTAAAATTCGTAAGACAAGCAGCTGTGAATTTTCTTGAGAATAAAGACAATCCTTATCCTCAGGAATTAGAAATTGAAGGCAACTGGGATATTAAAATATCTGCTTATTTAGAGGGGAAATTAGAAGAAGAAGGAAGAAGCCAGAGCGAAAATGGGTTCTTAGCTCCTGCTTTAGAAAAAACGGTTCAAGAAACATTAAAGAATCCCTTTTCCAGATTAAAGGAAAATATTGAAAAAACAGTATTTTTAATTACTTTTAATTATAATTCTAGTAAGGAGTTTTCTTTTGTAGAATATAAAAATCAAGGAAAGGAAGTCCAGAAAGGACTGGTTATCTACCGTGATTTAAACAAGGAAATAATAGAAGAGAATATTCAGGAAGCTAAAGAATTTCTTTTCAGGGCTCAAAATGAAGAAACGGGCGGATTTTATAAAAAGTATGATGCCTTAAATGATGATTTCGGCAACATAGTTCATGCTGTCTATTCAGCTTCTATTGTTTACACTCTTCTTAAGATTTATGACTATGATAAAGATCCTAAGATTTTAGAAGCTGTTTCAGAAGGGACTGATTTTCTTTTGTTTATGCAGAACAGAGACGAAACTGACCTCAATTATGGAGCTTTTCACTACTCTTATGATCTGAATAAAGAAGAAAAAGAGGAAAAGTTTGTAGTCGGAACAGCTGCCCTAAGCATTTTCACTTTATTAGATTTGTATCAAAGAGAAGAAAAGCGTCAATATTTAGAAGCAGCTAGATTGGCCGGGAATTGGTTGATTACTATGCAGAAGGAAGACGGAAGCATGCAATCCTATCGAAGAAAATTAGTGCAGGGAAATTGGTATGAATCCAAACAGGAATCTTTGCTGTATAACGGACAGGTTCTTTCAGCCTTTTCTCGCCTTTATAGAGAAACCGAGGAGGAAAAATATTTTCAAAGCGCTCAAAAAATCGCTCAGAAATTTGTTAACAAGGTAGCAGAAGAAGGATGTTATCTAGGAGACGATTACAGAATCAAAAATCCTATTTCCAGTGCCTGGGTAGTAATGTCTCTCTGGGATTTCTATAAGATAGAGGGGAAAAAAGAACACAGGGATATAATTTTAAGATGCAGCCAGGAACTTTTAAAAAGACAAAGTCAGAACAAAGACGACCCTCTTTCTTTTGGTTCTTTTAACGGTGCTTATTCCAGCAGCGGTAATGGATGGCTGGCAGAAGTAATGATGGAGATGTATTATTTTTGCCAGGAAGAAAAACAAAATGATTGTAATAACTATAAGGAAGGGATAATAAAAATAATATTCTGGTTAAATCAGAATACTTATACGCAGGAGAATTCTTTTTCTTTACCTAATTCTCAAATATCCCAGGGAGGATTATTTTGGAATTATAAGGATAAGTACGTAAGAACAGATTCTATTTGCCACGGAGTTAATGCCTATGTTGGCGTCATTAACGACTTAGACGATCAATTTTATTTTGCTCTTGCAGAAAAAGATTTTGAAACAGTGCTTGAAAGTTTAAAGAATTAATCTTTAAGACAAGTAGGGCAGCCGTAAAAATAACTATCCACCACAAATCCTTTGTCATCTTTTAAGTAAAGTGTGTCCCAATCATCAAAGACGAGAATGTCCTTATTCATATAGATATGCCATTCATTTTTTAAAAAGTCATCATCTTGGGAGTAATTTTTAGAACAGCCGCTGTAATTAAGATTATTAAAAAGATAGTCCTTGCATTCTGCATCATTAATAATTTCCTCTTCTTCAGAATAATCTGGTAGTTCGCATCTATTAAGTCCAAGAATAAATTTTGAGCAGCATCCGCTAAGGTAAAGGATATCTTCTTTTCCTGGCTTAGGACATATCTTTGAAACAGATATTTCAAAATCATAATAATTCTTAAGATAACCAAAACATTTATTTATTTGAAAAGCATTAGTTTTTCCTAAAGGAGTTTCGGTGGTGGAAAGATATATTCCATCTCCTTTTTCAATAACAATATCTTTTGTTTCTTTTTCTTGAGAAGGAGTAAAGCTGTATTCTTTTGTGCCTAGAGGAACAATATAAGTTCCTCCTTCTCCCTCTAATTTCCAGCCAGTTATGTTTATGGTTTCTTTTTTTTCTAAGCGAGTGCTTAAAGTTATTTTTCCTATTTCATTAGAAGAATTAATGCTTACTCCAGAGATTTTTATTTTTCCAATGTAGGGAGATTCAGTGAGTTCTTCAATTTCTTCAGGTTCGGTTTCTTTTTCTTCTTCCTTTATGGTTTCTTGGGGCAGGTTTTTTTTTGCACCTTCAAAAAAATTAGCTAATCCAAAACCAGCCCAGTTTTTTTGGGAATCTTGTCCTAATTGGACACCAATAATTATTAAAACAATTATGATGGCTGCAAAAGTGATTACTAATCGCATAAACTATATTATATCCTATTTTTTAAATTAAATCAAGAGTAGAAAGTTTGCCATATTTTTAAAAAAGTTTACAATATAGTAAAGGTCGCTTTAGATTAATAAAAAAATAAACTTAATTTATTATGGTTGAAAAGAATATTTCCGAGGAAGCTAAATGGTTTTTAAGAAACCTTCAAAAACTTCAAGACGATTTTGCCGAGAGCGTCGGCGCTCAAATCGTTACCACAGATAGGGAAGGAAATTTAGTCACCAAGATGAGCGGAGCCCAGCGAGTTTGTCAGTTGATTATGGGTACGCCAAAAGGAAAAGAAAAATGCGAGGAATGTTATAAAATGGCTCTTGGTCTAGTCAAAACCCAGAAAGAGCCCGCTTTTATGGATTGCCATGCTGGTTATGCTTCACTCTGGGTTCCTATTAAAGTAAGGGGAGAAATCGTTGGCTCTATTACTGGTTGCGGAGGAAGATATGATAGAGGAGAAAGTGAAACAGAAATAAAAGCTAAATTTGCAAAATTAGCAAGCGAATTAGGCATTTCTGACTCAGGAGACTTTGTGGCTGCTTCAGTAGAAGAAGTTAATTCAGTTACAGAAGAAGAAATGAAGAAAAGAGCTGAAAGATTAGCCAAGTTAGTAGGAATTTTAGCTGAAGAAACTGCCCTAAGAGAAGTTTTTCAATAATAGTAAAATTTGTTACCCTTTAATTTAAATTAACCTATGTCTTTATCCATAGGTATTGTTGGTTTACCTAATGTGGGAAAATCAACATTATTCCAAGCCATAACTAAAAAACAAGTCAAACGTTCCAACTATCCTTTTTGCACCATTGATCCTAATGTAGGAGTAGTGGCAGTGCCTGATGAAAGAGTGGATAAATTAGCCCAATTGACGCAATCAGCTAAAAAGATTTATACCACCATTGAATTTGTGGATATTGCCGGATTAATAAAGGGTGCTAACAAAGGGGAGGGGCTGGGAAATAAGTTTTTAGCCAGTATTCGTGAAACAGATGCTATCGTCTATATTCTTCGTTGTTTTCAGAACAAGGATATTATTAATACCCAGTCAGAAATAGATATTCTTAAAGACAAAGAAGTTCTGGATATAGAAATGGCTTTAAAAGACCTTGAAACAGTGGAAAAGAGAATCCCGGATTTAGATAGGGACATAAAAGCTGGAAAAAAAGAAGCCAAGATAGAACAGGAGGTATTAAAAAAAGCCCAGGAATTTTTAAAGCAGGAAAAGATTCTAAGTGAGCAGGAATGGAGTGAAGAAGAAAATAGAATTTTGAATAATTATCAGTTGTTAACTCTAAAACCAAGGTTGTTTTTACTCAACGGTTCTGAAAAAGATGTTTCTCAAGAAGTAAAAGATATTTTTAAGAAAAACAACTGGCAGTCTCTCATTATGGATGTTTTAACAGAATTTGACGGAGTCGATCTTTCCTTGGAAGAAAGAAAAACTTTTGGCATACCCGTAGAATTGAAATTAAACAGTTTGATAAAAGAATGCTATAAGCTTCTGGATTTAATAACTTTCTTTACCACCGGCAGTGATGAGACACGGGCTTGGACATTAAAGGGAGGAGAGAAAGCGCCCCGGGCAGGAGGAATTATCCATAGTGATTTTGAAAAATATTTTATTAAAGCAGAAGTCATCAAATGGCAGGAGCTGGTTGATGCAGGCGGTTTCAGCCAAGCCAGGGAAAAAGGCCTTATTCGTACTGAGGGAAAAGAATATATTGTTCAGGACGGCGATGTCATTACCATTAAAAGCAGCGCTTAATTGTTTGACATTATTACTCGTTTTTTTGTAAAATATATAAATATATTAAAAATAAAGAAAACAAAATGGATAATATAGAAACATCACAATCAGGCGACAACAAGATATTAAAACGAATCAAAGAACTGGCAGATCAAGGGATAATTACCAGAGAACAGGTTTTAGTTTTATTTCCCGAAAAAGATAAGAAAGCCAGCAAAGAGTCTGATTTTAGCTTCCAAAAAATATTTTATTTCTTAGGGGCATTAATTATTATTTTAGGTTTCACTATATTTATTTCTCAATTTTGGATGGGCCAGAATGAGCCCATCAGGGTGATTTTTACTTTAGCTTTAACTCTTACTTTTTATACTATTGGTTATTATTTGTATTATGCTTCTTCCAAGCTAAGGGTATTCAGCAATGTGTCCTTTATTCTTTCTAATTTTCTCCTGCCCTTAGGATTAATAACTTTTTTTGACTTAGTTAGCTTTCCTTTATTAGAATACAGATACATTTCTTTATATTTTTTTATCCTTTTCATAATTTACGATATTTCTTTTTTGCTTCTTAGAAATAATATTTTTCTTCTTTTTTCTGTTGTATCTATATCAGGTCTTTTCTTAAGCTCTGTAACTTTATTAGCAGGGGAGCTAAGCTTGGATGTAATCCTATATTCTTTAGTTATATTGGGATTGGGTTATTTTGCCTTAGCCGAACGTTTTAAAAGTTATCGAAAGAACCTGGTTAACATTTTTCATCTTTTGGGAGCTGTTTTTTTACTTAGTTCAACTTTTGCCTTAAGTTTTGATAGCAGTCTTTGGCTTTTTGCTTTTCCTGTTCTTTTATTTATTTCGTTCTTAATAAGCATTGTTCGGAAAAACAGGATTCTTCTAATTTTTTCTATAATCTTTACTTTTGCAGAAATAGACAGAATAACAGTAGATTTTTTCAGTGATAATTTAGGATGGCCTATTTCCCTGATTATTGCCGGATTCAGCATAATGTTCATAGGATATTTGGGTTATTCTTTGAATAAAAAGTATATGAAAAGAGTTTAATGAAAAAAGAAAGGTCGTATTAGAATTTTAAAACAAAAATATGAATTTAAAATCAAAAAACGAAAAATTATTTCCTTTGCTTGTTTGGGTTGTGGTCATTCTTCTCGTAGCTTTGTTTTTCTTAACTGTAGTTATTATTCAGAATCAGATTAAGCAAAGCAAGTATATCGGCCAGGAAATTGAAAGCAAGAATACAATTACAGTTTCTGACAGCGGAGAAGTTTACGCTAAGCCGGATTTGGCAGTAGTTGATTTTAGCGTTGTCAATGAAGCTGAAACAGTGGCTGAAGCCATAAACCAGAATACGCAAGAAATGAATGCGGTTATTGCATCAGTTAAAAATGAAGGCGTGGAAGACAAAGATTTAAAAACCACCAGCTTTAATCTTTATCCCCGTTATGAATGGAGAAACGGGGATTATTATGAAGGGGAAAGGGTCCTGGTCGGTTACGAAGTTCGTCAGAATCTGGAAGTTAAAATCAGGAATATGGGCAAGATAGGGGATATTATCCAAGAAGCTACCCAAGCTGGTTCTAATCAAGTGGGTGATTTACAGTTTACCATAGATGATGAGGAAGAATTAAAGAGACAAGCCCGAAGCCAGGCCATTGAAAAAGCCAAGAACAAAGCTAAAGGATTGGCTGAAGAATTGGATGTTGATTTGGTAAGAATTGTTAATTTCAATGAAAGCAGTTCTTCTCCTTATTATTATGGTTTGGAGAAGGCAGCTGGAATAGGAATGGTTGATGAAGCTCCTTCGCCCCAGATAGAAACCGGGGAAAACAAAATAACCGTTGCGGTGAGTATCACTTACGAGATTAATTAATGTGAATATCCTCGTCATCAACAACGGTACAAAGCATTTCAGGAATTTAAAAAGAATGCTTGTCCCTAAAAGCGTTACCATTATTAACCCTTTACAGATTGGCCTATCTGAAGCAGATAAGTTTGATTTGATTATTCTTTCCGGCAGGAAATCAGATTCAAAAAATAAATTCAGAAAACAGCTTTCTAAAGAAGTTGAATTAGTCAGAAAAACCAAGAAACCTGTTCTGGGGATTTGTTTCGGTCTTAAATTAATTGCTTATGCTTTTGGGGGAAGGTCAGTAAAACTATCAAAAAAGAGAACAGGCATAGTTAAAATTAAGGTTATAAAAAAAGACGAAATATTAAATTCTTCAGATTTCAAAGTTTATGAATCCCATTGTTGGGCTCTTAAAAAACTGCCCAAAGATTTTATTGGCTTGGCAGAGTCAAAAGACGGATTTGAAATAATTAAACACAGGAAAAAAATGATTTATGCTTTCCAGTTTCATCCCGAAATGTCTATTAAAAAAACCTCTGGCGCTGAAATTTTTGATAATCTTTTAAATTTAATCAAAAAGTAGCTTATGAATAAAGAATCAGTTTCAATTTTATCAGTTTTAGTTAATGCAGTCATTGGTTTAGCCAAAGCCCTGATTGGCTTGCTGATTAACAGCTCTGCTCTTTTAGCTGACGGCATTCATTCCATAACTGATTTCATTTCTTCTTTAGGCGTTTATATCGGCATCAAAGTATCCAAGAAGCCGGTTGATGAAAAACATCCTTATGGTTATTATGCAGCTGAAACTGTCAGCGGTTTAATGGTTGTTTTTCTTCTGGTTTTTTCTGCCATTTTGATTGTTTTTAACGGCCTTAAAAGTATTTTGGACAAAGAAACAGTTCAGTTAAGTCTGATTGGTTTTGTGGTGGTTATAATTTCCATAATCTTAGTTGAATCCATGGCAAGATTAAAGTTTAAGTACGGCCGCCAGGAAGAAAGCTTAGCTTTAATTGCTGATGCCCAGCACTCACGGGCAGATGTTTTTTCTTCTTTAGGGGTTTTAGCCGGCCTAATTTTAACCCCTTATTTTATTTATGCCGATGGAATTATGGCCGTAGCTATCGGCTTATATATTCTTAAAGAAAGTTTTGGTTTGGGCAGGGAAGTGGTGGATAATCTTTTGGGAGTAAGAGATGAAAAAACAGAACAAGCTATCAGAAATTACTGCCAGGAGAAAAACATCGAACTGGTTTCTTTGAAAAGTCAGAAAATTGGTTCAGCCACTTTAGCTGAAGCAACTATTAAATTAGAAGCTCGCTTAAGGGTAGAAGAAGCAGAAGTCATTTCAAAAAAGATGCAGGAGGAGTTAATCAAAAACATTAAAAATCTGGAATATTTATTGATTCAAATTGAATCCCATAAAGTTAAGCAAGGATTTATTAGATCTAAATGGGGTGGGGGAAAATCTTTTCATAAAAAATTTGTTTCTTTAGGTTTAGAGAAAAAAGGTTACAGAATTGTCATTCCTTTTAAAGATGGAAAACCTTGTGATGATTTTGGCTCTTCTGAATATTTAATTATTGATAAAGAAGATAATGAAATTTTAGAAAAACAGACGGTTGAAAATCCTTACTTTGAGAAAGGACGCGGATTTGGAATGAGGTTTGTTAAATCCATTGATCCGGACGAGATTATAGTAAAAAAAATCGGATCTAATGCCCAACAGAAATTAAAAGAATTGGGTATTAAGTTAACCATAGTTGATGATTACAACCACTATCTTGAATGAGTATTTTTTTAGATAAAATTATCCACAGCAGAGCTGTTGTCCAGCTCTTTTTTATTTGTTAAAATAAGAGAATGGTTGAAAAATTGTAGAAATCTCGACCCTCGCGATAAAATGAAAAGAAAAAAAGATATAAAAAGAAAGAAGGACGAATATATTTCTCTTAAAGAAGCGGCTAAATTATCCGGTTATAGTTCTGATTACATTGGATATTTGATAAGGACCAAGAAAATAAAAGGTAAATCAATTTCTTTAGGCAAAACCTGGGTGATTAATCCTGAAACAGTTCTTAATTACAAGATTAAGAAGAAAAAAGAAAAGAAAATAGGTAAAAATTTAAAGATTAAGAAGTTTTTTTGGAGTAAAAAACTATCTCGTTTCCTTCCCGCTTTTAAGCACAACTTTTCAGAGGGTCTTCATTATGCCTTGCCAAGCGTTTTAGTGTTTTTGATTATCGGTATTTCAGCTTTAGTTATCTACGCTTTTCCTAAAAAAGAGCAAAAAATAGAGGTTTTTCCTACTGTTTGGTCGCTTCAATCAAATGGAGGAACAG